>Ga0315281_10003549_pt1 | contig 22809 bp, 23 predicted proteins | sample YL17G07_0_MG_FD_204540 | JGI IMG/M metagenome (GOLD analysis project Ga0315281, IMG submission 204540) | Sediment microbial communities from Yellowstone Lake, YNP, Wyoming, USA - YL17G07_0 | ecosystem: Environmental > Aquatic > Freshwater > Lake > Sediment | place: USA: Wyoming | collected... | reverse complement strand
CTCAACGCTCACTACCGTGTGTTTCTTTTCCACAGCAGCTTGAGGCGGTTTGAAACCGGCACCTGTATGCCGATTTCGGAGGGCCATCCTCCATCTCTATTTGTAGCTTCGTAGCGCAACACCACCAAGGCCTTCAGGTTCTTTGAGCCTAAAACAGCACCAAGGCCCCCCCTTCCCAGTGTACCAAATTTATCCACCATAGCTAAGGAAATCCTTACCAGATTTTCTCCTGCCTTTCCTATAGCAATGATGCTGCAGTCAACACCGTTTTCCGCCCTGAGCAAGTCTGTGGTTTCGAAGATGTCTTTCCCCCAAACATGGCTAGCATCAACGAGGCTCACTTCATCATCCATAATTTTTAAATAAACAGGCCGATCAGCCCGTCCCGTGATGATGACATAATCATATCCAGCATATTTAAGCCTATGGCTAAAGCCGCCAGCAAAGGGCGTGCCTATTGCGCTATTGATGGGTAGCTTTGTTGTCGCCATGACCTTTGTACAGCCAGGGGCCAAAGTGCCGGAGAGGACGCCAGAGCCAATAACGACGAAATTTTCTGGAGATAAGGGCTCCACACCCGGGGGTATGAGGTCATAGGCCAGCTTGTTGGTGAAGCCTGAGCCACCAACAAATCGTCTGACAAGATCAAGGTCCAAAGGTTCTTTTCGAATATTACCGTTTGATAAATCCACCCATAAACCCGCCCCTGCGTATCCTTTGAATTCCATAGTTCAAATCCTTTCTAAGACAAGTGCCCCATAGGGACAAGAATGGACACAAAGGTAGTCACCCCCACAACCATCGCATCCATCCGTAAAGTTCTGCCTATATTCATATCCATTTTTGCTTCGGTTTATCATTATATTGGCCTTTGAGGGATTAAACCTACCGGAGACCCTCAGAGAACAACTTAATTGACAGGTCAAGCAGCCATGACATTCGTTGGGTTTCACCAAAATGGCTTCCACCGCCCTTTTCTCAGCCATTCACCTTCCCTCCTTTTTTTTCGCCATCTAAGTGCAGTATTTACCTCCATTAAAACGGAACGATCTCATCGGAGATCACCTTGAGCCCCAATTGGAGGAATTCTAAATCCTTTCGCAGCTTCTGATTCTGCTCAGTGTTAGCAAGTTGATCCAGGATCTTCAAAGCTTCCTTACAAAAGTTCATCGCTTCCACGTTTGCAAATCGGTTCGCTGCTTTTTTTGCCGCCAGGATTAGATATTCCAAGGCTTTTTCTCGATAACTGCTCTGCTGGTAGTGATAGGCCAGCTTTTCGCAATGCTCATCAAGCCGTTCTTTATAGATCTCCTCCATAGCATTTCCTATTCTTTCGTGAAATTGTTTCCGGGTTTGCGTAAGAAGACTATGGTAGGCCACATCTTGGATTAGAATATGTTTGAACATATATTCCAGTTCAGGAAAGAGGCTCTTCTCATATATGAATTCAAGGCTCTGGAGCTTCATCAGACAGGTCTGGAGAGCATCCCCCATATCCGAAATCCTTCTCAGCAACTGGAAAAGGAAATCCCTACCGATAACCGAGGCGATTTGCATCGTTCGTTTGAGGTCTTGTTCGAGTCTGTCTATCCGGGCCATGATGACATCTTGAATGGTTCCAGGCACGGACAGTTCTGAAGCTGTTTCGGAGACAAAATAGCCTGTTTCTGACCTGGCTATCGCTCCAATCTCAAGAAGCCAGTGAATGATCTCTTCCACATAGAGAGGGTTTCCCTCGGCCCTATCCAGAACCAGGCTCCTTAAGGCAATTGTAAAATTTTCTACATCAAGTAAACCCTTTGCCAAAGTGGCGCTCTCATCTTCGGTAAGTGGATTCAATGTGATATGGGTATAATAAGATTTGTCGCTCCAGGGATGGAGATACCCTGGACGGTAGACGCCCAAAATTAAAACTCGGGCATTGGCTATGCTTTCTACCAAATAGCTTAGTAGTTCTTGGGATGCTTTGTCCGTCCACTGGAGATTATCCAGAATTATGATGAGAGTCTTAACCTGACTCTCTCTGAGGAAAAGCGCCTTTATGGCCTCGAAGGTGAGTTTCCTCTTTTCCTCAGGACCTAAACTCTGAGGGGAAAAGTCGTCTGGAGATACCGATAGCATATCGCACAGGAAAGGTATGGTCTCCATCAAGGCCTTATCTAAGGCCGCTACCTTATTACTTATCTTCTTCCTGACAACAAACGGTCGATCTCCCTCTTCGACCTCAAAATATTCTTTGATTATATTAATGAAGGATAGATATGGCGTGGATTGCTCAGAAGTAAGGCATTGTCCTTCCAGGAAGGTCAAATCTTCTTTCTCTATGGACTTCCTGAATTCAAGTACGAGGCGTGATTTCCCAATCCCTGCATCTCCAACTATACCAACTACCTGCCCATGCCCTGCTTTTACCCTGCCAAAGCACTCTATCAATTTCTCAAGCTCTTCTCTCCTGCCGATAAATTTGGCAAGACCTCGTGCCTTAGCCGCTTCTAATCTTGATTTCGCTGGCCCAAGTCCAAGAACCTGGTAGGTTTCGATCGGCTTTTCCTTCCCTTTCACCTTGATTTCACCCAAAGCCCTGAACTCGAAGTATTCCTTTACGAACCTATAAGTGTCCTTCGTAATATAAGTCGTACCCGGCTTTGCCAATCCCTCCATCCGGGAGGCCAAATTTACTGTATCCCCTACCGCCTTGAACTCAACCCGAAGATCATTACCCAAAGTGCCAACTACCACCGGCCCCGTATGTATTCCGATTCGCATCCGAATCGGTGGTATTTGTCTCTCCTTCCTAATTTTGCCACTGAACTTGCCTATCTCTTGATGGATAGCTAAAGCAGATCGAACAGCTCTCTGAGGAGCATCCTCCAGAGCAATGGGCGCCCCGAAAAGAGCCATAATCCCATCACCAGTCAGTTCGTTGACTGTTCCTTCGAAGTCATGAACTTTGTGGATGAGGATTTCATAAACCTCATCCATTATGGAATACATTTGTTCAGAACCGAGCTTTTCGGTAAGACTGGTAAACCCCTCCATGTCGCAGAACATTACTGTGACCTGCCTTCGCTCACCTTCTATCTTATCTCTCTGTGCCAGGATCTTCTGGGTTAGATCCTTAGGAAGGTACCGCTGAATCTTGGCAAGCTTCTCATCAAAGGAAAGTTCTCTGGGAATTGGCTTTGAGGGAAGACTTAAATCGTGGCCACACTCACCACAGAATTCATCCCCTTGCAGATGTTCAGAGCCACACTGGGGACACAATAAAGAAAGATTTGTACCGCACTTCCGACAAAACTTTTTTGTCTCAGGATTCTCGGTCTGGCATTTCGGGCATTTCATTTTGGGTGCTCCTTTGAAAGAGACCCCTTAATGCAATTCAAAAAGGTTGAGGTTGGGTTGGGAGGTTGATTCGATACCCTATGATTTGAGAAAAGCCTACTAATTTTGAATGGAAACGTCAACAAGAATTATTGATTACCATTGAAATGTTGTATGTTGTAACGAAATTCGACAATCGCGGTTTCGAAGGAAGAAGCTCTACCCTATTTGACATAGTCTATCAAGTAAAGTATGAACTTTCCCAGTTTAAAGGTAGGCATTAAAGTTCTGTCTTATGTATTCGAAGTTCTGAAGAACCATTTCTTTTCCCATCACCACCTCTCCATGGCCTGGCAACAAGATCTCCGTATCCAAAGAAGATATCCTCTCAATGCTTTCCTTTATTAATTTGGAATCCCCTTCCAGAAAGTCTGTCCTTCCAATGCCGCCATGAAAAACGAGATCGCCGGTGAAGAGGACCTTCCTCTCCGGCCAGTGGATCGTAAGAGAGCCAGGGGAATGGCCCGGGGTCTGGTAGATTTGAAAGAGCTCCTTACCCAAATGGAGTTCTCCTTCCTTCAAGTAAAAATCGATTCGAAATTCAGGCATAGGTTGTCCCATCATTTCAAAGAGGAGTTTCCCACTCTCAAGAAGGTAGCGCTCCTCCTCTTGGTTCATCGCTATCTTGACCGGTTTATCTTTAAAGACTTCGAGGCCTTCAAAATGGTCTGGATGAGAATGGGTGAGGATGATCAGATCAATCTCTTCCGGAGAAATCCCATCTTCTTCCATCTGATGGAAGAGATTGGGAACATGACGGGAGTGACCCGGATCGATGAGAACCGTTACCTCACCACGAATCAAATAAGTGTTGCAATTGTTCTCATAGGGATCGAGCCACAAGTAGGCATAGAGATCCTTTTCGATCTTCATCGGCTTTTTTCTTATAATCCGTAAATTTTTATAAAAAGATTAAAACGAAGGATTTTATTTGGAACCGTAATGGTAAAATCCCTTACCTGTTTTTTGACCCAGATTACCAGTATCGACCAGCTCTGCCATCTTCTGGCCTGGCTTGAACCGATCTCCATAGACCACGATCAACCCCGGTAAGACGGGCAGGGGGCCTGTCTTACTGGGGATTGATGTAAAAATGCCTTAACTTAAATTTTATTTCATTTCCTTAGGTTTTCGCCAATCCGAAATGCCGACTAACCGCTTGTTGGCCACATCTGCCTTAAAAAATTTAACCATTTCAGCCGGTGCATGGCTCTTAGAAGTATAGGTGGCCGGTGGAAAGACACCTCCTGTACCGTATTCTTTGAATGTCTCCAAGGCCGCTTTCAGACTATCTGGGGTTAGGTTGCTACCAGCCTTCTTGAAGGCCTCTCCAAAGAGCATGGAAACTCCAATGCCATTAATATAAAGTGAGGTCAAACCGATTTCGGTCCGATTGTATTTCTGGGCAATTTGGCGCACTAACTTAATCCCCGGAGATTCATCCCACCAAGCCCCGACAAAATTGACGCCAATATAATTCTTCGCTGCCTCCCCACAAGCCTTGACAATCATGTCGTCTGTTGCCCAGTTGAAGCCAAAAACATTTTTTGGCCAGTAATTATACTTTTCTGCGGTCTTTAAAAAGGTGATCGTCGGAGGAAGGAGAAGGCAGGTAACCACATAATCGACCTTATCATTCATCAGGCCGAGAACTAGGGAGCTGGCATCCACCGCTCCGGTCGGAAGGGCCAACTCAGAAATAAGGTCCACTCCATAGGCCTTGGCCCTTTTTTTGACCGCTTCCATCCCCTTTATCCCATATTCTTTCTTTTCATAGACGACGCCGATGCGTGGATTTTTCTCTTTGAGATCATTGAAAATATAATCGACAATGCATTCGAATTGGGCTTCGTAAGTGGCACCCATGGCAAAAATATAAGGTTGGAAAGGATCATAAAATTCCTTCATCAAGGCATTGGGGATATTGGGCAATTTATATTGATTGATGTTCTCTAGGTTGGCCATGGTCTGTTGAGAGCCACCTGTCGTGATGACTGTTAAAACCTCATCCCGAGTGATCAATTTTTTGAGGGCAGCCACTGATTTGGGAGCTTCGAATTGATCATCCTCCCAAATGACATCGATCTTTCGTCCGGCTACTCCTCCCTGGTCATTGAGGTACTGCAAGTAATCGACCATCCCATTCCCGTTGGGAAGTCCTAAAGCTGCTACAGGTCCTGTCTTGACCAGGATTAATCCCAGCTTGATTGTGTCTTTGGTCACACCTCGTTGAGCAAAACATGGTACGGCTAAAAGACAAACCAAAAAGAAAACCAACAACCCTGTCCACATTCCTCTTACCTTCATAACGCACCTCCTTTAGTGAAATGATGGAAATTGTTTTTAGGTTTAGGTTAAGAAGCCTGTTTTGTTTTAATAACCCTTCCACAAAACTGGCATCGTCACCTTAACCCTCCAATGAAAGAATTTTTATCTCTCGACTAATACGTGTATGGCCAATTTTTAAAAGAGGTTTTAATTCGACCCCAAATCCCGTAGAGTCCTCCGGCCTCAAAAATCAGAAAGATCATAATCAAAAGCCCAAAGGCGGCAATGTTCCATTCCTCATCATATTTCCCCTTCAAAGCTGGAATGAGTAAGGCTGAAAAGCGGGAAATGGCCTTGATCAACTCAGGAATGAGGACGATGAAGACAGCCCCGAAGATAGAACCCAGAATGGTTCCCAATCCACCCACAATGATCATGGCCAAATATTGAACGGAAAGGAGCAAGGTAAAGTGATCCGGATGAATATAGCCCATGGTATAACTATACATCCCTCCTGCAACCCCTGCAAAGAAAGAACTGATGGTGAAGGCCATCACTTTATAGCCCGTAATATTGACTCCCATCACCTCCGCCGCAATATCCCGGTCACGAATGGCAATAAAGGCTCGGCCGATTCGGGTGCGGACTAAGTTCTTGATGGCCAGGACAGTTAGAATGGTCAACACCATGAGAAAATAATACATTTTATTGTCCGAATCCAAGGGATAACCAAAAATGGAAACCTTCGCTACATTAATACCCCGAACGCCTCCTGTCAGCCTCCCCCAGGTGATGATCACAAATTCTACCACCACGCCAAAAGACATTGTCGCCATGGCCAGATAAAGACCCTTGAGTCTCAAACAGGGAATGCCTAAGCCACAACCGACGGCCGCTGCCACTCCTCCACTAGCAAGGAGGCAGACCCAAAAAGGAAGACCTACCTTACTGGATAGAATAGCTGTGGTGTAAGCTCCGATAGCAATAAAGGCGGCATGGCCCAGCGAAATCTGGCCCGTATAGCCGATGAGAAGATTGAGCCCCAGAGCAGCCACCACCGCAATGCAAGAAAGATTGATCAGATAAATCACGTAAGGATTGCCCCATAGGGGCAAGGTGGCTAAGAGGATCAGGAAAAGAGAAATCCAGACCCGAATCCAGATGGTCTGAAAAAGTTTGATATCTTCATAATAACTTTCTCGAAAGGTTTTACTTCGAATGGCCACTTTAGACCCTCTCGATCTCCTCTTTTCCGAATAGGCCGTAAGGCTTGAACATCAGGATTAAAAACAGGACCACAAAGGGGGTGACATCTTTCACCCCCCCACCGATGACCTGATCCAAGTATCCTCCAGCCAAATTCTCAATCACACCAATGGCCAGCCCTCCAATAATCGCACCGGGGATACTTTCCAGGCCTCCCAATATAATGGCTGGAAAGGCGCTGATGGCCGTGAAGGTCAAACCGATGTTAACCACCATTACATTCGCAAGAAAGATGCCAGCGATGGCAGCGGTTACAAAAGCAATCCCCCACACCATGGCAAAAACGCGTTTCGTACTGATGCCCATCAACAAGGCAGTTTCTTGATCATCAGCGGTCCCCCTCATGGCCAGACCCGTGCGAGAATATTTAAAGAAAATGAAAAAGACGAAGACGAGCACGGCAGTGGAGACCATCACCCATATCTGAGTCATCGAAAGAGTGATTCCAGCGAGGTTCATAGGTTCCTTCGGAAAAGGGGAGGGAAAAACATAATTATCATGGCCGAAAAAAATGCCAGCCAGGCTTCGCAAAAAGATGCTTAACCCGATGGTGATCATGACGACGGCAAAGATGGGTTCGCCGAGCATCGGCCTGAGGACGAGCCGCTCGGTTAAAACACCCAATAAGGCCGCGATCACAACCGTTGTCAACACTGCAGGCAGGAAGGAAAAATGATACTTTGCCATCAGGAAGTAGCAGATCAAGGAGGATATCATGATGATTTCGCCGTGTGCAAAATTCAGGATATCCGTGGCCTTGATGATCAATACAAATCCTAGGGCAATCAGAGCGTAAAGACACCCCACAGCAATGCCGCTGGCGAATAACTGCATAAAGAATAATAAACCTGGTTTCACCGTGATGCTCCTTGTCTGAAGCCTAATACATGGCTTCAATGATATCCTTAAACTTTTTCTCAATCACCGCTCTTTTGACCTTCATCGTGGCTGTGAGTTCTTCGTCATCCGGATCCAGCTCTTTCTCGAGGATCTTGAATTTCTTAATCGTCTCAACACGGGAGAAATGTTTATTGACCTCCTCCACCTCTTTTCCAATCAGTCTGTAGACGTCGGGGTGTGTGGCCAGGCTTTTGTAGGTGGTATAGGCAATTCGGTTATTCTGTGCCCAGTTCGAAACATTTTCGAGATCAATCTGGATCAGACAGGAAAGGTATTTTCGCCGATCCCCGATCACAATGGCCTCCTTGATAAAAGGACTGAATTTGAGTTTGTTCTCAATCTCCGAGGGAGCGATGTTTTTTCCACCGGCGGTGATGATGATGTCTTTTTTTCGATCCGTGAGGTAAAGAATTCCTTCTCCATCCACCTGACCTACATCACCGGTATGAAGCCAGCCGTCCACAATGGTATCTTGGGTTGCTTTGGGGTTGCCGTAATAACCGACAAAAACAGGGTCGCCTTTCTGAAAGATTTCCCCATCCTCCCCTAATTTAAATTCCACACCCGGAATCGGTTTGCCTACACCACCGATTCTGATCTCATGGTCTTTTGGCATGAAGGAGATTCCGCTCATCTCCGTCATTCCGTAACATTCCCGAACCGGCACACCGACGGAATGGTAAAACTTGATCAGATCAGGTGAAAGAGGGGCGGCTCCACTGACGAAGATACGGGTTTGCAAAAGCCCCAACTGGTTTTTGAGAGTTCGAAAGAGGCAAAAATAGGCGATCCAATGCAGGAACCTCCAAAATAGTGGCACGGATTTGTTCTCCAGCCTGTATTGGGAGACCCGCTCACCGATGGGCACCATCGCTTTAAAGACCCATCGCTTGAAGAAGACCGCATCCTGCATTCGAATCATGATATTTGAATACATCTTCTCCCAGATGCGAGGAACATTCAGAAAGGCTGTGGGAGAAATTTCTTTCATATCCTCTTGGAGGGTGTTGACGCTCTCAGCGAAATTAACGGTGTATCCTACATACATGGGGAAGATCAGGGAAAACATCCGCTCCGCGATGTGACAGAGGGGGAGAACAGAGACAACAGAATCATTCGGCCTAAAGTCCAACACCTGCGAAAGCCCTTCCACCATGCTGATCATCCCTTTGTGGCTGATCATGGCGCCTTTGGGATCCCCCGTGGTCCCAGAAGTATAGACAATGATGGCCACATCCCCGGCTCGCGTCGAGCGGATGCTCTCCTCAAAAAAATGAGGCATCTGCTCGTGCAGGGCCCGGCCCATTTTTTCTGTTTCTTTAAAACTCATGACCAAAGGGGCCTTGTATCTTCGGAGACCTTTCATATCAATGACGATCACTTTTTTCAGAAAGGGAAGCTCCTTCTTGACTTGGAGGACTTTATCCACCTGCTCCTGATCCTTCACGACAACAAATTTGGAGTCTGAATTTTTGAGAATATATTTCACCTGTTCGGCCACGTCCGTTGGATAAATCCCAACAGCGATGCCGGAGAGAGACTGTGCAGCCATGTCCGCATAGAGCCACTCACAACAATTATCTCCCAGGATGGCCACCTTGTCTCCCGGCTCAAATCCAAGGGCTTTGAGCCCGATGGCGAAATTCCGGACATGCTCGTAATAATCATTCCAGGACACCCGTTTCCAGATGCCGAGATCCTTCTCCCGGAGCGCAACCCGATTACGAAATTGGTTGACGTTTCTTAGAAAAAGTTTAGGGAGGGTATCCTCTTTCATCAACTCACCCTTCTGGATCAATCTCCCCCGCCGAGATAGGCCTCTATGACCTTTGGGTCGGCTTGAATTTCTGCGGTCGTTCCTTCAGCAATCTTCGACCCAAAGTTGAGGACGGTAATGGAATCAGCAATGTCCATCACGACTCCCATGTCGTGCTCGACCAGGATGATGGTGATCTCCAACTCTTCCTTAATATCCAGCACGAACCTGGCGATGTCCTCTGTCTCCTCGACATTCATGCCGGCAGTCGGTTCGTCCAGCAACAGCATCTTTGGCTCCATGGCGAGCGCCCGACCCAGTTCCACTCGTTTCTGGATGCCGTAGGGAAGAGTGCCCACAGTCTTCTTCCGGACCTTCTCAATCTCCAAGAAATCGATCACCTCCTCCACCTTCTGGCGGTGGCTGATCTCTTCCCTCAGGGCCATCCCATAGAAGAAAATGCCAGAGAGGGGTCCTGAATGGAACCGGTGATGTCGCCCCAGGAGCAGATTGTCAATAACACTCATATGTCGAAACAGTTCAATATTTTGAAAGGTCCTGGCAATGCCCAGGCTGGCAATTTGATGTGGTTTCTTATGGGAAACGGGTTTTCCTTCAAAAAAAATTCCCCCTTCAGTCGGTTTATAGACTCCACTGATGCAATTAAAGAGGGAGGTCTTGCCTGCACCGTTGGGACCGATGACCGCATGAATTTGTCCTGGTCTCACCTTCATGTCTACCCTGTTCAAGGCAACGATGCCACCAAATTCGAGGGACAAATTCTTAATTTCCAGTTGATCCATATTTAAATTATCAATGTAAAATGATCATTGCCCCCCACCCATCCCCTCCCCCTCGAGGGGGGAGGGCGGGGTGGGGGTGACAAAGTATTAGGAATATTTTTTAGAAGAATTTATTGATCATTGATTATTCTTCAGGAGAGCCATCGCTTACGCCGTTTGTAGTGTTTCACTTCGGCATAGCTCTTCTTGGTTTCCTCATCCGTGATCCCCAGATAAAACTCCTTCACATCCTCATTCTCCATGAGGTCTTTGCAGGGTCCATCGAGGACGACCTTCCCATTTTCCATGATGTATCCATATCGGGAAAAGTTCAGGGCAACCCGGGCATTTTGTTCGATCAGGAGGATGGCTGTTCTTTGTTCCTGGTTAATCATCTTAAGGATATCAAAGATCTCTTTGACCAAAAGGGGAGCAAGTCCAAGGGAGGGTTCATCCAGCATCACCAATCGAGGTTTCGACATCAGGGCACGGCCGATGACCAGCATCTGTTGTTCTCCCCCGGAAAGAAAGATAGACAATTGATTCCTCCTCTTTGCCAGAATAGGAAAATAGCCAAAGATCATTTCCAAATCTTTTTTCATCAACGATCGATCTGACCTCGTATGGGCTCCGATCATCAGATTTTCAATGACCGTCAGATCTTCAAAAATCTTTCTTCCTTCGGGAACCATGGTAATTCCTAACTTCACAATCTGATCGGCGTCTAACTTGTGGATGGGTTTCCCCATAAAATCAATGGTTCCCTCTTTGAGTTCTCCATTCTGGGTTTCAAGAATTCCTGAAATGGCTTTGAGGGTCGTCGATTTGCCCGCCCCGTTTGCTCCCAACAGGGCCACGACACCGAATTCAGGAACTTCTAGGGAAATCCCTTTCAAAACGAGAATGACATCATTATAAACAACTTCAATGTTGTTAACTTTTAGCATGGCGTATTCGGTTTCACCCCTCAGCGTTCTACCAGAATGGCGGTGCCCACCCCCCCACCGGCACAGAGGGAAGAGATCCCTAAATTCAAACCTTGTCTTTCCATTTCGTAAAGAAGTGTCACCAGGATGCGACAGCCGGTAGAGCCTACCGGATGTCCCAAAGAGATTCCACTCCCGTTCACATTCGTGATTTCTCGATTGAGGCCCAGCTCCTTTTCGCAACCAAGATAGTAGGCGGCAAAGGCCTCGTTGATCTCGAAAAGTTGAATATCTTTTAAGGCCAACCCTGTCTCCTTCAATACATTCTTGATGGCCGGAACAGGAGCCAGGCCTACAAGATAAGGATCTGAAGCCACCGTGCAATAAGACCGAATCGTCGCTAATGGTTTTAATCCCTGCTCCTTCGCCTTCTCTTCGCTCATAAGAATTACCGCCGAAGCCCCGTCATTCAGTCCAGAGGCATTACCTGCCGTCACAGAACCTCCTTCTTTAAAGGCTGGCTTCAGACGGCTCAAGTTCTCCATGCTGGTATCTTCACGGGGATGTTCATCTGCGGTCACTTCAACCTTCTTTCCTTTCCCAGAAGTGACTTCTGCGGGAATGATCTCTCTTTTGAATCTTCCTTCTTTCATGGCACGAACAGCGCGCTGATGACTGCTCAGAGCCAATGCGTCCTGTTCTTCACGGCTGATATGATACTTTTCTGCAAGCCGCTCCGCAGCCATCCCCATCCCTCCTCCGACGGGATATTCCTGCATCCCTTTCCAGAAAAGGTCAATAAGTTGAGCATGCCGCAGGCGTTGTCCCCAGCGGGCTGTCTCCATGATATACGGCGCATTGCTCATCGATTCCACACCGCCTGCCAAGATGACATCTGCCTGCCCCAAGGCAATGGCATTGGCCCCCGAGATAATGGCTTGAGAAGCTGAGGCGCAGGCACAGTTGATCGTATGACCTGGAACGCGATCTGGAACGCCCATGAGAAGAGAGGTAACACGGGCAATATTCTGGTCAACCGGAGCAAAACAATTTCCAACGATGACCTGATCCAGGTCTTCCTTTTCGAGTTGAGCACGACGTAAACTTTCTTTCATCACTGTCATCAGTAAATCGAGGGGCTTCACCGTCTGAAGGGATCCACCAAAATCACCGATCGGTGTTCTAACCCCACTAACAATCACAACCTTTTTCATCGATTTCCTCTCAACGTTCTGTATTTATAATTGGGATATTTTTAGGTAAGGGTCTTTACTTTTTGCTCTATAATTAAGACGATTGTCAAGAACAAAATGAACGGATAGTCCTTCATATCTTCCCCAGAATTTCACGGGCGATGATCAACTTCTCAATCTCCTTCGTTCCTTCGACGATCTCTGCGAGTTTGGCGTCTCTGTAAAGTCGTTCAATTCCATATTCACCCAGATATCCATACCCGCCATGGATTTGCACCACTTCATCGATCACCTTAACCCCCACCTCTCCGGCAAACCACTTGGCCATGGAGATGAGTTTGGGATCGACCTTGCCGTGGTCCGCCATCCAGGCTGCTTTATAACAAAGGGTCCTTGCGGCTTCAATCCAACTTGCCATCTCTGCCAATTTGAACTGAATCCCTTGAAAACTTCCAATGGGAATCCCAAACTGTTTTCTCTGCTTCGCATAGCTGATGGCTTTCTCCAATCCGCCTTGGGCAACCCCCACATTGATGACGGCCACCGTCACTCGAGTTCGATTAAAAACAGCCATGAGTTGATAAAACCCCTCTCCTTCCGCTTCTCCTATTAAATTCTCTAAAGGAACCTCCACCTCTGAAAAATGGAGTTCCGATGTATCTGAAGCCCTCATCCCTAATTTTCGCTTCAGTTGATTGGCTTCAAATCCCTTTCGATTGCTCTCGATGAGTATGGCACTATGGCGCTTGGACTTCACCTTCTCATCTTCATTGGTGAGGCAGAGGACGACTATGAAATCGGCAATGCTGCCATTCGTAATAAACATCTTATTCCCATTGATCACATAATGATCATTCATCCTCCGAGCCCTTGTGTTGACCGAGGCCACATCGCTCCCGGCGTCCGGTTCGGTAATTGCCATCCCCATGATGGTTTCCCCCTTGGTTAGGCCAGGGAGATATTTTCTCTTTTGCTCTTCTCTTCCATATAAAAGGATGAATTCTGAACCCAAAGTCGTAAGCAAAACACCTCCGCACCCCGCATCCACCCTGCAGAATTCCTCCATGATGAGGACATTCTCCATAAGGCCCAGGCCTGGCCCTCCATAGGCCTCATCAATAAAGACTCCAACAAATCCCAGGTCGCAAGCCTTTTTCCATAGCGTTCTTGGAAACGTTTCATGGATATCGCACTCCTCAGCCACCTCTGGAAACATTCCTTCTGCAAATTCACGGGCTGCTTTTTTTATATCTTTTTGTTCATTCGTGAGCTCAAAATCCATATCTATCTCTTTCTTGTCATTTGGTCTTCGACCTATCTGTTAAAAATCTTTCATTCTTCACATCTTCAAACTACTGAAGAACTTTTATAATTTCCCCAATAGCTCCCGGGCAATGGTATTTTTTTCGATCTCTTTAGTTCCCTCATAAATTTCGACGACCTTGGCATCTCTATAGAAACGTTCAATATCATAATCCGCGATATACCCATATCCACCGTGGAGCTGAAGGGCATCATTGGCCACTTTGACTCCGACCTCTCCAGCCACCCACTTGGCCATGGAAATCAGTTTGGGGTCCACCTTCCCGTTATCAATCATCCATCCTGCCTTATAATAGAGAGCCCGTGCTGCTTCGACCCAGGTAGCCATCTCTGCAATCTTAAATTGGACGGCCTGAAAGGCACCGATCGGCTGCCCGAATTGTTTTCTCTGCTTCACGTGTTTGATGGCCATGTCCAGAGCCCCTTGGGCCACACCCACGCCCTGCGAGGCAGCAATGACCCGGTTGATGTTGAAGAGCTGCATCGTCTGATAAAAACCCTGTCCCTCTTCGGTTCCGATGAGGCTCTCTTTCGGGACACGAACATCGCTGAAATTTAACTCCGCCGTATCCGAAGCCCGGATGCCCAACTTTCCTGTAATCTTGGTAGCCTCCACCCCAGGACGATTCGTTTCGATGATCAGGGCACTAAATCGTTTCAGCCGCGATTCCGCTTCCGGGTTGGTGACACAGATGACCACCAAATAGTCAGCGATCGATCCATTGGTGATAAATTGTTTCGTCCCGTTGACGAGGTAGCCGTCCTTATCTCTTTTTGCCCTCGTCGCAATTGAAGTGATATCACTCCCCGCATCGGGCTCTGTGATCGCGGTTCCCATAATCGCCTCCCCTTTGGGAAGGGGAGAAAGATACTTCTTTTTCTGCTCTTCCCTTCCAAAGAGCTGAACGATCTCTGAACCAAATATGGAGAGAAGGATATTCCCACATCCGGGATCGACTCTCCAAAATTCCTCCATCACCATGGAGTGTTCAAGAATCCCCAAACCTTGCCCCCCGTATTCTTCTTTGATGAAGAGGCCGATAAAACCCAATTGACAGGCTTTTTTCCAAAGCTCTCTGGGGAATTCTTCCTTACGATCATACTCCCGGGCGATTTCGGAAAACTCTCCTTCTGCAAATTCCCGGGCCGCTCGCTGGATATCCCTCTGCTCATCAGAAAGTTCAAAATCCATTGTCTCCTCCAGTTCACACCATCAAACCCTCGAGCATAATTTTCTTGAAAGTATTCACATAGGCTTCCCCATCCATCTCACTCCGGTTCATAAACCATCTGATCAAAATCCCATCATGAAAGGCTATAATGATGAGGGCAGCGAGGTCTGGATCGATCTCTTTTTTAAAAATCTTCTCTTTTTTCCCTTGAAGAATGAGGTTGGAAAGAAATTTTTGATATTTCTTATAAATCCTTTTAAATTCAGGCTCTGTCCCATGATGGGCTCCCACGAGTTCTGCTGCCAAAGTGGTAAATGAAACACAAAGTTCTCGATTATAATAGGAAAAGGCGGCATTATAACGAAAAAACTTTTCCATTTTATCAAGGATATCTCCTTGGGCATCCTTGACGGCCTGAATCAAACCATCTAAGAAACGCCTTTCGAATTCTTCGACAATTCTTTTCAGCAAATCTTCTTTGCTGCTGAAATGCCAATAAAGGGCTCCTTTCGTCAGTCCTGCCGCCCGGGTGATGTCATCAATCGACGTCCCATGGTAACCCTTTTCCAGAAAGATCCGCATGGCCTGAATCAGGATTCGGTTGGCCGTATCCTTCGGCTGGATCTCCTTAGCGGTTTCGAGATGCTTCATCCCTTTCTTCCATACTAAACATTTAGTATATAAGAAGTGGGTAGCATATTAGGGGGTTTAAAATAATTTGTCAAGAAAAAAGTTGAAGATCAGAAGGCCATGAATTATAGTAGTAAGAAATGCGCTGAGCCGGAGGGAGAGGATGATCGTCAAACAATATGAGGTTGGAAATTTTGCGGTATTCTGTTATCTGGTCGGAGATGAGGAGACCCAGGAGGGGTTGTTCATCGATCCCGCGGATGATGCCAAGCGGCTTCTCACAGAAGCGAAATCTCATGGATTAAATAAAATCAAATATATCGTCAATACCCATTCTCATGTGGACCATATCATGGGGAACGCAGAGATGGCGAAGAAGACCGGGGCTAAGATCATCATTCATGAAGAGGAAGCCCCTTACCTCGTCCGTACGCCTCCCGATCTTTTAATGATGTTCAAGGCCACACCCTCTCCCCCTGCCGACATCACAGCCAAAGAAGGAGATGCCATTCAGGTGGGCAATGTCAAACTGAAAGTGATCCACACACCAGGACATTCCCCAGGAGGGATGTCCCTCTATCTGGATGGGATGGTGTTTACGGGCGACACCCTCTTCGTGGGCTCGGTGGGAAGGACAGACTTTCCAGGGAGTTCATGGGATGTGCTGGAAGCCTCCATTCGGGGGAAACTCTATATCTTACCTGGAGAGACGGTGGTCTTCCCCGGTCATAACTACGGATCTACACCCACCTCAACCATTCAATACGAGAGGCGGCACAACCCCTTTGTCCGAGGATAAGGGCCTAAATTAATCCTAAAATCAAGGCCATTAGGTAATCAGGAAATCAGGGAAAGGACATCTGGATATCAGGATAACAGGAAATTCATAAGAGTTTTTGACCTGATATCCTGTTATTCTGATAACCACTGCCTGATAACCTGATCATGTGATATCCTTATTTCCAAAATAATTAAATGGCCAAAAGAAGACACCAGAAATGGCTTGTTATTGTATTATTGATCGTCGGCCTGTTCTCTCTCCTTTACTTTCTTTTGATGCCCGATCTTTCAAAACTCAAAAAAGAAAACCCAAAAAAAACAGCTTTAATGGAATATCGAGAGAAGGCATCCAAAGAGAAGAGGAAAACGTACAGGATTTATCAGAGCTGGGTGCCTTTTTCGAGGATATCCCCTTATCTCGTCAAGGCCATTTTAATCGCAGAAGATGATAAATTCTGGAAACATGAAGGCTTTGATTACGAAGCCATCCAAAAAGCCATTGAAAAAGACCTCAAAGCTAAAAAATTTAAGTTTGGCGGGAGTACCATCACCCAACAGCTTGCAAGAAATCTTTATCTTTCTCCTGAAAAGTCCTTGATCAGGAAAATCTCCGAAGCCTTCATCACCTGGAGAATGGAGAAGGTCCTTTCAAAAAGACGAATCCTCGAACTCTATCTCAATGTGGCGGAGTGGGGAGAAGGGATATTCGGGGTCGAAGCGGCTTCGAGACATTATTATGGAAAATTTTCGTCCGAATTGACCCCCGAGGAGGCAGCCAGGCTGGCATCGGTCCTCCCGAATCCAAGAAAATTCAACCCGGTTGGAGACCAGCGATATGTGATCAACCGTTCAAATCTCATTTACAGCATCATGATTCAAAGGAGAATCGTCATCCCCGAGTATTAGATTTTCTGAAAAAGTCCAGAAATCTCTTTAATCATTTTTTGAAATCTGTGTAATCAGAGGTCTCTGATTGAGGTTCCAAGGGTTTTTCAGAGACCTCAATATAAAGAGATCACAGAAGGTATCGAATCCTCCTCTCCAGAGAAAACCATTTCTCACCCTCCTGTCTTTAAAGAAGGGGAGAGATGATTCGATGATTGGGTTAAAAAGGAAAGGATGACCTCATTGGGTTTGGTAAAAAAGAATCTCCTCATCACAGGGCTTCCCGGCGTAGGGAAGACGACCCTGATTAAAAAACTTTCTGAAGCGTTGAAGAGTTTTCATCCGATTGGTTTTTATACGGAAGAGATAAGAGAGGGATTTGAAAGAAAGGGGTTTGAGCTGATCAGCCTCGAAGGAAAGAAAGGACTCCTTTCTCATAAAGACATAAGAAGCCCTTACAAAGTCGGTCAATACAAGGTAGACATCAAGAGCTTTGAAGATTTTCTTGACTCGATTTCATTTTTCAATCCGTTCACCCGTCTCATTATTATTGATGAGATTGGAAAGATGGAATGTCTCTCTGATCAATTCAAAAACCTCTTGAAAGAAATTCTGGATTCTGCAAAATGGGTGATCGCCACCATTACCCTGAAGGGGAATGGTCTGATCGCAGAGGTAAAAGAGAGAAAGGATGTCCAGTGCTTTGAAATAACCAAAAGGAACAGGGACTCTCTATTTTCAGAAATTTTGAAAGAGGTAGGAATCAATAGTTGACGGAAAGGTCTGAACAAAGAATAGAGGTGATTGCTTATTCGGGTTATCGAGGGGAGGAAACTCCGAGAACCATCCTCTTTTGTGGCAAAAGAGTTGAGGTGATCGAAATCTTGAATCAGTGGATTGAGGAAAGGTCAGACGACAGGATAAGAAAGAGGTTCTATCAAATCAAAGGGAATGACGGGGTTCTTCATAGGATATATTATGATGAGAGAGTCATGGAATGGTTTTGTAAAGTTGAAGAGTGAGAAGCATATCAAGGCTATGCCACTTTGTAAATCAGCGGACGATAGCTTGGCTCAGGGATAGGTTTCCGATTCTTCTTCGCTGCCGCAAGCCATGCTTCTTTTGCTTTCAAAACCTCCGTGAGGGCTTCTTCGGGTGTATTCCCAAACGCTGAGCAGTGCTTCAAGTCAGGAATATCAGCAATATAACCTTTGTCCTCCTCACTATAGAAAACGTTAATATGGTAGTCCTTCATACCTGCTCCTCCGTGTATTTTAAGTTATGCCTCTCAACAATTGCAAGAAATTGTTTCACCTGGTAAGGTTTGGCCTTACCCTTCACATCCTGAATGTTCATGAGCTCCGGAATTCTCGGATGAACGTAGAGGCGGTTCATGAATTAGGACATACTTACGGATTGGGACATTGTGGAAACCCTCGATATGTGATGTTCTTTTCAAATAGTTTAATGGATACAGATAGGAAAGGCTCGGAGTTTTGTCCCAGTTGCAAAAGCAAGCTTCATGGTTCCTCTACCCATCATCCTTAAGCCTACCTAAAAAAGTCTTCTTTATTGACCCGTTCGACGGCTCCCAAGGCTTCGGCGTGAGACTTTGGTGTGAACTCCGCCGAATGTCCCACTCTTTAGGCCTGGGAGTCGAAGGGTTGACTTTGCCCAATCCTAATTATTAAATTTAGGTTAGATGAGCTTTTGAGACTACTTGGTTAGAAAATAAAATGTTCAATCCAAAAAAATGTAGGGGAGCCTCTCTAGGGGCTCCTCAAAAAGGCGGCCACACCTGCCTGCCGGTAGGCAGGGAGGGCCGCCCCTACAAATTTATAAATCAATTTTCATAGTTGTTGGCGACCCCTTAGGGTCATGAATGTTTTCTAAGAAGAAAAGAGAAAAAGAAAATGAAATCAAATCGATGCCTAATGGTTGTCGCGATAGCGATCATTTTGGGAGGGTTATTGATTGGATGCAAACCTCGAATTGATACCATGTCAAAGGCTGAAAAGCTATTCATCAAGATGCTGGACAAGACTGCTGGGAAGCTCGATCTCAATGAGAATCAAAAGATGAAGTTGGAGGGGTTAAAGACCGAGATCCGGAATAATTTCAAGGAGGGCGGAAAAGAAAAGAAGGAAACCTTGGCGAAGATCAAGGAGGAGGGGATGAAAGAAAATTCAGACATCCAAAAGATGACCTCCCTCCTTCAGGGATCATTTCGTGATGAAGCTCAGCGGTTGAATCGGGCTTTCGATCTCATGCTTGACTTCCAGAGCAATCTGAATGAAGCCCAGAAGAAGAAACTCACCCAGATGATTTCAGAATGGGTGAAGAAATGGGATTGAACTAAGTGCTTCGATTCGTAATATAGTGACGTATTTTGATCCTTTACCACATCACAATTGCTCCCTCAGCACTTAGTCCTGAGTGAATCAATCAGTCATCGGATTTATGAATCGAAGGACTAAACTATTTCTCAGCCTTTAAGGGCCGTATTGCCAATAACCTGGAATCCAGGCCCTTTCCCAACCATAGGGAGTCCACCTATTTTCCCAGTGGCCAGGGACCCAGGCTCGATAAGGATCATTGTAATAATAATCTGATCCATAATAACTGGGTGGTGGGTAGTACCCTCGGAAATAAACCGGAGGAGGCGCCACCCATATAGGTGGGGGAGCAATAAAACCCCCGAAATGGCCATGACCACGATAGTGGTCTCGCCAGGCAAAGGCTGACTCGCTCAATAAGAAAATAGCCAATAAAATCAAGCTGATCATTATTAATTTTTTCATCTTTATCCACCTCCCTAACTCTCTTTGCAATAAATATAATTATTTTTTAAAATTTTACCGCAATTTAGATTTTTCCTCCATATTAATTAGACGTAGCCATTGGGAAAATTATTCATATCTCCCCCTTTTTTATTCCGTCAGGCTCGCCACTAAACCTACATCAAGCTTTTTGATCACAGCGGTGACAAGTTTTACGGCATGGTCAAAGTCATCCCGGTAAACCCCGTTAGAAAGTCTTCGACTTTCCAACGGGGAGGCTCACAAGGGGCATTAAACCCCGTGTTCGCTCTAAAAGGAATTATATCTTCATCCCCGCTGCTTGCCCCGTTAGAAATACGTTACTAAAGGGAACTCCTTGGTAATAATGGAAAATTTCTAATGGGGCAAGCAGCGGGGCTTTCTAACGGGGTAAATAATGCCCGCATGGCTGTGAATGTGCCGGGTGGGAACAGCAACGACGATACTGCCCAGTCGGTCCTGTTCTATCGTCGTAATGTCTTGAAGATGTCTCCGAATGATCTCTCGAACCTCCTGCTCATAGCCTGAAATGCCAGGCGCTTCAGTCAGTTCCCGGAGCAGTTCCATTGTTGTATCTGCCATAAATGATCCTCCTTATTATCTCCCTTTTCTTTTTTCGATCTCCCTGCTCTTTAACTCGGACCTTCTGATCTTTCCTGTTGTGGTCTTCGGTAACTCTCTGATGAATTCCAACTCCTGAGGACGCTTTGGGGATTCCAAATACCTACCTAAATAGTCCAAGATTTCCCGGGAAAGTTTTTCTGATGGGGAATAAGTCGATTTCAGTTGAACAAATGCCTTGATGATCTCGGTCTGTTTTTCAACTGGGATACCGATGACTGCGGCATCCACCACAGCGGGGTGTTCGAGCAAAACCCTCTCTATCTCCAATGGCGCCACGCTCTGGCCGGCGGTTTTGATGATCTCTTTATCCCTTCCGATAAACCAGAAATAACCTTCCTCATCCCTGTAAGATTTATCACCGGTAAAATACCAATTCCCTCGAAAGGCCTTGCCCATGGCTTGGGGATTCTTCCAGTATTCCAGCATCAGCCCAGGCGGCCTCTCAGGCTTCACCTTTAAAGCGACATACCCTTCCTCACAAGGAGGGAATTCTTCTCCATTCTCGTCCACCACTGCCATGGTATGGCCAGGGGTGGGAAGACCGATCGAGCCATATTTGATGGGCTTGCAGCGAAAGTTCGCAAGCAGGGCAACCGTTTCGGATTGTCCGTAAAATTCATAGATGTCCAACCTTGTTCCTTCTTTCCATGCTTTGATGATCTCAGGAGTTAAAGGTTCTCCTGCACTTAGACTTAAACGGAGGCTCCCAAGTTCGAAACTTCCGAGATCTTCCTGAATGAGCATGCGATAAACACCAGGTGAGGCACAGAAGGTCGTGACTCCAAACCGTTCGATCACACTCAAAGTGATTTTGGGATTGAAACCACCCACCGGATTGCGCTGCAGGACTGCGGCTCCGCAGATCCATTGGCCAAAAAGTTTCCCAAAGGCGGTCTTCGCCCATCCTGTGTCGGCTACAGCTAAATGAAGATCTGTCGAGTGAAGATCATCCACAAATTTCGCTGTCACAATATGCGCTAAAGGATAACCATGGGAATGGAGAACCATTTTGGGATAGGATTCTGTTCCTGAAGTGAAAAAGATCAGCAAAGGATCGGTGCTTTTGGTCTTACCCGCAATCTTCTGATCCAACTTGGGTGAGGCACTATCCATCGCTCCTTCATGCTCTATCCAGCCATCACAATGGCCTCCTACCACGATAAAATGTTTCAGCGAAGGACATTCATGCTGCACTTCAGCCACCTTGGTCACATGTTCCAGGGTGGTGATGGCTAACACACCTTCTGCTTGATTGATTCGAAATTTTATGTCCTCGGGTGTGACCAGGACAGAAGTGGGCATGGGGAGTACCCCTAACTTAATCATCCCGATCATGGCCACATACCATTCCGGGATCCTGGGAAGCATCAAGAGAACTCGATCCCCTTTTTTTATTCCCATTTTTAAAAGGACATTGGCAAACTGGTTGGAAAGTCTCATCAGATCGTAGAAGGTATGTCTGACCGCATGAATCCCTGTATCGCCCACGGAGATAAGGGCTAATTTGGTCCGGTCCTCAGCCCATCGGTCAATCCCATCAAAGCCGAAATTATAATACTCTGGAATCTCCCACTTAAATTCACGATAGGTCTTTTCATAATCAATCAGGTTGGGGGGCATGTCTCTCATGGGATCACCTTCTCCACTGAAATGGAAAGATGGATAATAACGTTGTTATTATATGATGATTTTCCTCCCCCGTTCAACTATTCTGTAACCGCTTTTAAAAGGTGATGACGACGAGAAAATTTGTTGAATTGAATCATGTTCTTAAAAATACCAGAAAGCTTTGATCTAATTGTATAAATTTCAGGTATTAATCCTTTATAAAATTTGGTATTGTAGTTTCTTAAAAAATTATGGACTTCATTATTAAAAATGAAATATTTGTTTTTGCTTTTCAATAGGAATAGGTATCTTAGAAAGGAGAAATGGAATGACAAAGCTCAATCCCGCCTATGTGGAAGCAATCAAGCCAGTGGTCAATACCAGTCCTTATTTTAGTCTAATCTCCATGGAGATTAAAGATTTAGAGATTGGTCAAACCCGCTTAGAAGTGATCCTTGAGGAAAAGCATCTCCACCCATTTGATATGGTACACGGT
>Ga0315281_10003548_pt1 | contig 22812 bp, 20 predicted proteins | sample YL17G07_0_MG_FD_204540 | JGI IMG/M metagenome (GOLD analysis project Ga0315281, IMG submission 204540) | Sediment microbial communities from Yellowstone Lake, YNP, Wyoming, USA - YL17G07_0 | ecosystem: Environmental > Aquatic > Freshwater > Lake > Sediment | place: USA: Wyoming | collected... | reverse complement strand
ATAATTGGACATTTGGAATCACAATGATTGTCGTCGGAATGGGGGGCACTCTACTGACCCTTTGGATTTTAAGCCTCCTCATGAGTGTTCTGAAAAAGGCCTTCCCTTTAAAAAAAGAGGGAGAGGGGAAGTAAAAGCAGGCTTATAAAAAGGAGGGATCAGACATGTCAGATGCGATTTTAGGCGGATTGAATGGACTCATTTCAGGATTTACCAATCTCCATTGGTCAAATCCGATTATGATAATAGTAGGGCTCTTTCTACTTTATCTCGGGATCAAGAAAGATTTTGAACCCTTACTCCTCGTCCCCATTGGATTTGGGGCGATCTTAGTCAATATCCCATTGACTGGGCTTATGGAGGAAGGAGGTTTTCTCAAGATCATCTATGATGCAGGTGTGTTAACCGAAGTATTTCCGCTTCTCATTTTTGTGGGTATCGGTGCTATGACCGATTTTGGTCCCCTTCTGGAAAATCCAAAGATATTCCTCCTCGGCGCGGCAGGACAATTCGGGATTTTTTTAACCTTGGCCTTAGCATTGGCTTTAGGTTTTACAAAGTTAGAAGCTGTCTCCATTGGGATCATCGGTGCCTGCGATGGCCCAACAGCGATTTATGTCACCTCTAAGTATGCTCCTCACCTCTTAGGTGCCGTCTCTGTAGCCGCTTATTCCTATATGTCTCTGGTTCCTGTTTTCCAGCCGCCGATTATGAGGTGGCTGACGACCAAGGAAGAGCGGATGATCAATATGGGAATGGTAAGAAAGTCGGCTTCAAAGACGACCAAGATCATTTTTCCCCTTGTCGTCACTGTGATTGGAGGCCTTATCGCACCCAAAGGGTTGCCCCTTCTGGGAACAATTATGCTCGGAAATCTGATGAAAGAATGCGGGGTCGTAAGCCGTCTGACCAAGGCTTCTGAGAACGAGATTGCCAACATCGTCACTCTCCTCTTGGGAATTTCGATTGGAGCGACCATGGATGGTAAGGTCTTTTTAACACCCCAGACCCTGATCATCTTAGGGCTAGGTTTTCTTGCTATTTGCCTCGATACAGCCTGTGGTGTCCTCTTTGGAAAATTGATGAATATTTTATCAGGCGGTAAGATCAATCCTCTCATCGGAGCTGCTGGGATCTCAGCCTATCCGATGTCAGCAAGAGTGGTTCAAAAAGAAGGCCAGAAATATAATCCCAAAAATTACCTCCTGATGCATGCCATGGGAGCCAACACGGGTGGCCAGGTCGGTTCTGTCATGGCCGCAGCCGTCATGCTTTCCGTTCTGAAAGGGATGGGAATTATTTAATTTTCCTATCTAATATTTTCTCTGAAAAAAACTTTTGAGGACGGGGGTGTTATCCCCCGTCTTTTATATTGAATGGAGCGGATTAAACCGCCCAAGAGGTCACTTAACATGGAATGGCTCCAAATTATTGCCAGTTTTATTTTTCTCGGAAGTATTGTGCTTGTGATTACTGGATGGATCGATAGCCTCATCGCTGCAATATTGGGGATAATTGTGATGATCCTCTTTGGTGTCATGACCGAGGTTCAGGCCTTTCAGTTTGTTGACTGGAATGTAATCCTGATCCTCCTTAGCATCTGGATCATCTCCGGCTATTTCGGAAAGTCAGGTGTGCCTGATTTGTTGGCTGCCATTGCCTTAAAAGTGTCAAAAGGAAACGTGGCAATCTTCGTAACTTCCGTCGGGATGCTTGCAGGTTTTGTCTCCATGCTGATCGACAATGTTGTGGTTGTTCTGATGTTCGCACCGGTGGTATTTCATGCCTGTCGTCGATACAGTTTCGCCTCCTTTGGGCCTGTTTTATTCGTTGGCCTATGTGCCAACTTCATGGGGACGGCCATGCTTTTAGGCGATCTTCCTCCTCAGATGCTCCATAGTGTTTCGGGGATCGAATTTGGAGGATTTCTTTGGCATTCTGGACGACCCTCCTCTTTCTTTATTCTTTTAATTTCTTATATCATTACCTCTGTTTTCTTCTATCGGAAATTTTCAAAGATGTATCGTGGAAAAGCGATGGATCTATCAGTTGTGGAGGAAGAGAAACCTCTTGACCATATCAAAGATAAGCCCTTCGCCATCATCGTATGCGGAATCTTTCTGCTCACCATCATTGCTATGGCTTTGCGGCCCGTTTTTGGCTACCAACTCGGATTTATTGCAATGGGAGGAGCCATCATTTTGATCCTGGTATTTGAAGTCTTCAAAAGATCTTTTACCTTAGAAATGGCCAGTGTAGAGCAAATCTTTTCTGAACTCGATTGGAGAGCCATCTTTTTCTATGTCTCACTCTTTGCATTGGTGGGGGGCCTGGAACATTCAGGAGTAATCAAGCTAATTGCCAATTGGATTACCCCAGTTATTCAATCGAGTCTCCTTGCTGGAAGCACCTTGCTTTACTGGGTGACTGTACCTATCGTGGGAGTTGTGGAACACGATGCCTACATTCTTACCATGCTCTATGTGATCAGAGACATCGGCAAGGAACATGGTGTAAACCCTTGGCCCCTTTATTGGTGTCTCCTATGGGCAGGCACATTGGGAAGCAACCTGACCATTGCAGGGGCTCCAGCTTTATTTGTAGCTAAGAATATGGGCGAAAAAGAGGACCAGAGGAAAGTAACCCTGAAAGAGTTTTTCAGTTATACAGTGCCTTATGTCATTATCTCACTTATCTTTTGCTATATACCAGCGATCCTAATTTGGGTCCTCCCATTTGCAAAATAAAATAGGGGGCCCTTTCCCCCTTTGCAGGAATATTGACATTATCTGTTGGACTTGTTAATTATTTTGAATGTTGGAAATCTGACCTTCGTGATGATCACTCTCAAAACTCTTTTTCTTTGTCTTGTAAAGAGAAACTGAGGTAAGAAGTTTTATGGCAATCCTAACCATAGCCAGAAAGTATGGGAGTGGAGGAAGAGAAATCGGACATGCTATCTCTGAACAGTTGAATTATGAATATGTTGATAGAAAAAAAATTCTTGATGACATGAAGGCGACAGGTAAGCAATGGGAAGAAAAGGCAAAATATTTCGATGAGAATTACCCCACCCTTTGGGAAAGATATGACTGGTCTTTCAGAGGCTTTGTGGCACTGAACCAAAGTTATTTTCTTAATAGTGCACTAAAAGATAAAACCGTAATCATGGGAAGAGGAGGGAATTTTCTGCTGAAAGGTATCCCCTATGTACTCAGAACTCGCATTATAGCACCGATAGAAAAAAGGGTAGAGAAGGTTATGGAGAAGGAAGGAGTAAATAACGAAAATGCGCGATGGATGATAGAGAAGGCCGACCATGAGATGTCAGGTGCAATCTATTTAATATACGGCAAAAATTGGGATAACCGTGCAGAGTATGATATGGTATTTGATACCAGTGTTCAACCAGCCAATGAGATAATCGCTAATATTAAAAGTGCCCTTGTTGAGAAAGAAAAGTATAATACAGAAAAAGCAAGAAGGATTCTCCAGTTGAGGGCACTCGCAGCAAAGGTTAAAGTAGAGATTACAACAAATCCCAGGTTTTGTATATCCGTGCTGGACGTTGATCCTAAAGAAGAGGGTTTTATAGAGAAAGGCCTTATTCTCCGTGGAATCATCCATAATCAAAGAGATATCAAACAGATTGAAGATATAGCTAAGAAAGTAGCTGGGGATGTCCCTATAGAGTGTGAACTCCAGTATCGATGGTTCCCCCGATTTGGACCGTGGCAATTTAAATAGCTCAAGGGATATTTGAATCTAAGCCTAATATGCTTGCCAATTTGTTTATACAATGATATTGCCATAATGATTCTTTCAAAACAACCTCAAGTTTCTCTTTACTTCTTTCTCGAAATCCCTAAACGCGATGTATACCTTTGAAAAAAGGAGTATAGAAATCACCTGAGAAGGAGGGATTAATCACCATGTCGAATTGGCATGTAATGGAAATCAAAGAAATTCTTTCTTCCTTAGGCTCTTCCCTAGAAGGCCTCACACAACAAGAAGCCAAGACTCGTTTAGAAAAATATGGTCCAAATGAATTGATGGAGAAAGAGAAGATCTCTGCTCTGAAGATTTTCATTGACCAGTTCAAGAGTTTCCTCATCATCATCCTGCTGGCGGCCACGGTCGTCTCTGCCTTTATTGGTGAATGGCTTGATGCAATCGTTATTTTTGCCATTGTCATTGCCTGTGCCATCCTTGGATTATATCAAGAGTTTAAAGCGGAAAAGGCTGTGGAGGCCTTGAAAAAAATTGCGGCGCTTACCGCACGAGTCATCCGGCGTGGAGAAGAGGTGGAGATTCCCGCAAGAGACATCGTGCCAGGAGATATTGCTGTTTTAAGAACTGGAGATAAGGTTCCTGCGGATTGTCGGTTGCTTGAGGAGATGAACCTACGGGTAGACGAAGCTTCTCTCACTGGAGAATCAAAACCTGTAAAGAAGTCCGTTACCACTTTAGAAAAAACCGATGTCGCAGTGGCAGATCGTAAGAACATGGTCTACACCGCCACGGTGGTTACCTATGGCCACGGGAAAGGGATTGTGACTTCCACTGGGATGAATACAGAATTTGGCAAGATTGCAACGATGATTCAAGAGGTGGAAGAGGAAGAGACACCTCTCAAAAAGAGACTCGATGTCATTGGGAAGTGGTTGGGAATTTTCTCGCTCATTATCTGTGCTGTTGCAGGGGCAGTTGGAATCATTCAAGGCCATGGGATTTTGGAAATGTTCATCTGGGGGGTGAGTCTGGCTGTGGCAGCTGTCCCCGAAGCCCTTCCTGCTGTGGTCACAGGAGCCCTTTCCATTGGTGTCTCAAAAATGGCGAAGAAGAATGCGATTATCCGGAAACTTCCAGCGGTGGAGACCTTGGGCTGCACCACGGTCATCTGCTCTGATAAAACCGGCACTCTTACCAAAAATGAGATGACCGTGAGGCGAATTTATACGAATGGAAAGATGTTTGAAGTGACGGGCGTGGGTTTTCAACCGGAAGGGCAGTATCTGATTGATGGAAATCAAGTCAATCCAAAAGAAGACCCTCATCTTTCCCTCTTATCAAAGATTTCGGTTCTCTGCAACGATGTCTATCTTCATAAAACCGGATCAGGATGGTCAATAATTGGTGATCCTACAGAAGGGGCCCTCTTAGTTTCTGCGATCAAGGCAGGAATATACGTTGAAGAATTGAGAAAGGAAGTTCCGAGGATTGGTGAAGTTCCTTTTGAATCGGAGCGGAAAAGGATGTCCACCATCCATCCTGTGAATGGTGGAAAAGTGGCCTATGTGAAAGGGGCCCCGGAGATTATCCTCGACCTTTCCACCCGACTCTTCAAAGATGGAAAGGTTATTCCACTGACAGCAGAGGAGAAACAGGCCATTCAAAAGGTGAATGAACAGATGGCCTCCACTGCCCTGAGGGTTTTAGGGCTGGCCTACCGGGATCTCCAAGGAGATTTGAATGAATACTCTCCTGAGACTGTTGAGAAAGACCTGGTCTTTGTTGGGCTTCAAGGGATGATCGATCCGCCGAGAGATGAGGTCATTGAGGCAATGAAGCACTGTAAAGAGGCTGGAATTAAGACCATCATGATCACGGGTGACCATAAATTGACCGCAACGGCAGTTGCCAGGGAATTGGGACAGTTGCCTGAAGAAGAAGGGAGCAAACCCAGGGTTCTAACAGGGGTAGAGTTAGATCGGATGAGCGACCAACAATTGGAAGATGTGATTGAAGATGTAGTGGTCTATGCCCGGGTCTCTCCGGAGCATAAACTCCGGATCGTGGACGCTTTTAAAAAGAAGGGTGAGATCGTTGCTATGACAGGTGACGGGATCAATGATGCACCTGCCCTGAAAAGGGCTGATATCGGCGTGGCCATGGGGATCACCGGCACCGATGTCACCAAAGAGGCATCTTCGATGGTTTTGGCAGATGATAACTTCGCCAGCATCGTGGCTGCAGTGGAGGAGGGGAGGGCCATCTACGACAATATTAAAAAGTATCTTGTCTACCTCATCTCATGCAACATCGCTGAAATTCTCATTTTAGGAGGTTCCTTTTTCATTGGACTCCCACTGCCGTTGGTGGCGATTCAAATCCTTTGGGTCAATCTGACCACAGATGGGTTACCTGCTTTGGCATTGGGGGTTGATCCACCCGATCCTGATATCATGAGGCGTCCACCACGGGATCCTCAGGAGAGTGTCTTCAACCGTCGTATCATCGCATTGATGGCGGTCATGGCTTTAAATATCACTTTCATAATCATCCCCATCTTCTTCTGGTACCTCAAATCGGGTGGATACTATTCACCAGGTATCTCTGGGGCAATGAAGGAAGAGATTCTTTTGAAAGGCCAGACCATGGTATTGGCGTTGATGATTATCTTTGAACTGGTCAACGCCTACAACAACCGTTCGGATCGGCACTCCCTCTTCAAAGTGGGCTTTTTCAAAAATAAGTGGCTCAACTGGTCGATCCTCTCTTCTTTAGTGCTTGCTGTGATTGTGATTCAGGTTCCGGCACTCGATCCGGTATTTCATACATCTTACCTCAATGCAAAGGACTGGATCATTGTCATTGTGGCGACATTGACCATCTTCCCGGTCGTTGAGATTACCAAGTGGATTTTAAGTCGAACGGATAAAGTCGCTTAAAAATGGGACATTAGCAGTCGATAGGTTAATCAGATAATGATCTTTAAATGAGCCCTCTCTATTTTTTAGAGAGGGCTCATTTATTCTCTTGTGAATTTCTCGCTAATTTTTTAAGATAATATTAACTTAAATTTAAGATTGTAGATGTTAGATTAGAGATTAAATAATCCGAAATCTGAAATTTGAAATCTAAAACTGAAAAGAGGGGTTTTTATGAAAAAGCCTTTGGTCGGGATTCTGATGGGAAGCGAGAGTGATCTGCCAATCATGGAGAAGGCAGCAGAAGTTTTAAAAGAGATGGGGATTCCCTATGAATTGGAAATCAGCTCAGCCCATCGATTGCCTGAGAAGACCGCTAATTACGCCAAGACAGCGAGGAAACGCGGCATTGAAGTTTTAATCGCAGGGGCTGGGATGGCAGCCCATCTCGCAGGGGTTTTAGCCAGCCATACCACTCTCCCTGTCATCGGGGTTCCAATAAAATCAGGGGCGCTCAATGGCGCAGATGCTCTTTATTCGACTGTCCAAATGCCCCCTGGGGTGCCTGTGGCAACAGTTGGAATTGATGGTGCAAAGAATGCAGCCTATCTGGCCTGTGAAATCCTCTCGATCAAATATCCTGAAATTGCCAAAAAACTGGAAGATTTCAGATCTAAGATGAAGAAGTCCTTGGAAGAAAAATCAAAGGCCATAAGCCGCCAAATTAAGAAACACAAGTAAGAGTGAAGCGGAAATACGAAATTCGAATATCGAAATCCCTGCCTTTGCCGAAGCGGCTTCGCGCAGGCAGGCGAAACAAATCCTAAATTCAAATAGCCAAATTTCTAAGACATTGTTAATCATTTCGTTTTGAATTTTAAGTTTCGGTCATTTGAGATTGTTTCGAATTTCGGATTTCGTGCTTCGAGTTTAGATCTGTCTATAAAAATTAAAAAGTTGGTTTTAATGAAGGAGCCCCCGTTAATCCGTCAGGCCGCAGAGATCATCCAACAGGGAGGGATTGTTGCCTTTCCAACAGAGACGGTTTATGGTTTGGGAGCGGATGCTTTTAATCCCCTCGCCGTGGCCCGAATCTTTGAGGTCAAGAGAAGGCCCTATTTCGACCCGCTGATCATCCATGTCGCCAATCCAGCCGATATGAAGAATTTGGTCAAAGAAATTCCATCAAATGCCAAGAAATTGACAGAAAGATTCTGGCCTGGGCCGCTAACAGTTGTTCTTTTTAAGGAGGAAGATATTCCTGAAATTGTGACTGCCGGTCTTTCCACAGTAGCCATTCGAATGCCCAGTCATCCCATGGCTCTCTCTTTGATCAAAGAATCCCAATGTCCCATTGCCGCACCGAGTGCCAATCCCTTTGGCTATCTAAGCCCCACCACCGCTGAACATGTTCGGGAACAACTGGGTGATCAGGTCGATCTTATTCTAGATGGAGGACCCTGTCCGGTGGGAATAGAATCTACCATTCTCTCTTTTTTAGAAGAAAAACCGAGGTTGTTAAGACCAGGTGGGGTTTCGCTCGAAGAGATCGAATCCATCATTGGGAAGGTTGAGATCAGCCCGATCGAAGATGACAAACCATCTGCCCCTGGAATGTTACCCAGGCACTATGCTCCACGAACGCCGATCGTACTCGATTGGGATGAAAAGAATCCGGTTATCTATAAAAATAAGAAGATTGGATTACTGGCCTTTCAGGAGCCGAGGAATCATCTCAAATTCAAATCGGTTGAGGTTCTTTCAAAGAAGGGGGATCTCCGGGAAGCTGCGGCCAATTTGTTTGCAGCCATCCGACGTTTGGATGCGTTAGACTTAGATCTTATTGTGGCTGAACCTATCCCTGAAATTGGATTGGGCCGGGCAATCATGGACCGTCTTCGCCGCGCTAGTGGAAAACAATTTGCAGGCCCTTCGCTCCGCTCAGAGTGACAGACCAGATTGTCATTCTGAGGAGTCCTGTGGAGTAGGGCATGATTTTTTTGAGCAAGAGATGACCAGAAACCCAATAGTCCTTTGGGAAAGTGGACACAAGTCCTCGTACTCCACAGGACGACGAAGAATCTCAGAATAAATATAAAACAATGAAAAAAATCATCTTAGGTATTTTATTTTTTCTTCTACTTTCCATTCTCCACCTTCCACATACCATTGGATTACCAGTCGAGGATGTTCAGTTGGTGATAGATGCCCAATACTTTCAAATTGCAAAGAAGATGATTCAGGAGGCAAAGTCTACCATTCAGGTGATGATGTTCGAAATGGGATATTATGAAAAATATCCCAACACTCCTTCTAACCTACTCATCAAAGAGCTGATCGATGCAAAGAAGAGGGGTGTCAAGGTTGAGGTCATTTTAGAGGTGAAAGAGGGAACGGATCGAACATCCGAAAGGAATCGGCATACTGGAAAGATTTTATCAGACGGAGGAGTGGAGGTGATTTATGATCCCCTCTTTAAAACCACTCACACTAAATTAATGGTAGTCGATGGGCATCTCACCCTTCTGGGTAGCACGAATTGGACTCACTATGCCCTGACCAATAATAACGAAGTCTCTGTTCTCATTCGATCGAAAGAGATGGCCAAGGCATTGGTGGACTATTTTAATCGAGTCAAAGACACTGGCAGTAAAAAATAGAGTTATTGTAACTCAACCCTTTAGGGTTGATCATAATCATGGCTAAAGCCATGAGTTACAAAAGGACTTCCATGACCACAATGCTCATTGATTCCCATGCCCATTTAGAAATGCCAGAGTTTAAAAAGGATCTGGAGGCAGTGATTCAGAGGGCGAGAGAGTCAGGAGTTGAATATATCTTCACCGTTGGAACAGAGAAGAAGGATTGGAAGAGGGCTCTTGAGATTGCCAATTCATATCCTTCGATCTATGTCATTTTAGGGGTTCATCCCCACAATGCAAAGGAGATCGATGAACAGACTTACCCGTTGCTCAAGGAACTCTGTAAGAATGAAAAGGTAAAGGCCTATGGCGAGATTGGTTTGGACTTTTTCAGAAACCTCTCGCCAAGAGATATCCAGTTGAAGAGATTCCGGGAACAGATTGAGTTAGCCAAAGAGTTGGGGCTTCCCATTGTGGTTCACGATCGAGAGGCTCATCAGGAAACGCTGGAGATACTGAAATCTGAGAAAGCAGAAGAGTGCGGAGGGATCATCCACTGTTTTTCTGGAGATTATGAGATGGCGAAGGCCTGTATAGAGATGGGATTTTACATCTCTGTTCCCGGGAGTATCACATTTAAGAATGCAGAGAGTTTTAGAGAGATTGTCAAAAGGATTCCCTTAGAATCGCTTCTTGTGGAGACCGATGCCCCATTTTTAACCCCTGAACCCTTTCGAGGGAAGCGGAATGAACCAAGTTATGTTCGATATACAGCACAAAAAGTGGCAGAGATGAAGAAGGTTCCTTTTGAAAAGGTGGCCGAGGTGACATCGGAGAATACATTAAGGGTTTATAGATTGAAATTGTAAAAGGTAATTATTCCTTCCCGCTTGTCATTCCTGCAAAAGCAGGAATCCAGTCCTTATAGTTTCTACTTCTGGATCCCCGTTTCCACGGGAATGACTGGATGAAACTTTGGAGTGAATAGGAGATTTCATGAAACCGGCAGTCATTGTCGTGGACATGTTAAAAGACAATTTGAAGGAAAGTTCTCGGAACCCATATTTTCAAGAGGGAAGAGCCATTATCCCCGGTCTTCAGAGGCTCTTAGAGGAGGGCAGAAAGAAAGGGTTTCCCATCATCTTTGCCTGTGACAGTTTTTTAAAGGGCGACTTTATCTTTAAAGGTAGGATGAAGGTTCATTCCCTTCGGGGGACGAAAGGTGCAGAGGTCGTGGATGATTTAAGGCCAGAGCCGACTGATATCATTTTGCCCAAACGGCGATTTAGCGCCTTCTTCAAAACCGACCTGGACCAAACGCTTCGGACGCTTGGTGTGGACACGATTGTTGTGACAGGCGTTACGACGGAAGTCTGTGTATTGATGACAGTGATGGATGGACTTAGCCACGATTTTTCGGCCATTCTTTTAGAAGATTGCTCAGCCAGCCGAAGCAAAGAATTTCATCAGGGATGTCTCAATCTCTATCGGGATTTTGCCCTCTATCCTTTGTTACGAATTATGAATCTCGAAGAATTTCTAAAAGAAGCATCGTCATAGGGTCATTGAGATCGTAGCGCCCTCATTTACCGAGGGCGATTAAAGAACCGTTCCGGTAAATATCGGAACGCTACATTTTGATATGAAATATTGCGAAAAAGATTTCATTGACCAGATACGAAAAATGCTTTCTTCGAGAAAAAGGAAAGTGATTGAGCATCCCCCGTTTTCCCATGCGGCAGTGCTTGTTCCGCTTTTTAAAAAAGGGGGGGATTGTCATCTCCTCTTTACCAAGAGATCCGATCAGGTCAAGTATCATAAAGGCGAGATCTCTTTCCCCGGAGGGGTCGTTGACGAAGAAGATAAGGAATTGATAAATACCGCACTCCGGGAGGCCTTTGAGGAGATCGGGCTCAAGGAGAGCGATGTTCAGATCATCGGGGTATTAGATGACATTGTGACCATTACCGAATTTATCGTGACCCCCATCGTCGGCCTCTTCTCCTATCCCTATCCCTTTAAAGTAAGCGAAGTAGAGATTGCAGAATTGATCGAAGTCCCCCTTGCGTTCTTACTCGATGAAGATTGTTTCAGCGAAAGGGAGATCTCCCGGGGCGGTCAAAGGGAAATCGTCTATGCTTATCAATATGGAGAACATATCATCTGGGGTGCGACCGCCCGGATCCTCAACCAGTTTTTAGACCTCATTACATCTTCAAGAGGCGCTTAGAACTCCCTACCAATTCGTTCTTGCCTATTCAAACCGATAAGGTATTATAATTTTGTTCAGGAGAAGTCTCGATGAATAGGTCCAAAAAGTGGGCGCGGCATGAATATAGTAAGAAACAACGGATGATTGCCGTGGTGTTTGGAGGCTTCATTTTTTGGATAGTTATCTCATTCTTTATCATCGTTATCTCATGTCATATTGACCAATGGCTTCACCTTCCAAAATTTCATTATGGCCTGATAAATCCTGTGATAGGTTTGATGTTCATGGTCGCGGGTTGGCTGTTTGCGAATTGGACAGTAAAAGTCCAGTTTTCAATTGGGAAGGGAACCCCAATCCCCCTGATGGCGACGCAAAAACTTATCGTAAAAGGACCTTATACTTATTGCCGGAACCCAATGACTTTAGGAACAGACTTCTTTTACTTGGGGGTCGCTATCTGGCTGGGTTCCTTTTCTGCCATTGGGTTAGGTCTGATCTATCCAGTGGGAATTTTGATATACATTAAGCTGATAGAAGAAAAGGAGTTGGAGGAACGATTCGGTTCCGAATATCTGGAATATAAGAAGAGAACTCGCTTTTTAATACCTTGCTTGGGAAAAAAGGATTGATGAAATGAGATTTCCTGAAATTGTTAAATTGGTAGCAAGCGTTATTCTCTGTCAGGTAGCGGGTTTTCTGGGTTCTCTTTTTACCACCCCAGCCATACCGACCTGGTATGCAACTTTAAAAAAACCTTCCTTCACGCCTCCCAATTGGATATTTAGTCCGGTATGGATTAGTCTGTTTATCCTTATGGGAATATCTCTATTCTTTGTTTGGCGAAGGCCAGATCATCCACAGTTCAAACCTGCTTTGATTTTCTTCTTTGTTCAGTTGATTCTCAATGTCCTTTGGTCAGCAGCCTTTTTTGGTCTCAGGGCACCTCTTCTTGGGCTCATTGATATTATCCTTCTCTCTATGGCCATCTTCTTGACGATCCAAAATTTCTTTAAAGTTTCCAAATTTGCGGGAGTGCTCCTCATCCCCTATCTCTTATGGGTTAGTTTTGCAACCCTATTGAACTTTTCTCTGTTGATTCTAAACCTTTAAAAGAAATGATCCAGAAAGAAAGAATTAAGGCTCTCAATAAAAAAGGGATGAAAAAAGGAGCATATGTCCTCTACTGGATGCAGGCTTCTCAAAGGACGGAATATAATCATGCCCTCGAGTTTGCCATCTTAAAGGCCAACGAACTTCGAAGACCCTTAATTGTCTTTTTTGGAATCACAGATCACTTCCCTGAAGCGAATGAAAGGCACTATGCTTTTATGCTAGAAGGGTTTCGAGAGGTGAAGCAGTCTCTTGAAAAGAGAGGAATCCAGATGGTCATTCTGCACAAATCCCCTGAAGTGGGTGCAGTACAATTGGCTAAAAAGGCTTCCTTGGCTGTAGTGGATCGGGGTTATCTAAGAATACAAAGACAATGGAGAAACGATGTCGCCAATAAGATAGATTGTCCTTTGATTCAGGTTGAAAGCGATGTGATCGTTCCGGTTGAAGAAGCCTCGCCTAAAGAGGAATATGCGGCAGCGACATTAAGGCCGAAGATCAATAAAAAACTAATATATTTTCTAGTCCCTTTGAATCAGAGGGAGCCAGCCATTCCCTCCCTTTCTATGGACATTGATTCATTTGATATCGATGATATTGGAAAAGCGATTTCAAAGCTTCGGATTGACCGAAGCGTTCAGAAGGTCGACTCTTTTAAGGGTGGAACGAAAGAAGCTTTAAGACATCTTGAGGTCTTTTTGGAAGGGAAATTGGATCGTTTCCCAGAACTCCGAAATGATCCCACTCTTGATTATCTCTCTCATATGAGTCCTTATTTGCATTTCGGACAGATCTCACCCCTCTTCATCGTTTTGAAGGTTAAACAAACCAGGAGTCCCGGGATAGAAGCTTTTCTTGAAGAACTTGTCGTCAGAAGAGAATTGAGCATGAATTTCACGTTTTATAATGAGAAGTATGACTCATTCGAATCCATTCCTGAATGGGCGAAGAAATCATTAAGATCTCACCAGAAAGATAAACGTCAGTATCTCTATCGTCTCGAAGAGCTGGAACAAGCGAAAACCCATGACCCCTACTGGAATGCTGCCCAGAGAGAGATGGTTGTAAAGGGTAAAATGCACGGGTATATGCGAATGTATTGGGGGAAGAAGATTATCGAGTGGAGCAAGACACCTGAAGAGGCTTTTCGAGCAGCCCTTTATCTGAATAATAAATATGAGTTGGATGGCAGGGATCCAAATGGGTTTACTGGAGTGGCATGGTGCTTTGGAAAGCATGACCGTCCTTGGGGAGAAAGGCCAATTTTTGGAAATGTGAGATATATGAATGACAAGGGGTTAAAAAGGAAATTTGATGCAGATGAATATGTGAAGATGATGAGCCAATTGAAATAATGGAGCATCATATTTTTAGTTGCGATAGATAAAACGGGTCTGATAAAATGATTTAGAATAAATCCTATGAAGGAGGAACTGGTATGAAACTGAGCGAATATTTTGAGAAGACAAAAGGTCGAGGGGTTATTGCTACTTCAGATTCAAAAGGAAAGGTGGGGGTGGCTGTCTATGGAAGGCCTCATTTTATTAATGAAAAGACCGTAGCCTTTATCATGGCAGACCGTTTGATGCATAAGAATCTCCAGTCAAATCCTTATGCCGCCTATCTTTTTATGGAATCTAAAGAAAGATATGTGGGAAAGAGGTTGTATCTGAAAAAAATTAAGGAAGAAAAAGATAGTGCATTAATTGATAAGATCAGGCGAAAAGAGAGCTGCCCAGCCTATACCGCATATAAAGACCAAATCAAATACCTTGTCTATTTTCATATTGATAAGGTACTTTCGTTGATTGGGGATAAGAAATAATCCTTTTTGAGAATTCGGATTTTCCAAAATGGTTTAAGGAGTAGGGGGATGAAAATCCTGATTACCGGAGGAACCGGCTTCGTTGGGACCCAGCTTACCTCTCGTTCAATTCAGGATGGCCACGAAGTGACCATCCTGACCCGCTCCTTGAAGGGGGCAAAGAGATCCTCGCCAGGGATTTCCTATTTAGAAGGGGATCCGACCAAGAAAGGGCCCTGGCAGGAGGCGATTAAAAATCATGATGCTGTGATCAATCTTGCAGGGGCTTCTATCTTCAGCAAATGGACAGAAGAACATAAGAAGGCAATCCGAGAGAGCCGGGTCAGCACCACCCAAAATATTGTTGAAGGGATACCGTCTCATCCTGAAAGACCATTTACCCTCTTCAGCACCTCTGCGGTTGGTTATTATGGTTTTTGTGGAGACGAGGAACTCGTTGAGGACTCTCCTCCAGGAAATGACTTTTTAGCCCGTATTGCTAAGGATTGGGAAGGAGAGGCCCTCAAGGCCAGAAATAAAGGAGCTCGGGTTGTGATCACCCGCTTCGGCATCGTCATGGGAGAAAAAGGAGGAGCTCTCAGCCAGATGATTCCTCTCTTCAAGAAATATATCGGAGGACCGATCGGAAGTGGAAGACAGTGGTTCTCCTGGGTTCACATCAAAGACCTTGCAGAAGCTTTTGCATTCCTTTCGAAACACCCGGAGATCTCAGGTCCTGTTAACGTATGCTCTCCGAATCCGGTGAGAAATAGAGATCTGGCCAAGGCTCTCGGAAAAGCACTTCATCGGCCTTCTTTCTTTCCAGCCCCTGGTTTTATGGTGAAGTTGGTGTTAGGAGAGTTCGGTTCAGTTATCCTTGAAGGTCAGAGAGTCATCCCGCGAAGGTTGCTGGAGAATGGTTTTGTCTTCCAATATGTGGATATCAATAAAGCTTTACAGGGCATTGTGGGCCAATCATGTTCAAACATGATTTCGTAATTGTAGTTCCAAAGGATGAGGATGTAAATAAACCTGTTTCTTAAGATAAGGCTGTTCATATTTTCGGACATAGTGATTGATGAGAGTGATAGGAACAATTAGAGGTATAATCTCCTTTCGATAGAGATCAATGACTTCAAGTAATTCCCTTTTTTCGTCTGAAGACAATTGTTCCTTAAAATAACCCATCATGTGTTGCAGAATATTGGCATTTTTCTTTGGCGTGGTCTTTAACCCCAGGGATCCCATGAGAAGAGTTTGATATTGCTGGTAAAGCTCCTTCAATGCAAGGTCTTTGGCCATGGCGACTAACTTTCCCATTGTCTGATAATGCTTTGGGCTGTGAGAGAGGATCAACAATTTATGCCTTGTATGAAAGTCCACCACGATTCCCCGCCTCTCTTTTTTTGCTAAAACTTCCCGCCACCCTTTTAGGGTGAAGATCCTCTCAATGAAATTCTCACGGAGGTTTGGATCCTGAAGACGCCCCTCATCTTCTACGGGGAGTAGAGGGAAATGGTCCATAAAGATTTTTGCAAATATTCCCACCCCCTTTTTAACCGGCATCCCCTTTTCATTGTAGACCCTGATCCGTTCCATTCCACTGCTTGGTGAATTGCTCTTAAAAATAAAACCACAAAGATCTTCTTTCTCAAGTTCAGCGATGCGTTTCCTGGCCCACCGAATCATCCGCTCTGTCATATCCTGTTTACTATAGGTGGTCACTAAACAGGGAGAATCTGGATCTCCCTCTAAATGCATAGACTCTCTTGGAACACCGAGACCACATTCTACTTCAGGACATACAGGGACATATTTTACATATTGTCCGATAGTGTCGGTAAGAAACCGATCCAGCTTATGTCCACCATCATAACGGACATTCTCACCCAGCAGACAGGTACTGATACCTAATTTGATTTTTTCCATCACAGTCTCCTCATGCCCAATGTCAGATTGAATAAAGTCTATTTCATTATATAAAAATTTGAACTGGGTTTGTAATCAAAAATATTAAAAGAAGTTGATGCCCAGAGCTGAAGAGTTAAAATTCCTGGGGAACTCTGCGGAAGGTGTGTCCGGATTGAGGACATACCTATTTGTTATGAAATGGGGACCTTCGGCTGCTTCTGCGAACAGAATCCGCTTTAATTTAATTGATCATTACTACTCACTCCTTTTGGATGAATGATGAAGTTAATAAAATAAGAACCCGCTCAAACATTTCCTAAGGTATTCCAAAAACTTACCATAAAACATTTATCAATTGATAATTTTTATTGACAAAATAGCCTTATGATATATAATTAAAGAAAGTTGCCGCTCTTGAATGGAGAATTAAGGTTTGGACGAGCTGAAAAAGGCGGAAATCAGGGATTTCTTAATGGAATTCAAGAAGATTATGGTAAAAGGACGTGGACTCGACATCGTAAACAGGCGTGAAAATATTGATGCTCTCGCAAAACTGGGGCTTACGAAGAAAAACCTAAAAGAAGAAATAATGGCTCTTTCCGTGGAAAATTATTGTGAGGGCCCTGAACCTGACAAGGATAGACCTGGTTATGTATGGGTGTTTGGCAAGCAGATAGGCAGGCAAGAGATCTATATAAAACTGAAGATTGCTCAGGTCGGTAAGGAGAAGATTGCGAAATGTTTATCTTTCCATGCCGCAAAATTTCCGCTTTGTTACCCATATCAAGTGGAAGAAAGGAGGGATGGAAAATGAGAGGAATTTGCCCGAGCTGTGAAAAAGAGAATGAGCTTGAATTGATTCACCATGTAGAAGATATTAAAGTCCGCGGTGAGACAATTAAGGTTGAGGTGAGATATTTCAAATGTAAGAGCTGTGGAGAGGAGTTTGAGGATCCCCACTCTGATGAAGACCCTTTAGACAAGGCTTACAGAGAGTATCGCCGACTTCACGGAATGATGCAGCCTGAAGAAATTCGCGATTTTCGGAAGAAGTTTGCGCTGACCCAAAACGAGATGAACCGCCTCTTGGGGTGGGGGGGAGCAACGCTGAGCCGCTATGAAAACGGAGCCCTTCAAGATGAGACTCATGAGAAGGCTTTGCGCTTAGCCATGGACCCTCGCAATCTTCTAAAGTTAATAGAAGCAACTCCGGATGTTCTGCCTGAAGAGAAAAGAGATCGCCTTATCAAGGAACTTAGGGCAGCAGAAGAAGAAACCTGTTCTCTCGAGAGAGTCTATGAGGAGCGTTTTGGGAATTATGAGGCGAGTGATCTAAGCGGTTATAGAAGATTTGATCTTGCAAAACTTTTCAATGCCATTTTGTATTTTTGCAAAGGCGGTGTTTTTAAAACCAAACTGAATAAACTCCTCTTTTACGCTGACTTCAAGCACTTCAAGGATTATGCCGTATCGATCACAGGTGCCCGATATGCACATATTCCTTTTGGCCCGGCCCCTGAAAAATATTCTCTTTATCTCGCCACACTCCTTGAAAATGGCACAATCGAATTAGAAGAACATATTTTTTCTGACGATGTCATAGGAGAGGAATTCATATCGAGTAAAAAACCAGATCTTCTCTTGTTCTCTGACAGTGAGCTTAAAATCTTAGCTACGGTAAAAGAATATTTCAAAGACTTTAATGTCAAAAGAATAACAGATTTCTCCCATGACGAAAAAGGCTATAAGGAAACAGCACCGGGAGATAAAATATCTTACGAATATGCCAATGAATTAAAGCTTTAGGAATACTTGTTCGCAAAGCCTTCAAAGCCTCTGCTACTTCCTTTCCTTTGGCTTCAATAAGATATGGTGGAAAAAGAGACTAAACCTACCTTTATTATTATTTTACTACTGCCTTAATAGCGCCCCAGTCCTTGCCTTTGGGCATGACAAACAGACACCGCCCACTGCTCTTGAGCATCCATAAATCCCCAAGGCGGAGCTTTTCCTTGGAATCGTCATTGCTCCATCGGTCAGCACCTTTATACTCAACCACCAGATAACGCCCATCTTTCAGTTTACAAACAAAGTCAGGATAAAACTTGTCAGTGGAGGTCTGAAGCCAGAATGAGAACCTTTCCTGCCTTTCGAGGTTACGAACCCAAAATTCAACCTCCTCCATCTGGTCAAGAAACTGAGCGCAAAGGAATTGTTCCCCCTCGCCTTCGAGTTCACCCACTTTGGGATAATAGTGTTTGTTAAAAGTGTCTGATGCTGGGCAATCGAATCTCCTGGGATATTGATCAGGGTGAAAGGTGAAACATTTCTCCGGCGAAACGACAACCTGATCTGTATTTTCACCAAAAAGCAGTTCTTGAAATATTTTGTTTCGCGCTTCATGCCGACATGCCTTGATTTTCTGTTCCGCAATCTTCCGCAATTCAAATTTCTTCCGCACAAGTTGGCCCAAATTCATACCCCGGTAATCCAGCAGGTCGCTTATCATTTTCGTGAGGAAGATTTCCTTCTCCTGTGATGAAAGTTCCATAAAAAGTAGATCTCGGTCCAGCCAGTGAATGAGTTGGGCGTCTGTCCAGTTCTCAACCGCTTCAATGAGTTGCAACTGGCGGTTCAAATCAGGGATAAATTTGCTTTTGATTTTACCTTCCACTCCCACATCAATCTCGCCAAATTGCCCACCTTCACCACTCAAGGCACTGAATTCCTGCGGCGTCAACTTTGCGTCATAACCGTTTAAATCCCATCCTCTTCCAAGGAGGTGATCTTCCTCAAAAAGCTCCAATTGTTCTGCCCGCTTAATGCATAATACAGGAATCTGAAAGGGCAAACGGCGCTCGGCTGGACTTTTAAATAATTCTTCTACTTCGGTCTTATATCGCCTAACTTCGGTTATCCAGATATCCTTGACATCATGCCCCACAAACAATTTCATAACTTCGGTTTCTTCCTCCGGATAGAGTACGCCTTTCAGGGTGATAGTTTTATTCTCTTGATGAATTTCAACTTTGTCTCGCAATTCTACAGAGAGCCGTTCTGGATCCGGAACCTCGGGTAAGGTTATTGTCTTGGGCGGCGGAGTGCGTCGCCAAAGTTCCAGCCCAGGCGTTCCTTGCTCCGTATTAACAGGTTTAATGAAATCCTTTGCTTCTTGCCTATTGAAGCCGTTTTCAACGAGTGCGTCGATAAGGTTCTGTGCCGCCTCTATAAAGTTAGGGGAGGCCACAAATGCATAAGCTCGGTTGAGCTCTGGAATCTCCCTCGGTCTGCAGTAAGGCAAACGCAAGACACGCCCAAGTATTTGCTCTACCGCACCGATAGAGCGCTGTTCAGCTACGGAACAGAGCACATAAGCAAATGGACAATCCCACCCCTCACGTAGAGCCTGAACGGTTATCACATACCGGATTTCACATTTGTCATCCGACAAATCCACATTCTCGAGGCCCTTGTCCTCGCCGGTCGCCCGTGCGATCTGATTCTCAGAGATGTGGTGATCTTCAATCAAGGTTTTCTCAATAACCTCCACAGTCAAGGTGTCACGCCCATGGCGATGCGGTTGTGCCTGGATCAGCATAATTGGCCGCATATAATCACCGCTTCTCCGCCGCTCAAAATCCGCCTTCTTTTCAAGATCAACCCTTTGTGCAATCGCATCACTCAAAAGTGCCTGCCAATCAGTATGCGTCTCGAGGCGGATCGGAAGTTTAATCATGTTTTCCGCTTTCAACTCCGCTGCTGAAACACTGTGTAAGACGTTGCTCGGGTTCTTGCTGCTGTCTGGCGTCGCAGTGAATTCGATAATTGCAGATGGCCGGAACCGTGCCAGCGTGTCGAAAGAAAGTTCAGTCCTTGCATTGTGAGCCTCGTCCACGATTACCAGTGGGCGGTGAATCCGCATGACATTTGCCAACGAGTATGGTACAAGACCGTTTTCGTCGTGATCGAGCTTGTTGAAGATTTCTGTTGGAAGATTCTGAAAATGGTGTTGCAGCGCACCCGCGCCCTCATACACTTTGCGTCCATCTTTGTCCTCTACCCGGAAAGCCTGTAGCGTTGCTACAATGATTACCGTCGAGCCCATCAAGGCGCCCTGCTGTAAGTAAAGCGCTTCACTCAAATCAATAACGGTTACCTGGCCCAGGGTGCTATCCAGCGCCTGACGGTAAGCGTGGCTACGGTCCCGGACTGCATTCAACGTCTGGTCTTTAATAGCGTTAGACGGCACTAGCCAGAGTACAAGCGAATTTTCTTGCCTCAGGTATTCTTTGTTCGCCACCGCTATCGCGTGACACCCCAAGAGCGTTTTCCCGCCTCCTGTCGGCAATCGCAAACAAACATAAGGTATGTCGGCTAATTCAGAGGGTTCCTTGATGGCACGATAAGGAAGTCCCTGCTCCCAAAGCTCTTCAGTCACTTTGTAGAAGGCCATTGAGGCATCTTGTAGATCACCGCAAGCCCTTAGGTACTGCCGCAGAGTCTCAAGTACCTTTTCCTGATAGTTTTTCAGTTGGAACATTAACGTACCCTAATTTCGTAGGGGATTTGTTTGAATACGATGTTCTCCCGCTTTAACCGTACAGGACTGAACCGGCACGCTGTTCCATAAATCACTTTGGGTCCATCGTGCTTTGGCAATATGTTGAGAGTTGCCTGTGTCAACACGTTGCCGCCATCGGGTTGCTTATCTTTTAATATTCCGTTGTAAAGCAGATAAACCGCAGTGCCTTTGTAAATGCCGATTAAAGGATTACTATCTTTCGCCTGTTTCGGAATTGGTTCACCTGTTTCTGTAAAAAATATGTGGCGGGCTAAGTCAGAAAAAGTCACTTCAGCATTAATTCTCCCGTACTCATCAAAACAAGCCGTGCCCAGCCTGCAAAATCGAACACCTCCACCTAGACCTTCAACCTTTATCCCATCCGGCCTTTCATAGCCTTGGCTGACCCGCCGCAAACGTTCTGCGGTCACATTGCGGCATATGTTTGAATCCATTTCTACGAGAATAAAACGCCTGTTGCCACCGTCTTGTTTGTTCAACTGCAGGACAGCGTGGCCAGTTGTGCCGGAGCCAGCGAAAGAGTCCAGAACTAAAGAATCTTCCTTCGTTGCTATCTGCAGCAAATGGCGGATCAGTCCGGAAGGTTTTGGAAAAGAAAACGCCTTTCCGTCACCAAACATTTCTTTAATCTCATTTGTACCCTGTTGGGTATAGATGCCCTCGATAATTGAATACGCTTTGCTACTCCGTTCTTGACCTTCTGTGTCTTTGAGATATTGCTTATAAGAAACAGTCCATTTTCCCCCATGCTTTCTTATAACAAGCTCATCTTCCTCAAGTGCCTTCATTGTTCGTTCTCTTGACCATTGCCATTGTTTTTCTGGCCAGATTTCTTCGTCTTTCCAAGGAATCGGATATCGCAGGTTAGGGCGTTCATCCATACTGGTCGTTGCCAAGGGCTGCAGTCGGAAGGACCCACGGGTGGCCAATTTGCTGTCTGTGAATTTGTAATATTTCAGAACCTTTTCACTTGGTGGAAGCTCGATTGCTGGAATTTCCTTAATCCGTTTAGCAAAGCAAACGATATATTCGTGAAGATTCACAATGTGCTTTGATTTTGAACCGCCTCCATAGCTCTTTTTCCAAATGAGAGTTTCAATATGATTCTCCGGACCGAATATTTCATCCATCAGCAATGCCAAGTAGCGATGTTCGTTTTCATCCACACTTACAAAGATAACACCGTCTTCCTTCAAGAATTCTTTCAACAGGCGCAATCGAGGATAAATCATGCAAAGCCATTTGTCATGCCGAGAAAGGTCTTCCATTTCGCCGCCAACTACTTTTCCAAGCCATTTGCAAATCTCTGGGCTGTTAACGTTGTCATTATAAATCCAGCCTTCGTTGCCGGTATTGTACGGTGGATCAATATAAATGCATTTCACTTGCCCCGCGTAGTAAGGAAGCAGGGCTTTCAATGCCAGTAGGTTGTCGCCTTCCACAAGGAGATTACCGCTTCCCGCGTCTCCAACTGACAACTCTGGGGCCTCCTTTAGGAGATGAAACGGCACTTCGTTATGATGGTTAATAACCGCCTTTTTTCCAATCCAGTCTAATGTCGGCATATTTGTTGGCTACCCTTACTGAACAAATAGGAATACGTTAAATTCTTTTATTTACTTGATCTGTTTGAAGTTTAGCAGAAATATCGAGGTCTGACAATTTGTATTCTTTTTTAGACTTAATGGTTTCGGAAGTCAATAATAAAAAAAACAGTGGCTAAGGATCGGGCGTAAGGCTAAAACGGAAGAGGTAGAACCGATTGTTTCAAGCCATAGCCCTACAACGATACATATGATGTCCTCTCGGCAATGGCCAGTTTACGTTTCCGGTGTGAGAGATAAGCTCGATGGTTCTTTATCTGTATCCATAAGACAAGTTCAATGAGATCGAGAACATCG
>Ga0315281_10003546_pt1 | contig 22821 bp, 22 predicted proteins | sample YL17G07_0_MG_FD_204540 | JGI IMG/M metagenome (GOLD analysis project Ga0315281, IMG submission 204540) | Sediment microbial communities from Yellowstone Lake, YNP, Wyoming, USA - YL17G07_0 | ecosystem: Environmental > Aquatic > Freshwater > Lake > Sediment | place: USA: Wyoming | collected... | reverse complement strand
GACATCTGCGCGGCGCTGAGCTTCACGGTCGAGAACATCGAAGCGGGCTTCGTCGACTCCCCGACCCTCGAACGGTGGCGCCAGGTCTCGTACGACGTGGCCGCCCGGCAGATGGACTGGGAGCGCATGCGCGGCATGATCGCGAACCACCTCCGCTACTCCGGGCTGGAAGAGGGCGAGACGCTTACCAGCTTCCTCGATTCGCTCCCCGAACTGCTGAATGAGACAATCGCCCACATTACGAGCACGGAGGTCGACGCGTTCGTCGAGCGCTCCGTCGCGGCTGCAACCGCCGCCCTCGAGAGGTACCTGGCATGCGGATAATCCGCAACGCGGAAGAAGGCAAACGCCTCCTGCTCTCTCGCAAGCCGCTCGAAAACGACGAGCTGCCGATGGAGATGCGCGAGACGATCTTCCGCGCCTTCGGTCAGGAGCTCAGCCCGGAGGAAGTCGTCCGGCGCGTCATCCGCGACGTGCGCGAGGACGGCGACAACGCGGTCAACTTCTACAACTCCCGTTTCGACGGCGCCCAGACTACGGAATTGCGCGTCACCCCCGCCGAGATGCGCGCAGCCATGGAGTCCGTCCCGGGCGAGGTGACGGAGGCCCTGCGCTTCGCCGCCGGTCGCGTGCGCCGCTACCACGAGCAACAGCTGCGCGGCTCCATCTTCGACTTCAACCACGATGGCCTGGGGCAGATCACCCGCGCCCTCCAGCGGGTGGCTGTGTATGTGCCCGGTACGCGCGCGCCCCTGCCCAGCACGGTGCTCATGTGTGCCATCCCGGCGCGTGTCGCCGGCTGCGATGAGGTCGTCATGACAAGCCCGGTGCTGCCCGACGGCACCGTCCCGCCGGTAAAGCTCGTCGCTGCCGAGATCGCAGGCGTCGACGCCGTCTTCAAGGCGGGCGGCGCCCAGGGCGTGGCTGCCCTCGCTTACGGTACCGAGAGCATTGCACGCGTGGACAAGATCTGCGGGCCCGGCGGCCTCTTCGTCACCATCGCCAAGAAGCAGGTCTTCGGCGACGTGGGCATCGACGCCGTCTACGGGCCGACCGAGACGGTGATCATCGCCGACGAGAGCGCCAACCCCGAGCTCGTGGCCGCCGACCTGCTCGCCCAGGCTGAGCACGACGCGCTCGCCAGCCCCATCCTCCTCACGCCCTCGCACTTCCTCGCGGACGAAGTTGCGCGCTGGGTCGACCGCCTGCTTACGCGCATGGACCGTGCGAAAATCGCAAGGGCGTCGCTGGACACGCGCGGCGGCTGCATCCTCGTGAACGACGTCGACCACGCCATCGAACTGGCGAACTTCTACGCGCCCGAGCACCTCTGCCTGAGCGTCGAGAACCCCACGGCGTACGCGATGAAGGTACGGAACTGCGGGGGGCTCTTCTTCGGCGAGGGCTCGGCCGAGGCGCTCGGCGACTACACCGCAGGGCCCAGCCACACGATGCCCACGGGCGGCAGCGCCCGCTGGAGCAGCCCGCTCAGCGTCCGCGACTTCCTCAAGACGACAGCCGTGGTGAACATTCCCGAGAACGAGAGCGAAGAGCTCGCGCGGGCGGCCGCGATTATCGCGCGCGCCGAAGGCCTGGGCGGCCACGCGCACGCCGCCGAGCGGCGCATCCAGGGGCGGTAGGGCTGCGCCGGCACTCCCCGACCCGCCACGGAGTCGATTCGCATCCACACGGCCCTAATCCCGGCCTGCGGTAAAGTGAAACGATGGACCTTCGCCGCCTCATCCGGCCTGACTTCGACGAGCTGGCGCCCTACACGCCGGTGAAGCCGCTGGACGTGCTCGCCGCCGAGATTGGCCTGCCGGTCAGCCGCCTGGTCAAGCTCGACGCCAACGAGAACCTCTACGGCCCCATCCCGGAGGTCGTCGAGGCCATGACGAAGGCGGACCTCCACATCTACCCGGACCCGGGCCAGGGCGCTCTCCGGGAAGCCATCGCTGACTATGTGGGCGTCGACGCCACGCAGGTGGTCGCGGGCTCCGGCGCCGACGACCTGATCGACATCGTCATCCGCCTGGTGCAACCGCGGAGCGTCGCCATCGCCACGCCCACGTTCGGGATGTACGACTTCCTTGCGCGGATCGAACGCGCCCGCGTCGTGGAGGTGCCGCGGCTGGAGGGGTTCGCCGTCGATCTGCGCGGCACGGAAGCCGCCGTGGCAGCGGGTGCTCAGATCGTATTCGTCACCTCGCCCAACAACCCGACCGGCAACTCGCTTTCCCTGGCCGAGGCCGAGGCGCTCTGCGCCCTGCCGGCCGTGGTCGTCGTGGACGAGGCCTACGTGGAGTTCGGCGGGCGCACCAACGTCCCGCTGCTCTCTCGCTACCCCAACCTGGTTATCCTCCGGACCTTCAGCAAATGGGCCGGTCTGGCTGGTTTGCGCGTCGGCTATGCGCTCAGCCACCCGCAGCTCGCGGCCTGGATGATGGCGATCAAGCAGCCCTACAACGTCAGTGTCGTTGGTGACGCGGCCGCGCGGGCTGCGCTCGCGCATCGCGGGCTCGTCTTTGAGCGCGTGCGCTGCATCGTCGCAGAGCGCGACCGGCTGTCGAAGCTCGTGGGCGCCCTCGGCTGGCTGCGACCGCTGCCCTCGGACTCGAACTTCGTCCTGTTCGAAGTGGCCGGCCGCAGCGCGCGCGAAGTCGCGGCCGCGCTCCGCCGCCGTGGCGTGCTCGTGCGCTACTACGAGCGCCCCGACCTTCAGAACTACATCCGCATCAGCGCGGGGCGGCCCGAAGACACCGACCGCCTGCTGGAAGAGCTCCGCGCCCTGGAGGCCGCATGACCCGCAGAGCCACCGTCTCCCGCAGCACCGCCGAGACGCAGATCACCGTCACGCTCGACCTCGACGGCAGCGGCCGCTTCGTGACGGAAACGGGCATCGGGTTCTTCGACCACATGCTCAGCCACATCGCGAAGCACGGCGTGTTCGACCTCGAGGTGCGCGCAACCGGCGACCTGCACGTCGACCAGCACCACACCGTCGAGGACGTGGGCCTCGCCCTCGGCCAGGCATTCGACGAAGCGCTCGGCGACCGCGCTGGCATCGTCCGTTCGGGCTCGGCCTCGATGCCCCTCGACGAGGCGCTCGCCTTCGCCGCCGTCGACATCAGTGGCCGACCCTGGGCGGAACTCGACTTGCGCCTGCTCGGTCGCGAAGTGGGCGGCATGCCCCCGGACCTGCTGGAGCACTTCCTCCAGTCGTTCGCCACGACGCTGAAGGCGGCCGTGCACGTGAGGACGCTTGCCGGCGTGAACGACCACCACAAGGCCGAGGCCTGCTTCAAGGCTCTCGCCCGCGCGCTGGACGCTGCGACGCGTGTCGACCCCCGGCGCCAGGGCACTATCCCCAGCACGAAGGGGACGATTTAGTCGGGTCCGGGCTGGTAGCCGGCCGCGGACGGGAGCGTGCCCCGGCCGGTGTGTCATCGCTCGTTTGACACTCAACCCGCGTTAACGAAGGATCGGGCCCGTGGAAGACGCCATCGCCCGCTACCTCGAAGCCCGCATTCCCGGTGCACGCGACATGAAGGTCACGCATCTCCTCCGCATCCCGGGGGGCGCGTCCCGCGAGACCTGGATGTTCAAGGCCACCTGGCACACTGACGCCGGCCGCCATGCCGAGGAGCTCATCCTCCGCAAAGACCCGCCGGCCAGCCTCCTCGAGACGGACCGCGAGACGGAGTACGCCTTTTACTCGACGTTCCCCGGCAGCCGCGTTCCCGTGCCGCGCATGCGCTGGCTCGAACCCGACCCCTCGCACCTCGGCGGCCCCTTCTTCGTCATGGACAGGGTCCTGGACATCGAAGCCAGCCCGGTGGTCATTCTCGAGCCGCAGTATGAATCCGTGCGCCCGCGCATCGCCCGCGAGTTGTACGAAATCCTCGCCGCCATTCATGCGTTCGACTGGCGGGACAGCCCGGCCCACCGCGCCTCGCCGTTGCCCCCGCCGGCGCCCGGCGAATGCTGGCAACGCGAGGTTGCCCACTGGGAGCGGATCATCAACGAGAACGAGATCAGCCCCCAGCCGATCATCCGCGCTGCCATCCGCTGGCTCCGGCGCAACCCGCCGCCGCCCGCCGAGCGGGTCACCATCGTCCACGGCGACTACCGCGTGGGCAACGTGCTCTACGCCACCGACGGCTCGATCCGCGGTGTCGTCGACTGGGAGATGGCCCACCTCGGAGACCCGATCGAGGACATCGCCTGGTCGTTCATGGCCGACTGGGAACGGGCCCACGACGGCAAGAAGGGCGGCATCGTCGTCGCCGCCGACGCGATCCGCATCTACGAAGAGGCAAGCGGCGTGAAGGTTGACCCTGCCGCCCTGCGCTGGTGGAGCGTCTTCAGCAACGTCAAGGCGCAGGCCATCTGGCTGACAGGTGCGAGGTCGTTCCAGGAAGGCCGTTCGACCGAGCTCATCCACGCGATGGTCGCGTGGGCCCTGATCAACCCTGAGGACGAGAACGCCCTTCGCTCACTGGGGAGGATGGAATGAGGCCCGACCCGCCAAAGGTGCTCATGGGGGTGGCCAGCGCGCTCCTCGCACAGCTTGCCCCGGAAGTGAAGACGCCCTTCGGCCAGCAGATGGCGAGCCTGGCCGGGATGCTCGTGTTCATCTTCGCACAGGAGGCCGACCACATCGTCGATCGGCTGCACCGCGAGAACCAGGCGGTCGCCACATTGCTCGGCGACGCAGCACCGCTCCTCGCGGACGAAGTGCTCCGCGCGCGAGCCCGCGAGGCCGCGGCCCACGGCGACCCCGCCGACCTGCGCGTCTCCACGCTCCAGGCACTGAACGACCGGCTGCGGACGGTGCTCGTCGACGTCCACGCTGCCATCGAAGAGACCCCGGGCCCGGACGCTGCTGCCATGGACGCCCGCATCTGGAGCGAGCTCGTCGAGTCGACGAATCGCCGTCACGTGGAGGCGTTGCGCTGACGAAGGAGCGCCTGCGCCAGGCTCTCGGCGGCTACGAGGCCGTAACGCTCGAGCCGGACCCGGCGTTCTGGCCCGCGGCCGTCCTCGTCCTCCTCTACGAGCACGGCGGCCGGGAGCACGTCGTCTTCCAGAAGCGCACCAATAAGGTGGACACCCACAAGGGCCAGATCAGCTTCCCGGGCGGCGGCCGCGACGCCGAGGACCCGCACCTCATCCATACCGCGCTGCGAGAGACGCACGAGGAGATCGGCGTCCATCCCTCGCACGTCGACATCCTCGGGCGGCTGGACGACCACCGCACCATCAGCAACTTCCTGGTCACGCCCTACGTTGGCTGGCTCGACCGGTACCCGTACGAATGGCGCTTCAGCGAGGACGAGGTGGCGTATCTGCTGGAAGTCCCGCTCGACCATCTGCGTGACCCGGCGAACTACATCCCGGACCGCCGGGTGATCAATGGCCGCGAAGTGGTCCTGCCCTCCTACCAGTTCGAGCAAGACCTGATCTGGGGCGCCACGGCGCGCATGTTGACCAACTTCCTGGACATCTGGGCTGCCGTCGACTCTGGAGGCCAGGTGATGGACTTCGATTCATGAAACTCGCGGTGACCATCTACAAGGATGAGGCTGGCTGGTTTGTCGTCGAGTGCCCGGTGATTCCCGGGTGCGCGAGCCAGGGCCGCACAGAGGCCGAGGCCCTCACCAACATCCGCGAGGCCATTGAACTGTGCCTCGAGGTGCGGCGGGAACGGGGCCTGCCTCTGACCATAGAGACGCGGGAGGTCGAGGTGGCGGCGCTTGCCTAAGCTCCCCCGACTATCCGGGGCCGAGGCGCTGCGCGCCGTTCCCCGGCGTTTGCCAGCCGCGCCTATGGGTGCTAGAGAAAGACGCGACACTTGACCACCATGCGAAAGGAATCTGCACCATGCCCTACGACTTCACGGCCGAAGGCCTCGCCCGCCAGGACGACGTCCGGCGGTTCATGGACGACTACATCTACCCGAACGAAGCCGAGTACACCCGCCAGTACCAGCAGATGGGTGACCACGCCTACCCGCCCATCCTCGACGACCTGAAGGCGGCGGCGAAGCAGCGCGGCCTCTGGAACCTCTTCCTCCCCCATCTGCGCCAGGGCGACCCGGGCACCAAGCTCTCGAACCTGGACTACGCTCCCATCTCCGAGCAGCTCGGCAAGGTTGGCTTCGCCTCCGAGGTGCTCAACTGCGCGGCCCCCGACACGGGCAACATGGAGATCCTCAACCTCTACGCGAGCGACCGCATCCGCCAGGAATGGCTGCTGCCGCTGCTCAACGGCGAAATCCGCTCTGCCTTCGCCATGACCGAACCCGCGGTCGCTTCATCCGACGCCACGAACATCGCCCTGCAGATCACCAAGGATGGCGACGAGTACGTCCTGAACGGCCGCAAGTGGTTCACCTCCGGCATCCTTGCCGAGCGCTGCCAGGTCATGGTCGTGATGGGCAAGAACGACCCGAAGGCGCCGCGCCACCGCCAGCAGTCGATGATCGCGGTGCCGAAGGCGACACCCGGCGTCACCGTCGAGCGATCCCTCACCGTGTTCGGCAGCGAAGACCGTGGCGGCCACGGCCAGGTGCTGTTCGAAAACGTGCGCGTCCCTGCTGACCACCTGCTCGGCGAAGAGGGCAGCGGCTTCGCCATCTCACAGGCCCGACTCGGGCCGGGGCGCATCCACCACTGCATGAGGACCATCGGCGTCGCCGAGCGCGCCCTCGAATACATGGTGAAGCGCGCCCTGACGCGCACGGCCTTCGGCTCGCTCGTCGCCCAGAAGGGCCTCATCCAGGACTGGATCGCCGAGTCGCGCATCGAAATCGACATGGCGCGCGAATACGTCCTGCGCTGTGCCCACCTCATGGACACGGTGGGAAACAAGGCCGCTGCGACGGAGATCTCCGGGATCAAGGTCGCTGTCCCGAACATGGCCCTCAAGGTCATCGACCGCGCCATCCAGGTGCACGGCGCTGGCGGCGTCACCCAGGACTTCCCTCTGGCGCAAATGTGGGTGCACGCCCGCACCCTGCGCCTCGCCGACGGCCCCGACGAGGTCCACAAGATGACGATCGCGCGGCGCGAGCTCAAGAAGTACGACCCGAACTTCAAAATGGCGGCCTCCGCAGGCGACGCCGACCCGCAGGTCTTCATGCGCCCCTGAGACGCGCCCGGCCCGCCATCCCGCGTGGGGTGGCGGGCCCCCCTGCTCAGCCCGCCATGAATTCGGCCACGCGCTCGCCGATCATGATCGACGTCAGGTTGGTGTTCGCGCGGGGCAGCGTGGGCATGATCGAGGCGTCCGCCACACGCAGCCCTTCGAGGCCGTGCACGCGGCCGAACTGGTCCACGACGGCGAGTGGGTCTTCGGCCGGGCCCATTTTGCACGTGCCCACCGGGTGTACCAGGTGCGAGACGTTCTCGCGCAGGAACGTGCGCACGGCCTCGTCGTCCGCGACCAGCGCCGCGTCCGGGCGCAGGATGCTCTCGGTGAGCCCCGCGATCGGCCCCGAGGTGAGCAGCGCCCACGCTCGCCGGACGCCGTCAACCATGCGCTCCACGTCCTGGTCGTCGGCCAGGAGGTTGATGTCGATCGCTGGCTGGACGCCGGGGTCGCGGCTCGCCAGGCGCAACCGCCCTGCCGAGCGCGGCCGCTGCAGGGTCGCGCAGAGCATGAAGAGGAAGTCGCTCTCCGGGACGACCACGCGCAACTGAGGCGTCCGCTGCGCGTCGTGGCTCCACATGTACATCTGCATGTCGTTGGCCTCGCTGCTGCCCGCCGCCGTGTACCGCAGGCCGACCTGCTGGAGCGGGTCGCCGCGCGTCACAACGCCCTCCTTTGGCAGCGCGAGGAGCGTGATGGAGGGGTGCTCGAGCAGGTTCTCGCCCACGCCGGGAAGCTCGTGGACGAGCGGGATGGCGAGTCCCTCCAGCTGGGCGCGCGGTCCCACGCCTGACCGCAGCAGCACGGGCGGCGAATGCAGCGCCCCGGCGGCGAGCACGATCTCACGCCCGTAGACGCGCTGACGATGGCCACCCACCTCGGCCTCCACACCCACAGCGCGCTTGGCTTCGAAGAGCACGCGGTCGACGTGGCAGCCCGGGCGGATCGTGAGGTTGAGCCGGTGACGCGCCGGGTCGAGGTAGCCAATTGCCGTCGAGATGCGCAGCGTGCCCGCGCGGTTCATCGCCCACGAGCCCACGCCCGCGCTCCCTGGCACGTTGTGGTCGCTGGAGCCGGGGTAGCCCGCTGCCAGGCAGGCCTCGCGGAACGCGCGCTGGAGGGTCGTCAGCTCGTCGTCGCGCCAGCGCACGATGGGGATGGGCCCGCCCTTGCCGTGGAGGTCTCCGCCGTGATCCTGGTCGTCCTCCAGCTTTCGAAACGCGGGCAGACACTTCTCCCAGGTCCATTCCGGGTTTCCCAGCGCCGCCCACTCGTCATAGTCCTCCGGGACCCCGCGGATGGCGACTATGCCGTTGACCGCCGAGGAGCCGCCCGTGACCTTGCCGCGAGGGTAGGCCACCGGACGCCCGGCGACCGCGTCGGCCGTCCAGTGCCAGTCGTGGGCGTCGAGCGACGCCGTGGTGCCGTCAGCGAGGTCAGCCGGCAGAGTGGCGGGGTCGGGATAGTCTGGCCCCGCTTCCAGCAAGAGCACCGAGCGCGCCGGGTCCTCCGTGAGGCGCGCGGCGAGCGCTGCCCCGGCTGACCCTGCCCCCACCACGATGACGTCGTAGACCGCTGCCATCTGCCTTGCCTCCTGCCGCCCCAACGGGCCGCGCGGAGTCTACCATCGTGTGCAGCCGTGCCGCGTCCATGTGGCGAAGTGGCCGCTCACTTTCCCGTGGCGGATAATCCGGCGACCGGGCTTGCCGGCTCTGGAGTGTTGCAGTGACCGACGCGCCGCTCGCGCACAGCGCGAAAACCGAAGAGCACCAGCGGCAGCGCCCCCGGCAGGCGGGCGTTGTGCCGGGCGCGCTTGACGGCCAGGGCCTGCTCTCGCCAGGCGCCCGCCGGTCCCCCGCTATCGCTCGCCTTGTGGCGACTCCCGGCCACCTGACGGACCTGCAGCGCACTGTCGGCAACCGCGCTACGGGCCGCTTCCTGGCGGGCAAGAGCCTCGCTCCCGGTGTGCGCCGCGTTTCTGCCAGTTCGGCGGCCGGGATGGTGTCGAGGCTCAGCGTGATCCAGCGCGCCTACGTCAATGGCACGGCGGAAAAGGACGCCCCGCTTTTCGAGCAGTCTTCACCCATCCCGGATGAGCAAGTAGCCCCGCTCCCGAAGGCGGCGACGGACAAGGGCATCACCGAAACGAACCTCGGCCACTACCTGGAGCGCCACACCTACAAGTACCAGAAGCTCAATGCCAAGACCGTGTCCCCCGCTGCTACCCTCTTCCCGCACGGCACCACCTCCGAGAACGTAAAGGCCTACCTGCTCGAAGCGCTGGGCAAGGTGAAGGACACGGACACCATCGGCACGACGCCCGTGAGCCTCCTCGTCGACATCGCTGCCGGCATCAAGGTCAACCTCGGGGCGCTCAAAGGCGGCAAGCTCGCGGCCTTCTTCCCCATCTCCGGCACCGGCGTCGTCGACTACACGCCCGACGAGCTCAAGGCTATCCGTGACGCCAAGAAGCCCAAGCCGCCGGCGACGGGCGGAGCCACCACGTGACCAGCCCCGGCTCTCTTTCGGTGACCTTCTGCTACAACGACTACCGCGACGAGGACGTGGACGAAGCGCCGTGCGTCCCGGAGCCTCTCGACGAGGCTGACTTCGCGGCGTTCGACGAGATCGTGGCCGCGAACGAGGACGACGTCGGGAAACTCGTCCTTCGCCGCGCTGAGGTAGCGTTCGAAATCGAAGACTCTCTGGACGCGACGGTTGCGAACTTCTGCCTCGGCGCTATCCCCGACCTGGTCGGGCGCAAGCACGTGGTCGTGCGGCACTTCCTCAGCTACGGCTACCTGCGGCTGGACCCCGAGGCTTCCGAGATGCTGATCTCGGGCGACTTCGTGCCAAAGGTGCGCCTGCCACGAGCCGAGCTCATCCCGGCGCTCTTCGGCGTGGGTGACCGGTACGTGCGCTTCCTGGAGCGCGTCCGCGGCAACGACGCGGAGTACCAGGGGCTCATCGGAGGCCTGCGCGAAAAGCGCGACCTCGCCGCCGAGGCCCTCAGTACCTGGGACGGCGAGTAGCGCCGCTCAGCGCTTGCGCTTCAGCACCACCACGGGGATCACGCGGGTCGTCTTCTTCTGGTACTCGGCGAACTGCGGCATCGCCGCGGCCTGGCGATTGAAGAGCTGGCTGCGCTCTTCGCCGGCGGCGACCGTCGCGTCTGCGTCGAAGGTCTCAGTGCCCACTTCGAGCGTGACCACCGGGTTCGCGACCAGGTTGTGGTACCAGGCCGGGTTCGTGGGCGCCCCGGCCTTGGAGGCGAAGATCACGATGCGGTCACCGTCGGCCATGTAGACGAGCGGAGTCGTGAGGCGCTCGCCGCTCTTCGCGCCGGTGGTCGTGAGCAGCACCATCGGTGCGCCCGCAAACCCTCCGCCCACCTTCCCGGCGTTGGCGCGGAACTCCTCGATGATCGCGCGGTTGAACTCGTTCATGTCAGGCATGGCTTCTCCTCGATGGCAGGTTCGTGCGGGCAGTGTACGGCGGGGGTCGCCGTTGCGATTAAGAGCCCCGCCGCTACCAGCTCAGACTGTTCTTCACCAGCGTGGTACCCAGATCCCAGACCGGGCCCGGGAACTTGTGCAGGTCGGTCAGCACCTTCTCGTAGGCGGCCACGAAGTAGTCGACTTCCTCCTGGCCGACGATCAGCGGCGGTGCGAGCTTGTGGACGTCCAGGTTGTGGCCCGCGACCTGCGTCAGGATGCGGTGGTCGCGCATCAACGGCACCGAGATCATCTGCCCGAAGAGCCCCTTGTTCGCGCGATGCACGAGCTTCCAGCCAGCTTTCAGCTTGAGCGACTTTGGCTCGCCGAACTCGATGCCGATCATCAGCCCCTTGCCGCGAACCTCGCGCACGAGCTCGAAGCGCGCCGCCAGCGCCTGCAGGCGCGCGAGCAGCTCGGCGCCGACGCTCGCGCAGTTCTCCACCACGCCCTCGTCCTGCATCACCTCGATGGTGGCGAGCGCCGCGGTCATCGCCATCGCGTTGCCTCCGAACGTGGAGGTCTGGACCACGGCGTGCGAGAGGTCCTCGAACACCTTGTCGAAGATCTTGCGGCGCGTGACCACCGCGCCCACGGGCACGTACCCGCCGGAAAGGCCCTTCGAGATGCACATCACGTCGGGCTCGACGTTCCAGTGGTTGACGGCGAACCAGCGTCCGGTGCGCCCGAACCCGGTCTGGATTTCGTCGACGACGAGCAGGGCGCCGTGCTGGTGCAGGAGCCGCAGCGCCTCGGGCAGATAGTTGTCCGACGGGATGCGCACGCCGGCCTCGCCCTGGATGGGCTCCATCATGAGGGCCGCGACGTCGCCTTTGGCCAGCTCGCGTTCGAGCGCCCCAAGGTCGTCCCATGGGATCTTCGTGACGCCCGGCAGGAAGGGCTCGAAGCCGTCGCGCCACATTTCGTCGTCCGAAACGGAGAGCGCTCCGTAGGTCAGTCCGTGAAAGCCGGACTCCATGTAGAGAATGCGCGGCCTGCGCGTGGCCTTGCGCGCGAACTTCATGGCCACGTCCGCTGTCTCGGAGCCGCTGTTGGTGAAGAAGCAGGTGTCGAGGTCGCCCGGTGTGAGCTCGGCGAGCTTCTCCGCCAGGCGCGCTTCGAGCGGGCCGCCCTCCATCTGCACCATGCTCGCGCCGTCGCCCTCCAGCCAGTCGATCAGCGCACGCTTCACGCGGTCGTTGTTGCGGCCGACGTTGAAGACGCTGTAGCCGCCGAGGAAGTCGAGGTAGCGGTTCTCGTCCTGGTCCCAGAGCCAGGCGCCTTTGGCGCGCACGAAGACCTTGTCGAAGCCGATGAGCTCCAGCACGCGCGCGAAGCGATGGTTCACGTGCTTCGCGTACCGCTCGTACACGCGCGCCGCGCTTTCGTCGTAGATCTCGCTGGGGCTGGAAGTCGTTGTCACGGCAGGCTCCCCTGGGCAGATAGCCCGGCGAGCATACCCTCCGCCGCCCGCAGAGACACGCCGGCAGCCTGCCTCACGGGTAGATGGTCGTCTCCTCGTTCAGCCGTTTGAGCACCGCGTCCGCCAGGCGGTCGGCGCCGGCCCGCGTGAGGTGGATGCCGTCGCCGCTGCGCATCGCCTCCAGCGCCCCGTCGGCGTTCGGCAGGAAGGTGTCGAACTTGCCGGACCCGTCGACGAACAGCGGCCAAGCGTCGAAGTAAACGACGCCCCACCGTTTGGAGGCCTCGTCGCGGTAGATGGCGTCCACGTCTGCCATGCGCTCGGTCAGACCGTCGCTCGCCATGATCGGCTGTCCCACCCAGATGACGAGCCGCCCTGGCGCCGCCAGCAGGTCCATCGTCCCCGCCACGCGCCGCCGATACTCCTCGCGCCAGCCGTCCGTGAGCGGCTGGTAGGTGTGGCCGTCGGGCGTGCGGATACCCTGCGAGTCGTTCGCCCCGAACATCACGACGACGACGTCGGGGTTGTCGTTGGCCACGATCTCGTTGAGGCGCGCGGGCCAATCGAAGAAGTCCGGGCGCGTCAGGCCGCTCGAGGTGCGTGCGTCCATGTCGGGCTCGATCAGCCGGGTCGCGCTCGCAAGACGTGAGAGCGACTGCCCGAAGGCCACGGCCATCGAGTCGCCGGCGGCGAACAGCTTGAGTGGCGTGTCCGTCGTGGGCACGCGCACGCGCTGCGTTGGCACTGGCGCGAACAGGTCAGGAGGATGGATGGCCCCCAGGTCCTCGGCGCCGTTCCCGGTTGCGGTGTCGGCGGAGACTGGCCCGGCCCCATCCGGCGCCGGCGGCGTTGCTTCGGGGGCCGCGCTGCCCTGTGCCGGCGCGACGGGCGTGGGCTTCGCCACGAACGTGAACGTCTTCGTCGTCAGTTCGCGGTCGACGGCCTTGTCCAGCCACTGGCGCGGCCGGTTCAGGTAGAGACGGTCACTGACCTCCTGGAAGGGCTCCCAGGCGGCAAGCCAGAAGTCGCGGTCGCCCCCGAACGGCTTCTTTCCGGCCCGGTCCGTGAGGTGGTCGGCGTTGAGCAACGCGGCGAGCAGGAGCGCCGCCACGGCGGTGACGAAGACGCGCAGGGGCCGTGCCAGGCGCAGTCCCTGCCGAGGCGCAGGTGAGAGTTCGCTCGCCTGGTCGGCGGCGTGGCCGCCCGCTGCCTCGGCAATCAGCGGCGAGAGGCCTTGCGCCTCGCGTTCCGTGTCCACACCGCTCGCCGTCATGCTTCCATATGCCTCAGAACCGGAAGTAGATGAAGGGCGCGACGCCCTCCGGGCCAAATGCGTCGATCGCCACCAATCCGACAGCCAGGCACGCCATCTGCCCGGCCGGGGCCATCTGGGCAAACGACAGTTGCAGGCGGGCGTACCAGTCCTTCGGCAGGAACTGCAGGGCCAGGCTGCCCGCGACGGTCACCAGCACGAGCGGGGTGACGAGTGGTGCGTCGCCCCAGGCGGTGCCCAGCCGCTCCAGGAGCTGCCAGGCGAGGTCGAACGACTCCGCCCGGAAGAACACCCACGCCAGGCAGACGACGTGGAAGGTGACGATCCAGCGGACTGTGCTCGCCCAGCGCGCCTCCCGGCCCTCCTTCGCCGGGAAGGTGTAGCGCTCGACGACCAGGCCCACGCCATGGATGGTGCCCCAGGCAACGAACGTCCAGGCGGCGCCGTGCCACAGCCCGCCGAGCACCATCGTGATCAGCAGGTTCCGGGCCGTGAAAATGCGCGACCCGCGCGACCCGCCGAGCGGGATGAAGAGGTAGTCTCGCAGCCAGCGCGAGAGCGTCATGTGCCAGCGCCGCCAGAACTCCTGGAGCGACCGCGAGGTGTACGGCGCGTCGAAGTTCTGGGGGAAGCGGAATCCGAGCAGCAGCGCGCAGCCGATGGCGATGTCCGTGTAGCCGCTGAAGTCCGCGTAGATCTGGACGGCGTAGGCGTAGATCGCAACAAGCACCTCGAGCGACGAGTGCTCTCCCGGTACGGCGAAGACGGGGTCCACGATTTCGCTCGCCAGGTAGCTGGAGATGACAACCTTCTTGAACAGCCCGGCGAAGATGAGCGTGAACGCTCTGCTGGAGTCGACGAGCGGCCGGCCGGGGGGCGCCTCGAGCTGCGGCCCGAGCTCGGACGCCCGCACGATCGGTCCCGCCACCAGGTGCGGAAAGAACGACTGAAAGACAGCGAAGTCGAGCGCGCGCAGCGGCTTCACCGTCCCCCGCGAAATGTCCACCACATAGCTGATGCCCTGGAAGGTGAAGAACGAAATCCCGATCGGGAGGGCCACGAGCACGAGCGGCAGCGGAAGGTCCATGCCGCTGTCGTTGAGGAGGTTGACGAACGAAGTCGCGAAGAACCCGTAGTACTTGAACCAGGCCAGCACCCCGAGGTTGAGGGCGACGTCGCCCGCGATCAGCAGCTTCGTTCCACGCGTCCGCCGGCCCTCTTGCAGCGAACGAAAGACGAGCCGCCCGAAGAGATAGTTGCCTGCCGTAGACCCCGCCAGGAGGAGCGTGAAGCGCCAGTCCCAGTAGCCGTAGAAGAAGTACGAGGCGCCGAGGATGAACAGCCGCCAGGGGAGCCAGTAGGGCCGGAGCAGCCAGCTCACCGCGAGCACGGCGACGAAGAAGAGCGCGAAATTGACCGTCGGGAAGAGCATCGCGCGGCGGTTCCTCGTCCGCAGTCTGAGCGAAACGAGCCTTGGGGGGTAGATGCCCGGGCGCCGGCGGCCGAACGCGGAGTGCGGTGTGTGCGATGCTCATGCCAATGTCGAAACACGGCTGCCAGGGCCGCTGTCGCGTACTCTGTTGGTCCATCGCCGCCTGCGCCCTGGTTGTCGGGCCCGCGCCCTGAACCACGGCTGTGACGCGCTCGAAGGGAGGGATGTGCCTATCCGCTCGAGGCGGTGGGGCCCGATGGCGTGTCCTGGGATTGGGCGGACCTGACGGGGAACCGAATCTGGAAGGCAGTCCCGGGACCCCGGGCGATCTCGATGGTGCCGCCGAGCTGGCGCGCGAGGCTGGTCACAAGCTTGAGGCCGAGGCTGCGCGAGGTGGCTACGTCGATCTCCGGGGCCATGCCGGCGCCGTTGTCGCGCACACCGAGGAGGATGTGGCCGGCGCCGTCGAGCTGAAGGGTGACTTCGATGAGGCCGTCGCTGCCCGGGGGGAAGGCGTGCTTCAGCGCGTTCGCAACCAGCTCGTTGAGGATGAGGCTGCAGGGCACGGCCTGGTCGATGGTGACGGCGACGTGCTCTGCCTCGGTGTGCAGCGCGACCCGGGAGCCCCGGGTCTGATAGGTCTCGATCAACTTTTCAGAGAGCCGGCGAATGTGCTCGCCGAAGTCGATGGAGGCGAGGCTGGCGGACTGGTAGAGCAGTTCGTGGATCAGGGAGATGGCGTAGACGCGGTTCACGCTCTCGGCGAGGGCGAGTTGGGCGGCGGGGTCCTCGACGTGGCTGCTCTGCATGGTGAGCAGCTCGACCACGATCGCGAGGTTGTTCTTCACGCGGTGGTGGATTTCCTTGAGCAGCGTTTCCTTTTCCTGGAGCGCCCTGGCGATCTCCGCCTCGGCACGTTTGCGCTCGGTGATGTCGCGCACGATAGCCTGGATCCGCCCGTCGGACTGTCGGCGGGTGCTCACTTCGACGGGGAACAGGGAGCCGTCCTTGCGGCGGTGGAGGCGCTCGCTCTTCACCGGCTCGCCTCTGCCGAGCGCCTCGGATTGGCGGAGCTGAAGAGCCTCGTCGTCGACGACGAGCACATCGAGGATGCGGAGCTTCAGCAGCTCCTCGCGCGTGTAGCCGAGCATCGAGCAGGCAGCTTCGTTGACGTCGACGTAGCGGCCCCACGGCTCGGCCAGGAAGATGCCGTCGCTCGCCTGCTCGATGAGCTCGCGGTACTTCACTTCGCTGGCGTGGAGCGCTTCCTCTACCCGCAAGTGCGAGCCGGGCCGCAGTTCGTTGGGAGCCGCGGTCGTCAGGTCGCGCGGCATGAGCCGCAGGCAGACGGGCTGGCCCGCACGGTCGAGGACAAACGAGGCCTGGACTTCCGCCTGGAACTCTGTCCCATCCTTCCGGCGGATCCTCGCTTGAAACGGCGCCGGACCAGGGCTGCGGCGATCGGGAGTGCCAGCAGGCAGGCCTGCGTCATTGTCCGCGCGGGCGAGCACCAGCGCCATTTCGAACTCGTCCTGGGCAAGCAGCGCCGTGGCGGGAAGACCGGCGACCTCCTCGGCCGCGTAGCCCGACAGGGCGCAGGCTGCGCGGTTCATCAGGCGGACCGTCGCGGAAGGCAGCTCGACTTCGATCAGGGCTCCGGGGAAGGATTCGAGGAGCTGATCGTAGTTCCGTCTCAGTGCCTCATAGTCAGCATGGGAGCCGGGCTCGGGCTGGCTCAAGCGAGTGGCCCTCGCACGGCGTTGGCAGGGTTGCCGCAGCAGGGCAGACCCGGCCGCCTTCCGTCAGCGATGACGCGGATCATCATCCGAGAACTGTACCAAGGAGTATTTCCCACAACTATGAGGGGAATCCCTCACGTCCGGGGCAGACACTTCGCCGTGGCACGGCGTCCCGAGCCTCGAACTCTGGTGGTACCGGGGGAGGGAGTCGAACCCTCATGCCTTGCGGCCGCGGAGTTTAAGTCCGCTGCGTATGCCGTTCCGCCACCCCGGCCCGTAGGTTCACGATTCGACGTCGTCGTTCCGCGGGACGACTCCGTGCCGGGCCGCACGATGGCCCTGTTTCGCCGTTGCCCCAGGACGTCGAATCGTGACCGCGATCGTCGCATCTCCCGGCGCTTCTTGCACGACGTCGAGCGGTTGGCGCTCGTTGACGCACCGCCGGCGGCTCGCTCACTCACCGGGCGACGTCTGGTTCTCGGGAGCGTTCGACTCCAGCCGCTCGCGGGGGTGTACGCTGACGGCAGACCCGGCTGCGAAACGGACTCCGAGGCGCTGGGATGGTCCAGGGGGATGGATGATAGATTCGATGACACTGACCGATCCGATGCCCGGTCAGAACCCCGCCTGGTTGAGGCGGAACGGACCGGACGGGCCGTCATGAACTGCCCCCGCTGCGATTCGCACTCGATCCTCCGCAACCATGGTGCGGTAGCGTGCTTTGCCTGCGGCCATGTGCTGAAGGAGCCCCCGAGCGAGCCCTGGGACACCGTTGCCAGCCACGCCGGAGGCGCGAGGCGCGCCGGGCCGCGCTGGACCGAGGACGAACTCCTGCTCTGGGCCAAGGAGCCGCCCACGAGCGCGGGTTGACGCTGCCGGAGGGGGCTCTTTCGCTCGGGAGGCAGCAGAGGCGGGAACCGGGACGGGGTCCCGCTGAAAGGACCGTATGAACAGGAATCAAACCATCAACGTGCTGCTCGCGCGTCGCGCCGACGACGTCCGCCGGCTGGCGCTCGACGACGCGGACCAGCGTGCCAGGGAGACGTCCACCTTCGGCTCCCAGGCGCACCGCGGGGCCAGGGACCGCATCGAAAAACAGCACGACGATCAGCGGCGGGCACTCGAAGGTCTTTCGGACGAGCAGTTGGAGCAGGCGCTTGCCGCCGAGCCCGCGGCAGGTGATGGGCGCTGAACCGGCCCGCCTACCGGGGAAGGACGTCAGTCATGACCACACAGAGCAGCACGGCCGAACCCGCGGCGACGAGGCTGTGGAAGATCTCGTGGTGGCCGAACACGCGCGGGGCCGGGCTGGGCCACCCTGTGGCGAAGATGACGCCGCCCACGGAGTAGAGCACCCCGCTCGCCACGAGCCCGGCCATTGCCAGGGGGGAAAGGCTGGCCGCGAGCGGGACGAGAGCGACGAGCGCTACCCAGCCGATACAGAGGTAGGCGCCGAGGCTCAGCCATGCGGGCGCGCCAGGCCATGCCTGCTCGAGGGCGACACCGGCCGCCGCCAGCACCCAGACCGTCACAAGGAGTGGGATGCCCCACCCGGCGCCGAGCACCTGGAGGCAGAAGGGCGTGTAGAAGCCGGCCACGGCCACGAAGATCATGGAGTGGTCGACTCGCCGCGCGATTGGGCGGAATCGTGGCAGCCAGGGAATCAGGTGGTAGCTGGCGCTCGTGGTGAAGAGCAAGATCAAGCTAGCGCCAAAGACCGCACCGCCCACATACCCGCGCGCCGAGTCGGCCGCCAGCAGCAGCGCTACCAGCGCGAACGGCGCCGCAAGCGCCGCCGCCAGATGGACATAGCCTCGAAGGATTGGTCGTGCGGTCGCGGGAGCAAGCATCCACAGCAAGCATAAGCCCCCGCGCGTAACGGTTTGGTGCTGCTCCGGGTGGGGCGGGACGCCGCAAGACGTGCCCGGCGGCATCGCCCGTTCCTCGCGATGTTGATGCGTTAATGGAATGATCGCCTATTGCTGCACGTGGTATGCTGGCGTCATGCTAGAAATCACAGTGGGGTCCGAGCGCCGCGGTGCGAAGAGCGTCGCTTGCCCTGATGCACTCCGCCCGGCAAGTCGAGTCTCACCGGCGGCCCACGTCCACCGCTGGCGCATCGACGAACAACACGGGGCACAGTCAAGCGGCCGATGCGACTGTGGCGCGGAACGGGAGTTCCAGAACGGTTGGGTGGACGACCGCGGGCTCCGTGTCGGCGAGGGCGGGTGGTTGCCCCGCCGGGGCCGCGACTCGCAGACCAGCCGATGACACTCGCGCCCCCGCCCGGACATCAAGCACACGAATGGGTCGTGGACGTGGCCACGCACCGCATCAGCCGGCGCGCTTGCGCAGCGTGCCAGGTAGCCAGTGTTGGGCTGCTCACCCCGCCAGCCGGCCAGGCGGGAGCGGCGCCCGGGAGGGCGATCGTCGCGGCCCCGCTGCTGATTCCGCGGCTAAGGCTCGAGCGCGGTGTAGCGCCCGCCATCCAGGCGAACCCTGCCGTCGTCTTCGAGCAGGTCGAGGTGGCCCTGGACCGTTGAGATGATCTGCCAGAAGCGGCGCCGGAGGGCCCGCGGGTAGAGTTGTTCGCTGAGCGCGGCGACTGTCGCCGGGCCGCCATCGCGGAGCTCCTGCCACGTCTTCTCGTTGCGCGCCTCGATCGCCGCCAGGTTCGCGGCGATCGCCCCCGCGACGTCGTCGAACGGCTCGCCGTGGCCGGGGTAGCAGCGGGTGAACGCGCGCCCCCCGATAGTGTGCAACGAAGCCACGAAGGCCGGCAGACTGCGGAACCGCCAGGCCTCTTCCCGGCCAGGTGCGCGTTGCAGTGCCGGGGTGGGCGTCATCTCAGGGAGGAGCTGGTCGCCCGAGAAGAGCCAGCCTTCTCCCGGCTCGACGAGGACCACGTTCCCCGGCGTGTGCCCGGGACACGCGACTGCTTGCAGCGGTCCCAGCCGCCCGGACTGCTCTCCGATGGTCGAGGGTTCGAAGGCGTCGTAGCGCAATGCTGTCGGCCAACGCCCTCCCCGGCCCGAAGGCTGATAGGCGCCGTGCGTAGCGATGGCGCGCGCCCAGGCCTTTCGCCGTTCGAGCCCGGCGAGCGCCTCCGCGGCGATCTCCGCCGGGGCGCCGGCGCCGTCGAGATACGCTTCGAGCAGGGCCACTTCGCGCAGGTAAGCCGCGGACGGTCCGGCGGCAAGCTCATGGTCGGCCGCCCCGAGGGACACGGGCACTCCCCGCGCCTGCCAGCGTGCTCCGAGGCCGGCGTGGTCGACGTGGCCGTGGGTTGCCAGCACAACGTCGGGGGACCGTCCTTCGAGCGCCCGGTCGAGGGCCTCGAACGCGCCCAGATAGTCCGGGCCCGTGTCCACCATGACCCGTCCACCGCCGGTGTCGACCACGTACACGTTGTTGTAGGCGAGGGCGACGCGCTGGACAACCGGCATGCGGCCAGTCTAGCGGCGGGCCCGCTACGGCCACCGCCGTGTCGCGCCGCACGCCGGGCGCGCGTACCATCCGGGCGGTGGAGGGCTGCCTGTGGTGACGGAAGAGCGAACAGTGGGACGCATGTCGCAGGACGAGGTCGTGCGCCTGCGCGAAGTGGCGGAGCGGTTGCAGGAGAACATCGCGCGCGTCATCGTAAGCAAGCCCGAGCTCGTCCGGTTTGTGCTCGTGGCGCTGCTCTGCGAGGGGCATATCCTCCTCGAAGACGTGCCCGGCACCGGGAAGACGACGCTCGCCCGCGCCATTGCCCGCTCGCTCGACTGCACCTTCCGCCGCATCCAGTTCACGCCCGACCTCATGCCCTCGGACATCACGGGCATCCAGTATTACAACCAGAAGCTGGGCGAGTTCGTGTTCCGCGAAGGGCCGCTCATCGCCCAGGTTGTCCTTGCCGACGAGATCAACCGGGCCACTCCCCGCACCCAGGCGGCGCTCCTCGAAGCGATGGAGGAGCGCCAGATCACGGTCGAAGGCGTTACGACGCGCCTCCCGCGCCCCTTCCTGGTCCTCGCCACCCAGAACCCGGTCGAGCTGGAAGGGACGTTCCCGCTGCCAGAGGCGCAGCTCGACCGCTTCCTCCTGCGCCTGCGGATTGGCTACCCCGACGAAGACGGCGAGGACGAGGTGCTGGAACGTTTCGAGTCGCAGAGCCCGCTCGACAGCCTCCAGCCCACGATTCACGGGGACGAGTTGCTGCAACTGATACAGGCCCTGAGCCGCCTGCACGTCGACCCGGCCGTGCGCCGCTACGCTGTGCGCGTCGTCCGCGAGACGCGCGCCGACCCGGCCTTCGAGCTCGGCGGAAGCCCGCGCGCGAGCCTCGCGCTCTTCCGCGCGGCGCGAGCGCTGGCTGCGATCTCCGGCCGCGATTTCGTCCTCCCCGACGACGTGAAGGCGATGGCGCCCCACGTACTGCCGCACCGGCTCATCCTCTCCACCCAGGCGCGCCTCCGCGGCCGCGGGGCCGAGGAGATCCTGGGCGACATCCTCCAACGCGTGCCCGTGCCTGTAGTCGCCTGAGATGCCGTTCAAGGACGCGTGGCTGCTGGTGGGGGCGCTGCTCGTGCTCGTGGGCTTCGCCGCCTCCGAGCCGGTCATCAGCGCCGTCGGGTTCGTGGTTGTCATCATTGGCGGGCTGAGCCGCTTCTGGAGCCGGCACGTCTTCGACCGCGTGCAGCTGAAACGCACCCCCGCCGAGCACCGCGCCTTCGTCGACGAGGAAGTGCCGCTCGCGATTGAGCTGGTCAACGCCAAGATGCTGCCAATGCCTTGGTACGAATGGCGCCTTGGGTTCGGGGAAGCCCTGAGCGTGCGTGACCAGCCACTGGCTGCCTCAGCCGTCCCCGGGCTGAGCTGGCTGGTGCGACGGGGCTCCCTCGGGTGGTACGAGCAGAAGCGATGGGAATTCACCATGTCGGCGGGCAGCCGCGGCTATCACCAGCTCGGGCCGGCCTCCATCCGCTCTTCCGACCTCTTCGGCGTGTTCCCCCGCCTCCACCAGGACGGCGCAGTCGACCACCTGGTGGTCTTCCCTCGCGTCTTCTCCCTCGACGACATGGGCCTGCCCGCCGATCGTCCCTTCGGAGAGCGCAAGGGCGGCAGCGCCCTGTTCGAAGACCCGCTGCGCATCGCCGGCCTGCGCGAATACCGCCCTGGCGACCCCTTGCGCCGCATCGACTGGAAGGCCACGGCGCGCAGCGGCGATCTGATCTCGCGCGTCTACGAGCCGTCGGCCACGCACCAGCTCTACATCGTGCTGAACATCGACACCATGGAGCACGCCTGGGAGGGCTATCTCAAGGACGAACTCGAGCGGGCAGTCTCCGCGGCCGCCTCGATCGCCGTCTGGGCGGCGGGCGCGCGCTATTCGGTCGGCCTGCTCGCAAACGGCTCGTTCCCCGATGCCGACCGGCCCATCCGGCTCGCTCCATCCCGCTCCCCCGACCAGCTCTCGCGGCTGCTGGAAGCGCTGGCGGTCATTCAGCCGTTGACTATGGGCGACCTCGCGGGGACGCTCTTGCGCGAGAGCAGCCGCATCCCGGCGGGCTCCACCATCGTCGTCGTCGCCTCGCTCGTGCCCGAGCCGCTGGCCGGCGTGCTGTTGCGGTTGCACGGCGAAGGCCATCGGGTGTTCGTCGTAGCCACGTCCGACCGCGTGGCGGGCGCGGTGCCGCCGGGCATCCCCGTCCAGGCGGTGGGCCGGGCGTTCGAGCGCTGGGGACGCGTCTCGTGATCGCCGGGGCGGCCGTCCTCGGCTCAATCATCGGCGAAGCGCTCGCCGCCTACGTCCTCGCGGAGTGGCTTGCCGCCGGCTACCGCTCAGGAGAGAACCACGCCGTCAACGCGGCGGCGTTCGTGGTGGTCGCCCTGGCAGCATTCACGGTCCAGCGCGTGGTGCGGCCGTTCTTCACCTCTCGTCGCGCCGGGAGCGTTGCCACCCTGGTGGCGAGCTATGCCGTCGTGTACGGCGTCGCCCGCGTCGAATTCGCGCACGATTTTGCGTTGTGGGACCTGGGCTGGGTCGCCGGGTTCGTGCGCAACTCCGAAGACTCGCTCAGCGACGGCGTCCGCGCCCTCTTCGGCATGATCATCGTCACGGCAGTCTGGGTGCGTACGTCCGTCCGGGCGTCGGATGACATCGAACTCGAGACGCTGCCCCGGTCCATCGGCTGGCCGTTCATGGTGGTGACGGCCGTGATGGTGCTCGCCGCCACCACCAGCCGGTCAGGAGAGGTCGCGCGCGCCGGGGCTGCGTTCTACGCGGTGGCGGTGCTCGCGCTCGCGTGCTCGCAACTCGCCCTCAG
>Ga0315281_10003545_pt1 | contig 22826 bp, 26 predicted proteins | sample YL17G07_0_MG_FD_204540 | JGI IMG/M metagenome (GOLD analysis project Ga0315281, IMG submission 204540) | Sediment microbial communities from Yellowstone Lake, YNP, Wyoming, USA - YL17G07_0 | ecosystem: Environmental > Aquatic > Freshwater > Lake > Sediment | place: USA: Wyoming | collected... | reverse complement strand
GCCGATCCGCTGCAGGAAATCGGAGAAGCGCACGCCGCTCCATTTGCTGATCGCGCTCCAGCCCTCGACGCAGATGTGGCGCGTGACCTGCGACACCTCGGGCAGCGCGTAGAGCTCGGGCAGGCGCCAGGATTTCTTTTCCTTCACCAGGCCGCCGACTTCGAGTTCGTAGTCCGCCGCCTCCACTTCCACCACCTCGCTCTCCGAGTAATAGGCGTTGAACGGGAAGGGGGTGGTGATCATGCTCTCGGGAAACTCGGGAGCGAGACGCTTGGGGTCGAAGAGCCAGGCCTGCGCGCCGTCATTCCAGCGCGACATCGCGGTGAGCATCTTCTGCACATCGTCGTCGTAGGTGATCTGGTCCGTCAGGTCGCAGCCGGAGAGCAGCGACAGCGCGCCCAGCGACAGCCCGCGCTTGAGGAACAGCCGCCTCTCGATGCTCGCGAGCAGCGGACCTGCGTGGTTCGTCAACTTGCTATCCATACGGGTTTTCCTCCCGGAGTTTTCCCGTGATCATGGTGAGGAAGGTCTTCGGCACGAGGATTACCATGGCGACGTGCACCAGCACGAAGAGCACCAGCCCTGCCATGCAGAAGAAATGCAGCAGGCGCGCGCCTTCGAAATCGCCCATCAGCGCGGCCAGCCAGTACAGCTGCACCGGTTTCCAGATCGCAAGGCCGGAGAGGATCAGGCCGACGGCGAGCAGGATCGCACCAAGGTAGGCGGCCTTCTGGGCCGCGTTGTAGACCGAAAGGTCGTCGTGGGCCAGGCGCCCGCGCAGGGCATTGAAGACGTCATGGATCATGGTCCCGGGGGTGATCGGGAACATCCTGCGCCGAAGGTGCCCCGAGGCGATCCCGTAGGCAAGATAAATCATGCCGTTGAAGGCGAGGAGCCACATGGCAGCGAAATGCCACTGCAGGGCGCCGCCGAGCCAGCCGCCCAGGGTAATGTCGTTCGGAAAACTGAATTCGAACAGCGGCGAGGCGTTGTAGATCTTCCAGCCCGACATCACCATTACGAGGATCGCCAGGGCGTTGACCCAGTGGGTGATGCGGACAAGCAACGGATGGACTGTTTTCATAGACCCTTTGTCGGCATGGGTATCGAGTCCTTACATGATCTCTGCTGGATGCGATAATCGCATTATTACAGTCGCAAAGAGCAAACACGGCAATGACCTACGTCGTCACCGAAGCCTGCATCAAGTGCAAGCACATGGACTGCATCGAAGTGTGCCCCGTGGACTGTTTCTACGAGGGCGAGAACATGCTTGTCATCCACCCGGACGAGTGCATCGACTGCGGCGTGTGCGAACCGGAATGCCCGCCCAAGGCGATCGTGCCGGATTCCGATCCCCAGGCCGACAAGTGGCTCGCACTGAACACCGAGTTCGCGGTGAAATGGCCGAACATCACCCGCAAGGGCACCCCGCCGCCCGACGCGGACGACTGGAAGGAAGTGCCCGACAAGTACGCCAAGTACTTCACGCCGAATCCCGGCAAAGGCGAGTAATCCCCGGGTTTCCCTCATGAAGTTGACCACTGAGGAGCAGTCCATCCTCGGCGGCGGGCGCGGCGCGGCGGCGCAACGCGCGCTCGAATACCAGATCGAAGTCGGCAGGTTCTGGGGCGCGAAGCGCTTCGTGCCGGTCACCAACGTCCACATGATGGGCGACATCGAAGTGATGGGCGACGGCGGCCTGGAATACCTGCGTGCCGAAGCGGCGCGCGGCGCGCGCTGCGTCGTCGGCACCACCACCAATGCCCGTTGCATGGATTTCGCGCACTGCGAGCGCATGGGGCAGGATCCAAAGGAAGCAGTCAAGGAACGGGAGTTGATCGCGACATTGCGTCGCATGGACGTCGTCACCACCGACACCTGCATCAACTACCAGACCGTCTACCAGCCCCACCTGGGCGAGCACGTCGCCTGGGGCGACACCGGCACCGTGATCTACGCCAACTCGGTGTTCGGCGCGCGCTCCAATTTCGAGGCCGGACCCGCGGCGTTCGCCGCCGCGTTGACCGGACGCACTCCCGAATATGGATTTCATTTATCCGAAAACAGACGTGGAAGCTTTACGGTAGAACTCAAAGCAGCGCTGAACGACCTTGCCGACTGGGGCGCGGTCGGCAAGCTGGTCGGCGAAGCGCACCAGAACTACTACGCGGTGCCCGTGTTCCACGGTTACCATCGCACGCCCACTGCCGACGAACTCAAGCACCTCGGCGCCGCGCTGGCGAGCTACGGCTCAATGGGAATGTTCCACTTCGTCGGCGTTACGCCTGAAGCGCCTTCGATCGACGCGGCGATGGGCGGGGTTTCGCCTTTTGAAAGAATTTCCATTGCAGAAACCGAAATACAGAACGTCTACAGGAACTACAGTCTTGGCGATGGCGACGCACGACTTGTCGTATTCTCCGGGCCTCAGCAGTCGCTCTTTGAAATGAAGCACCTGGCTTCACTATTCAAAGATAGAAAAGTGAAGGCGGGGTCTACGTGCATCGTCACCACCAACTCCGCGATTCTCGCGCAGTCCCGGGACCTCGGGTACGCGAAGACGCTGGAAGATGCGGGCGTGACGATCCTCGAAGGCGTGTGCTTCTACATCCTGCAGAACCTGTCGCCGATGCGAATCGCGAATCGCTGGACCAACATGGTCTCCAACTCGGCCAAGATCGTGAATATCATCGGTGCGCACCGCTTCAACACGATTCTCAGGCGTACTGCCGACTGTGTTGACATTGGCTGTTCTGGAATTCTCAAATGAGTTCCATAACAGTAGCGCGCGCCTACGGTCCGGTCGTCGAAGGCGAGGCCGTCGTCTCGGAAGAAGGTTTTTCGCCGCGCTACGACCTCGACCGCTGGACCGGTTTGATCACCAAGCCCGGCCACAAGCTCGAAGGCACCAGCATCGTCGACAAGATCTGCTTCTTCCCGACCGCCAAGGGCGGCATCGCCGCCGGCTGGGCCTTCTACGACATCAAATGGAAGAAAATCGCCCCCAAGGCCTTCATCTTCGGCGTCACCAATCCGGTAATGGTGCAGGGCGCTATCTTCGCCGGTATCCCGATCACCGAAGGCTGGGACCCGCACCCGCGCGAAGTGGTCAAGACCGGCGATTGGGTACGCGTTGACCCCGAGAGGAGGGTCATTGAGGTATTGAAGCGAAGGGCTTAGCGGGCGACAACAGACGGAATACACTCCGCCTATTAGACTTTCTACTTCACGTTAGGCCACGCCAAGCTATGCCAATCTCGGACTCCGATCCCCGCGTCTTCTTTGCCGCTGAACGCACGCTCCTGGCTTGGTTGCGCACGGGCCTCACAATCATTGCCATTGGATTTGTGGTTGCCCGGTTCGGTCTCTTCGTTCACCTTCTGTCGCTGCAACTTCAGCCACAGCCTTCCGTCGCGCCCTCGACACTGTCCGCAGGCTTAGGTATCACATTTGTCATCGTTGGCTCAGCTACTATCTTCATTGCCGCCGTCCAGCACCGTCGATTTGTAGCGACACTTTCACTGCGTGACTTGCCGCCTGCATACTCTGGGAAGATTGCCCTTGTTCTGTCGTTGGTTGTAGCTGTGCTAGGCATTGCCCTCGCCGGCTACCTACTGGTCACTCCCATTTGATGTGGCCTGACCGCGCGCTGAAGTCAGACCCTTTGCGAGCGGGCTTTGCCCCCCTGCTTCGGGCCGCTTACCGCGATCGTTGGGCGTCAACGTTGCCACCGTTCCAATTTGTCGCCCCGACGAGAATGGGTTGACACACCTTTCCCGTACCAGGGGAGCCTTATGAAACCAAGGTCGCTCGTTCGGTGGTTATCCAAGCTTGGTGTGGCCGCGCTGTTCATTACGGGCACAGCATCTGCAGCCGATGTTCACGTGTTGATCTCGGCCGGTTTCTACCGCGTCTATGCCGAGTTGGGCCCGTCTTTCGAACGCGCGAGCGGCCACCGCCTGGTCACGACGCGAGGCCCGTCGATGGGGGACTCTCCGGAGGCGATTCCCACACGCCTCGCGCGGGGCGAGGCTGCGGATGTCGTGATCATGGACGGAGAGTCGGCCGAAGAACTCGGCAGGCGCGGATTGGTGCGCACCGCCAGCAAGGTCGAGCTCGCCCGTTCGCTCGTCGGCATGGTGGTGCGTGCCGGGGCGGCGAAGCCGGACATCGGCAGCGTCGAGGCATTCAAGAATGCGCTGCTTGCGGCGAGGTCTCTCGCGTACTCGGATAGCGGCAGCGGCACTTATCTAAGGACCACGCTGTTCCCGAAGCTCGGCGTCGCAGACCAGGTGGCGGGCAAGAGCCGGAAGGTGCGAGGGCCGCCATCCGGCGAGCCGGTGGCCGCAGTCGTCGCGCGTGGCGAGGCGGAGATCGGCTTCCAGCAGGTCAGCGAGCTGCTGCACGTCCCCGGGGTGACTTTCGTCGGCGCCATTCCGGCCGAGCTTCAGCCGGGATTTTCCTTCGCGGGCGCACTCACCAGCGATGCCCGGCAGCCGGAGGCGGGCAGCGCGCTGTTGCGCTTTCTCGCATCGCCCGAGGCGGCACAGGTGATTCTGAAGGCCGGACTGACGCCTCCACAAGGGCGATAGGGGTCGCGCCGTTTGTGGAATAATCGCCATCCGATTCCAAGGGAGGGTTTGCTCATGTACCGCTATCTTCGATTTTTTCTCGCGGCCACGGTCGTGCCGCTCGGCGCCAGTGCGCAGGCCCCGGCGCCGGTAGTGCATCCGGGCGAGGTTTTCGTCGCCATCTATGTCGAGGTCCTGCCCAGCGCTACCAGCGCCGCGGCCGGCCTGCTCAAGCAATACCGCGACGCGTCGCGCAAGGACGATGGCAACCTGCGCGCCGAGGTGGTGCAGGAGGCGAACCGCCCGAATCGCTTCGCCGTCCTGGCGATCTGGGCGGACCAGAAGGCCTGGGAGACGCACGGCAAGGCCGCGCATACCGCGCAGGCGCGCGAAAAGCTCGCCGCCATCCAGGCAGCGCCGAGCGACGAGCGCGTGCACAACGGCATGTTCGTCGGCGCGAAGACCGCCCCGGGCGCGGGCGCGCGCATCGTGCTCACGCACGTCGACGTGCCGCCACCGCTCAAGGACACGCTGGTTCCGATGCTCAAGCAGCTGAGCGAGGATAGCCGCGGTGCCGCGGGCAACCAGCGCTACGAGGTCCAGCAGCAGAATAACCGTCCCAACCACTTCACGGTGGTCGAGGCCTGGGCGAACCCGAAAGCCTACGAGGCTTTCATCGGTACCGCCGCGAAGCGCCAGTTCCGCGAGAAGTTCGGGCCGATGACGGGCGCGCTCTACGACGAGCGGCTCTATCAGCCGATCAAGTAGCGATCGGGCAAACCGGCGTGTCGCGGCTGCTATGTTTAGTCGGCTTGGTTCTGTCGTGCGCGGTGCCGGGCTATGCTCAGCCGCTCAAGGCGGACGCGGCTGCCGATTATCCGGGCAAGCCGATCCGCATCCTCGTAGGCTTCACGCCGGGCGGCGGCCCCGACATCACGGCACGCTACATCGCGCAGAAACTCTCCGAGGCCTGGAAGCAGCAGGTGATCGTCGAAAATCGCCCGGGCGCGGGCGGCAATGTCGCCGCCGGCATGGTCGCCCGCGCGGGTCCCGACGGCTACACGCTGCTTTCGGTCTCCTCGGCGCACGCCATCGCGCCGGCGATCTACCCGAAGCTTTCCTACGACACGCTGAAGGACCTCTCGGGCATCACGCTGAGCGGCAACTCCAAGTACCTGCTCGTCGTCGCGCCTTCGCTCGGCATCAAGTCCGTCAACGAGCTGCTCGCGGCGGCGAGAGCGAAGCCCGGGCAGCTCAACTTCTCATCCGCCGGCGTGGGCAGCGGAACGCACTTCGCCGGGGAGATGTTCAAGGCGATGGCGAAGATCGACGTCGTGCACATTCCGTTCAAGGGCATTCCCGAGGCGCTCACCGAGACGCTGACCGGCCGCGTGCAGTTCTTCCTCGCACCGATCGCGAATGCGGTCAACCAGGTGAAGGACGGCAGGCTCACGGCGCTCGGCGTGTCTTCGCTCGAGCGCGATGCCCTGCTGCCTGACGTGCCGTCGGTCGCCGAAGCAGGCGTGCCGGGCTACCAGACTTCGCTCTGGTTCGGGCTGCTTGCTTCGTCCGAAGTCCCGCGCCCGATCCTCTCCAAGCTCAATCGCGAAGTCGTACGCATCCTCTCCGAGCCCGAAGTCAGGCAGCGCTGGATGCCGATCGGCATCGAGCCGCGACCCACGACGCCCGAGGAGTTCGACCGCCTGATCCGCGACGAGGTGGCTGCGTTCTCGAGGATCGCGAGCAGCGCGAACATCAAGGTCGACTGACGCCATGCCGGCCTCGCTCGAGGAGCGCTTGCGCGCGGCGACCGAATTGCTCGAGCTGATCGCCGGCGATTGGCGTTTGCTGGACCGGTTGCCCGCGCAGGACCGCCACCGCCTGCACGAAGCCGTGGCGCGGCTCTATAACCCCGATCCGGTGGTGCGCCGCCGGAGGATGAAAGCCGAGGAACGCGCGCGCAAGGCCGCCGGCAACCGGCGCGAGGAGGAGGTACTGCAGAAGACCGGAATCCGGGAGCTGCGCCGCAAGCCGGTGTTCACGACTCCGAACGTCTTTCCACCCGGGGGATGCGATCCGGAGCATCGTGAATCGCTGGAGCCGCAGCATTGCTACATATGCAAGCAGAAGTACTCGGAGATCCATCATTTCTACGACCAGCTTTGCCCGGGATGCGCGGAACTGAACTTCCACAAGCGCGGCGAGCTGGCGGCCCTCGGCGGCAGGGTGGCGCTGCTGACCGGCGGGCGCGTGAAGATCGGCTACCAGGCGGGCCTCAAGCTGCTGCGCGCGGGCGCGCGGCTCATCGTCACCACCCGCTTTCCGCGCGACTCGGCCGCGCGCTATGCGCGGGAACCGGATTTCGGCGCATGGGGCCAGCGGCTCGAAATATTCGGACTCGACCTGCGCCACACACCCAGCGTGGAGGCGTTCTGCCGGCAGTTGCTCGCAACGCATTCCCGGCTGGACTTCATCATCAACAACGCCTGCCAGACGGTGCGCCGCCCGCCGGAGTTCTACCGGCACATGATGGAAGGGGAAAAGGCCGCGCTTTCGGGTTCACAGGTAAGACTCATTTCGGAAATTCCAAGCGCGCCCGAGCTTTCCCAGGTGAAGCTGCTGCCGGAGGAATATCTCGAGAGCAAGGGGCTCTTTCCCGAGGGCGTGCTCGACCAGGACCTGCAGCAGGTGGACCTGCGCGGGCGCAATTCGTGGCGGTTGCTGCTCGCCGAGGTGTCGGCGGTGGAATTGCTGGAAGTGCAGCTCGTCAATGCCGTCGCGCCGTTCATCCTCAACGCGCGCTTGAAGCAGCTGATGCTGCGCTCGCCGGAGCGCGACAAGCACATCGTCAACGTGTCCGCCGTCGAAGGCCAGTTCTACCGCAACTTCAAGACCACCCGCCACCCGCACACCAACATGGCCAAGGCGGCGCTCAACATGATGACGCGCACCTCAGCCACCGATTACCACCACCACGGCATCCACATGAATAGCGTCGACACCGGCTGGGTGACCGACGAGGATCCGGTCGAGATCGCGGCGAAGAAGACCGCCGAGCACCGCTTTCACCCGCCGCTCGACATCGTCGACGGCGCCGCGCGCATTGTCGATCCCATCATTGCCGGCTTCAACACTGGCGAGCACGTCTGGGGGAAATTCCTGAAGGACTATCGGCCGACCGACTGGTAGGGCCTGCATTTCGGGCCCCACACGCGGCGCGGCTGCCGTTACGTCATCGAGCCGAAATCGAGATCGTGAATGCCCTGGAGCTCGTCCTTGAAATGGGCGCGCACTTTCTCGAAGTTCTTGGCGACTTTCACGAATGCCGCGACCACCTTGGGGTCGAACTGCTTGCCGGACTCGGCGACCACGATCCGGGCCGCTTCCACCGAGCTGATCGGGTCGCGGTGCCGCTGGGTCGCGGTCATCGCCTCGAAGGCGTCGGCGACGGCCATGATGCGCCCGGCGAGCGGGATCGCGTCGCCCTTGAGCTTTTTCGGGTAGCCGGCGCCGTCCCAGCGCTCGTGGTGCGTGAGCGCCATGATGCGCGCCTGCTCCAGCAGCGGGTCCTTGTGCTCGCCGATGATGCTGGCGCCGGTCTCGGGGTGCTTGCGCATCTCATCCCATTCGCTCGCATTCAGCTTGTCGCTTTTCCTCAGCACGTGGTCGGGTACCGCGAGCTTGCCGATGTCGTAGAGGGGCGCCGCCTGCGACAGAATCTCCACGACCCTGTCTTTCAGCCCGAGCGCCTGCGCCAGCTGCTGGACGTAGTGCCCGACGCGCAATACGCGGTTGGTCAGCCCGCCTTCGCGGTACTCCATCGCGCGCGCCAGGCGCCGGATCAGCTGCAGGCGGGTTTCATGCAGCTCCTCGGTGCGCGCGAGGACCTGGTCCTCGAGCGCCCGGCGCTGGTCTACCAGCGCGAGCTGGGTGCGCACGCGCAGCATGGTGATCGGCGGGCTGATCGGCTTGACGATGTAGTCGACCGCGCCGGCCTGCAGCCCCTGGGCTTGGTCGCGCGGATTGGTGCGCCCGGTGACGAAAATGATCGGGATATGCGTCAGCGCCGGGTTGCTCTTCAGAAGCTTGCAGACCTCGAAGCCGTTGATCGAGGGCATGTCGATATCGAGCAGGATGAGGTCGGGCAGCGGATCGGTGTCCGCGCTGGCCAGCGTTTCGTCGCTGTTGACCGCGAACTTGACGTCATACTCCTTCTTCAGCATGACGCCGAAGAGCTTGCGGATGTCCTCGGAATCGTCCGCGACGAGGATGACGGGACGGCGGCTCATGGTGGCCGCGATTATAGGCGCTTGCGCAACTCCGTCTTGAGCACTTTGCCGTAGTTGTTCTTTGGCAGTGACTCGACGAAGCGGTAGTCGCGCGGGCGTTTGAAGCGCGCAATGCTGGACAGGCAGATATCGTCCAGCTCATTGGTTTTCACGCCTTGAAATTCTTTTTTTAAGACTACAAAGGCGACAACCTCCTCGCCCCATTCTGGGTGTGAGCGCCCCACTACGGAGCATTCTGCGACGCCGGGGTGGCGCAGCAGCACTTCCTCGATTTCACGTGGGTAGATGTTGGAGCCGCCCGAGATGATCAGGTCCTTGGAGCGGTCGCGAATGGTGAGGAAACCCTGTTCGTCCAGGCTGCCGACGTCACCCGTGTGCAGCCAGCCGCCGCGCAGCGCGGCCGCCGTCGCCTCGGGGTTGCTCCAGTAGCCGGCCATGACGCAGTCCGAGCGCGTCACGATCTCGCCGGTCTCGCCCGCGGGAAGTTCCCTGTCGTCGGCGTCGAAAATCGCGACCTCCACGCCGGTGCGTGCATAGCCGCAGGTCTCTAATTTATGTTTTTTTTCATGAAAAATCTGAGGCAGACCCGTAATTGTCATCGGGCTCTCGCCCTGGCCGAAGAGCTGGTAGAGGCGCGGGCCGAAGAGCTCGATCGCGCGCAGGCTGTCGGCGACGTACATCGGCGCGCCGCCGTAGGTAATCGTCTTCAGCGCCGCCGGCGTGCGCGCCGAGGGGCTGGCCAGCAGCCGCACGATCATTGTCGGCGCAGCGAAGAACGAGGCGTTCGGCCAGCGGTCCAGCAGGTCGAAAATCTCCTCGGCGTCGAAGCCGCCGCTTTCAGGAATGACGTTAACCGCGCCGGCGGCGAAATGCGGCAGGCCGTACATGCCCGAGCCATGCGACAGCGGCGCGGGATGGAGGATGGCGTCCTCTGGCCCGAGTTTGTCGATGTCCGAGAAATAGGCCTGCGTCGCGTAGAGCAGGTTGCGGTGCGTGAGCATCGCGCCCTTGGGCACGCCGGTGGTGCCGCTCGTATAGAACAGCCAGGCGAGGTCATCGGGCCCGGTTTCGGCCGGCATCCGGGGCTCGCCCTCGAGCTTTGCAAATTCTTTCGGATCAAAAAAACTGGCTTTCGCCCCGCAATTTGCGACGATGTACTCGAACTCTTTCGCGTGCAGCTTGGCATTCATCGGCACCGCGGCGAGGCCCGCATGCCAGCAGGCGAACAGCAGCTCCCAGTACTCGGGGCAGTTCTTCATCGCGAACGCCACCCGGTCGCCGGGCTTCACGTTGAATTTTGCAACCAGACCTGCGGCGAGTTGCGCCGCCCGGAGGGACAAATTTCCATACGAAGACAGAACCTTTCCCCCGACGGCAAGTGCCGCGCTGTCCGGAAGCCGGCGTGCGCTCTGGTGCAGGAGCTGAGCGATGTTCATGGCCAGCGGAAAAATTTCTTCGCGTTGCGCGTGGTCTCCTCGGCCACCTGTTCGGGCGGCTTGCCGAGAGCGCGCGCCACGGTGCGCAGGATGTGCGGCAGGTGCGCGGGCTCGTTCCTGCGCGCTTTCGGCTGCGGGCGCAGGTCGCGCGGCGTGAGGTAAGGGGAGTCCGTCTCAAGCATCAGCCGGTCCGCGGGGATGTCCCGCACCAGCTCCTTCAGGTGCGCGCCACGGCGCTCGTCGCAGATCCAGCCCGTGATGCCGATGTAGAGGCCGAGGTCGAGGTAGGCGTGCAGTTCCGCTTTCTTGCCGGTGAAGCAATGCGCGACGGCCGGAGGAAGGTTTTTGAATTGCTTTATGACTTCAATGAATTTTTCCTTTGAATCCCTGGAGTGCAAGAACAATGGCTTTCCGAGTTCGCAAGCCAAATCCACCTGCGCGGCAAACCATTCTTCCTGGTCCGGGTGCGGCGAATAGTTGCGATTGAAGTCCAGGCCGCATTCGCCGATCGCGACCACGCGGGGCTGCTGCGCGAGCACGCGCAGCGCGGGAATGGTGGACGCGTCGCACTCGCGCGCGTGGTGCGGGTGGACGCCTGCAGTCGCATGGACCGTTTCCGGGTATGCGGCGGCAAGTTTCAGGGCGCTGACGCTCTCGGCGACGGACGTGCCGGTCACCACGACCGCCTCCACCCCGGCCCGGCGCGCCCGCGCGATCACTTCCGGCAGATCCGCGTGGAACGCCGGATGCGAAAGATTCGCTCCGATATCGATGAGTTGCATGGCGCGCGGCCCGGCTGCAGCTAGAGTTTCTTCAACCGGTAGAGGAGCTCGAGCGCCTCGCGCGGCGAAAGGTCGTCGGGGTTGGAAGCCTGCAGCGCGTCACGCAGGGGATCGGTCTCCGGCTCTTTCTCTTCCTGTTTCGCGCCCGAGAACAGATCGTTCTGCCCGCCCCGCTGGAGGCTTTGCTCTTCGAGCATTTCAAGGTACTTCTTCGCCTGGCGGATCACCGGCTTGGGCACGCCGGCCAGCGCCGCCACCTGCAGGCCGTAGCTGCGGTCGGCGGGGCCTTCCTCGACCGCGTGAAGGAAAACGATGGTGTCCTTGTGTTCCACGGCATCGAGGTGGATGTTGGCCGCCGTTTTGTATTCCAGCGCGAGCCGGGTCAGTTCGAAATAGTGCGTGGCGAATAGTGTCAGCGACTTGTTTTTCTCGAGAATGAACTTGCCGATCGCCCAGGCGAGCGCCAGGCCGTCGAAGGTGGAGGTGCCGCGGCCGATTTCATCCATCAGCACCAGGCTCGAGGGCGTGGCGTTGTGCAAGATGTTGGCGCTTTCCGTCATTTCCACCATGAAGGTGGAACGGCCGCCCGCCAGGTCGTCGGACGCGCCGACGCGGGTGTAGATCTGGTCGATCGGGCCGATGCGCGCGCTTTTCGCGGGCACAAAGCTGCCGGTATGCGCCAGCAGGGCGATCAGCGCCACCTGGCGCATGTAGGTGGATTTGCCGCCCATGTTCGGGCCGGTGATCAGCAGCAGCTGGCGGGAAGGGGAGAGCCGGCAGTCATTGGCGATGAATGGGTCGACGCGCGCTTCAACGACAGGATGTCTGCCCGCTGTTATTTCGATCGATATCTCATCGGTAAAGACGGGACGGCAATAGCTTTTCCTGAACGCAATGCCTGAAAAACAACACAGGACATCCAGCTGTGCGAGGGCATTGGCGATCCGCTGCAGGGTCCTTATATGGGGCTTCAGGTCATCCAGGACCGCTTCATACAGGGTCTTTTCCAACGCGAGCGCCCGGTCGCGCGCCGAGAGCGCCTTGTCCTCGAAGGTCTTCAGTTCGGGAGTGATGTAGCGCTCGGCATTCTTCAGCGTCTGGCGGCGCCGGTAATCGGCGGGAACCTTCTCCACCTGGGCGTTCGTGACCTCGATGTAGTAGCCGTGCACGTGGTTGTAGGCGACGCGCAGATTGGGAATGCCAGTACGTTCCCGTTCTTTGATTTCCAATTGAACCAAAAAATCACTCGCGTTCGACTGCAGGCCCCTCAATTCGTCCAGCTCGGCCGAATGCCCATCGGCGATCACGCCTCCGTCGCGCAGCATCGCCGAGGGCTCGGATGCGATTGCGCCCGCAAGAAGTTTCAGGATTTCTTGCGGGGTTTGCAGTTGTTCCTGAAGTTTTTCCAACAGGCTTGCTGAAGAAGGAACTGCGGTACCCAATTCGGCAAGCAATTCCAGGCTCTCCCTCAATCCCGAAAGATCCCGCGGGCGGGCGTTCTTCAGCGCAATGCGCGAGGTGATGCGTTCGACGTCGGTGAACTTTCTAAGAATGGGTTGAATTTCCGGGAATTGCTTTTCAAGACCCTGAACGGCGTCATTCCGTTCTCCCAGGGCTGCATGGTCCCTGAGAGGGTGGTGCAGCCAGTGGCGCAGCAGCCGGCTGCCCATGCCAGTAGCACACTCGTCCAACAGCGAGAACAGGGTCGGCTCGGGCTCGCCGCGTAGAGTCTCGGTGATTTCCAGGTTGCGCCGCGTGGCGCCGTCCATGCGCAGGTACTCGCCGGCGCGCTCGGCGCGCACCGCGCTCACATGGGCGAGCGCCTGGCCCTGCGTCTTCTTCGCGTATTCGAGCAGCGCCCCGCAGGCGGCGATGGCGGGCTCCAGGTCCTCGACGCCGAACCCGGCGAGCGTCGATGCGCCCAGCTGCTCGAGCAGCTTCCTGCGCCCGGACTCGAACTCGAAGTGCCAGGCCGGCAGCCGCGTCACCGTATAGCCCGGCAGCTCCAGTCCGTCGGCGGCGAGGATTTCGGCGGGCGCGATGCGCCGCAGCTCGTTGTCCAGCGCTTGGGGCGCCACTTCGGCGACACGCAGTTCTCCGCTCGCCAGGGAGAGCCATGCAAGTCCTGCTGAAGACTTGTCTTTCGAAATAGCCAGCAAAACATTGTCGGCTTTCTCGTCCAGCAGCGCAGGGTCGGTCAGCGTGCCCGGTGTGACGATGCGCGTGACCTCGCGGTCCACGGGGCCTTTTGCGGTGGCGACATCGCCGACCTGCTCGCAGATCGCCACCGACTCGCCCATTTTCACCAGCTTGGCGAGGTACTGCTCCACCGAATGCACCGGCACCCCCGCCATCCTGATCGGCGCGCCTGCCGACTGGCCGCGCGTGGTCAGCGTGAGATCGAGCAGCCGCGAGCCTTTTTCGGCGTCGTCATAGAAGAGTTCATAGAAATCTCCCATCCGGTAAAACATCAGGATCTCCGGATGCTGCGCCTTGAGGCGCAGGTATTGCTGCATCATGGGCGTGTGGCCAGCGGCGGAGGTGGAGCCTGGGTCCGTCATGTTCTTTCCAGATATTCGCGTAGTGTCAGCAAGTAAATTTTCTCGTAGCGCTTTAGCACGAGCAGCGCCTTGTCTCCCGTGACGATTGATTCGACGCGCCCCTCGACCGCACATTCGAGGATGCGGTTGTCGGGCTCGTCTTTCACGACGCGAAGCCGGCGCTTCGGCGCTACGACCACGGCAAGTTCCGTCAGAAACACGGCGACGTGCGCGAGCTCCTCGGCATCCCGCGCGAATTTTCGCCCAAGGACGTCGAGAAGCTCGTCGAGGATCGGCCGGGACAGGACCAGCCGGTCGGTTTCTTCGATGATCCGGCGGAGAGCGGCCTCACCTTGGCCGCCCGGAAATACCAGCGCGGAGACCAGGATATTGGTGTCGAAAACGACCCGCACTTGCGCGCTCAGCTGCGAAGGTATCGGGCGAGATCCTTTTCCGTGAGGATGCCTTTATCGCGCGCCATGCGGCTCCAGTAACCCTGCAGGCCGCGTAGCTCCTGCAGGCGCCGCTCGATGCCCGACTGCCGCAGTGCATCCTGAATGACGCCGCTCAGGGTCTTGCCCTCGGCGCGGGCCAGTGCCTCGGCGTGCCGCGCAAGTTCCGCGGGGAGCGAGATGGTTTTCTTGACTGCGGCGCTCATCGGGCAGGGTCCTTCCTAGTAGGTATGACTAAATCATACTACGTCGGTCCCGCTCCGACCACTCTTGACTGGCATCCGCGCGAAGAGGCAAGCTATGGAATCCTCATGTCCATTTGCTTCGAAAGGCATCATGAATTCTTTGCGTGCATTCCTTCGCGCGATAGCGCTTGCTCTTCCCATTGCGGCCGGATCGGCGTTCGCCGCCGATGGCCTTGTTAAAACCGATACCGTCGTCGGCAAGGGCAAGGAAGCGGTCGCCGGCAAAACGGTCGAGGTTCACTACACCGGCTGGTTGTACGAGGTCACGGCGGCAAAGCAGCGCGGCAAGCAGTTCGACAGTTCGGTGGGGCGCGGGCCGTTTTCGTTTCCGCTCGGCGCAGGGCGGGTGATCAAGGGATGGGACGAGGGCGTGGCAGGCATGAAGGTGGGCGGCAAGCGCACGCTGGTCATTCCGCCAGAACTCGGCTACGGCGCACGCGGCGCGGGCGGCGTCATTCCGCCGGACGCGACGCTGGTGTTCGACGTCGAACTGCTGGATGTGAAGTAGCCGGCCGGCGCCGGTTACTTGAGCGCAGTGAGCAGCTGCGTGAAAACTTTCGGCGTTGCGGCGGCGATGTCGCCGCTCTCGAGCCAGCCCGTATCGCCCTTGAGATCGCCCACCAGGCCGCCGGCTTCCTGGATCATCAGCGCGCCCGCGGCCATGTCCCACGGAGACAGGCCCAGTTCCCAGAACGCGTCCAGGCGACCGGCCGCGACATAGGCAAGGTCGAGCGCCGCGGCGCCCGCGCGGCGAAGGCCAGCCGAGGTTTGCATGATCAATTTCAACTGCTTCATGTAAAGATCGAGCCGCGACAGTTCCTTGAACGGGAAGCCGGTGCCGACCAGGGCGTCCTTGAGATGAGCGCATTTGGTGACGCGGATGCGCCGGTCGTCGAGGAATGCACCGCGACCCTTGGAAGCGGTGAACAGCTCGTTTTTCGCCGGATCGTAAACTACGCCGTGCTCGATGGCGCCGCGGTGCTGCAGGGCGATGGAAACGCAGTACTGCGGAAAGCCGTGGATGAAGTTGGTCGTGCCGTCCAGCGGGTCGATGATCCAGCGGTACTCCGCCTTCGAGGTCGTGCCACTGGGGTTCTTGCCTTCGATGGCGCCCGATTCCTCGCCGAGGATCGCGTGGTCGGGATAGGCCTGGCGGACGATGTCGATGATCGCGGATTCGGCCGCCCTGTCGACCTGCGTCACGAAATCGTTCACATGCTTGGAGCGGATCTCGAGCTGGGTGCGGTCGAGCGCGGCGCGGTTGATGATGCTGCCGGCGCGCCGGGCCGCCTTGACGGCGATATTGAGCATCGGATGCATGGGGCGCGTATTCTAGTATGGTGACTACCGTCCCGCCGCATTTGTCCCGCACACGGATCGTGCTTTGCCGCCCCAGCCACCCCGGCAACATCGGCGCCGCCGCGCGCGCGATGAAGACCATGGGGCTGGCCGATCTGCGCCTCGTGGATCCGGAGCGCTATCCCGCGCCGGAGGACCGATGGATGGCGACGAACGCTATCGATGTTCTTTCAAATTCAAAAACGCATGCAAGCCTGAAAAGCGCGATTTCCGATTGCGTGGCGGCGTTCGCGCTCTCGGCGCGGCCGCGCGAATGGTCGACCCCGGTACTCGACGTGCGCGCTGCGGCGGCGCGCGTCGTGGAACTCGACGGCGACGTGGCGTTTGTGTTTGGCAACGAGCAGGCGGGCCTGACCAACGAGGAAATGCTGGCCTGCCAGTACCTCGTGCACATTCCCGCCAATCCGGGATTCACTTCCTTGAACCTGGCGCAGGCGGTGCAGGTTGTTTCTTACGAACTGTTCATGACGTCAAAACCTGAATCTGGAAAATTCAGGGCGGAAAAGCCTGCAACCATTCAGGACCTCGAAGGGCTCTACAGCCACCTGGAGAAGGCGGCGATCGACAGCGAATTTTTCGATCCGGCCACCCACTCGAAGCTGCCCACGCGCCTCAGACGGCTGTTTTCGCGGGTGCCGGACCTGGAGCGGGAAGAGGTGAATATCCTGCGCGGGCTGCTGAACGCCTTGCAGGAGCGCAAGTCCAAATAGTTGATCGGAATAGTCGGGCACCTTAAAATACCGTTCATGTTCAGGCAACTACGCGAAGACATCGCCAGCGTATTCGAGCGCGACCCGGCGGCGCGCTCGACCTGGGAAGTGCTGACCTGCTATCCCGGCCTGCATGCCGTCTGGATTCATCGTTTCGCGCACTGGTACTGGATGCACGGACTGCATTGGCTGGGCCGTCTGACCTCGCACTTCGGGCGCTGGCTTACCGGCATCGAGATCCATCCGGCGGTGATCGTCGGCCGGCGCGTGTTCATCGACCACGGCATGGGCGTGGTGATCGGCGAAACCGCGGAGATTGGCGACGACTGCACCATTTACCAGGGCGTGACGCTGGGCGGTACGTCGCTCTACCGCGGCACCAAGCGCCATCCGACGCTCGGCAAGGGCGTGGTGGTGAGCGCGGGCGCGAAAGTACTTGGCGGCTTCACGGTCGGCGATGGCGCCAAGATCGGCTCCAACGCGGTGGTGCTCAAGGAAGTGCCCGCTGGTGCGACCGTGGTGGGCGTGCCGGGCCGAATCATCGAAGAGAGCGCGAAGGGGAAGGAAAAAGCCAACTTCGCCGCCTATGGGGTGGTGCCGAACCAGGAAGACCCCTACGCCAAGACGCTCCAATCGCTGGTCGACCATGCGCAGGAACTGGAGCAGACCGTGTCCGAGTTGAGTGAAAAGATGCGGCGCCTGGAACAGGCAGCCGAGCGGTCGAAGGCTGACCAGCTGAGGGCCAGCAAGTAATTGATTATTCATAGGTAATATACCTGATGGAATTTGTCGGGATTTGGTATACTTGAGTATTCCGATCGGGTATGAACGAAAGCGGGTGAGCAAACGATGAGACTGACGACCAAAGGCAGATTTGCGGTGACCGCGATGGTGGATCTGTCGATGCGCCAGACGCGCGGCCCGGTGACCCTCTCCGCGATCAGCGAGCGGCAGCATATTTCGCTGTCCTACCTCGAGCAACTGTTCGGCAAGCTGCGGCGCGCGAAGCTGGTGACCAGCGTGCGCGGCCCGGGCGGCGGCTATTGCCTTGCGCGCCCGACCGGCAGCATTTCGGTGGCCGAGATCATCACCGCGGTGGACGAGCCGATCGACGCCACGCAGTGCGGCGGCAAGGAGAACTGCATCGATGACCGGCGTTGCGTAACCCATGATCTGTGGGCGACGCTGAACGAGAAGATGAACGACTACCTGGGTTCGGTGTCTCTTGCCGACGTGGTCTCGCACCAGCAGGGCAACAAGGTGCAGGTGATCAAGGATTTCAGAACCCCGGAACACCCGGCGGGAAACCCTGCGCAGAAAGCACCGGAGAAGGTCGCCGCGTAATGAAGCTGCCTATTTACCTCGACTACTCGGCCACCACGCCGGTCGATCCGCGCGTGGCGCAGCGCATGATCCCGTTCCTGACCGAGCATTTCGGCAATCCGGCGAGCCGCTCGCATGCCTTCGGCTGGAAAGCCGAGGAAGCGGTGGAAGAGGCGCGCGAGCAGGTCGCGGCGCTGGTGCGCTGCGATGCCAGGGAGCTCGTCTGGACATCGGGCGCGACCGAGTCGATCAACCTCGCGCTCAAAGGCGCGGCCGAGTTCTACAAGACCAAGGGCAGGCACCTCATCACCGTCAAGACCGAGCACAAGGCGACGCTGGATACCATGCGCGAGCTGGAGCGCCGCGGTTTCGAGGTGACCTACCTCGAAGTCCGGCCCGACGGCCTGCTCGACCTGGGCCAGCTGGAAGCGGCAATGCGCAAGGACACGATCCTCGTGTCGGTGATGCAAGTGAACAACGAGATCGGCGTCATCCAGGACATCCCGGCGATCGGCGAGCTGTGCCGCAAGCGGGGCATCCTGTTCCACGTCGATGCGGCGCAGGCCACCGGCAAGTGCGACATCGACCTGCAGGCGATCAAGGTGGACCTGATGTCGTTTTCGGCGCACAAGACCTACGGCCCGAAGGGCGTCGGCGCGCTGTTCGTGCGCCGCAAACCGCGCGTGCGGCTGGAAGCGCAGATCCACGGCGGCGGCCACGAGCGCGGTTTTCGCTCGGGCACCCTGCCCACGCACCAGATCGTCGGCATGGGCGAGGCCTTCCGCCTGGCGAAGCTCGAAATGGCGGCCGAGCGCGAGCGCATCCGGGCGATGCGCGACCAGCTGCTCGCCGGCATGCAGCAGATGGAAGAGGTGTTCGTGAATGGCGACCTCGAACGGCGCGTGCCGCACAACCTGAATCTCAGTTTCAACTTCGTCGAGGGCGAATCGCTGATCATGGCGGTGAAGGACATCGCGGTGTCCTCGGGCTCCGCCTGCACGTCGGCCTCGCTCGAGCCCTCGTACGTGCTGCGCGCCCTCGGGCGTTCGGACGAACTGGCGCACAGTTCCATCCGTTTCACCCTGGGCCGCTTCACGACGCAGGAGGAAATCGACTACACGGTCAACCACCTCAGAACCAAGGTCGAGAGGCTGCGCGAGCTCTCGCCGCTGTGGGAAATGCACAAGGAAGGCATCGATCTGAGCACGGTGCAGTGGGCCGCGCACTGAAGTAACCGGGAGCAGGCAAATGGCATACAGCGACAAGGTACTGGACCACTACGAGAATCCGAGAAACGTCGGCTCGTTCGACAAGGGCGATGACACGGTCGGCACCGGCATGGTCGGCGCGCCGGCCTGCGGCGACGTGATGAAGCTGCAGATCAAGGTCAACAAGGACGGCATCATCGAGGACGCGCGCTTCAAGACCTACGGCTGCGGCTCGGCGATCGCTTCGTCGTCGCTGGTCACCGAATGGGTGAAGGGCAAGAAGCTGGACGAGGCCGCCGGCATCAAGAATACGCAGATCGCCGCGGAGCTGTCGCTGCCGCCGGTGAAGATCCACTGCTCGATCCTGGCCGAGGATGCGATCAAGGCCGCCGTCGAAGACTACAAGAAGAAGCATCCGTAATCATGGCTGTCACGCTTACCGAGAAAGCAGCGACCCACGTCCAGAATTTCCTCGCCAAGCGGGGCAAGGGCGTGGCGCTGCGCCTGGGCGTGCGCACCACCGGCTGTTCCGGGATGGCGTACAAACTCGAGTATGCCGATGCGGTCAGCCCGGACGACGTGCAGTTCGAGAGCCACGGCGTGAAGGTGGTGATCGATCCGAAGAGCCTGCCCTATCTCGACGGCACCGAACTCGATTTCGCGAGGGAAGGCCTGAACGAGGGATTCAAGTTCAACAACCCCAACGTCAAGGACGCATGCGGCTGCGGCGAGAGCTTCAACGTCTAGAGGGGGTACGGGGGAGACCTTGGTCTCCCCTGTTCCGAGCCGAGGTTTGAAGAACTACTTCGAGATTTTCGGCCTTGCCCCGGCATACGCGCTGGACCTCATGCATCTGGACAGCGCCTACCGTGACATCCAGTCGAAAATTCATCCTGACCGCTACGCGAATGCCGGCGACGCCGAGCGCCGCGCATCCATGCAGATGACGACCCAGGTGAACGAGGCCTACCGCACGCTCAAGAGCCCGGTGCAGCGCGCGATATATCTGCTCGCGCTGAACGGCGTGGACGCCGGCTTCGAGACGAACACGGCGATGCCGCGCGATTTTCTGGTGGAGCAGATGGAGCTGCGGGAAAAGCTGGAAGAGGCGAAGAGCGGTTCCGACCTGGACGTGATTTCACGTGATCTTGCCGTTGCAAGGCGCGCAATCGAAAATCAGATTCAGGCCAAGATCGACGGCGAGCATGACTATGCCGCGGCCCGGGATCTTGTGAGAAAGCTCATGTTCCTGGAGCGCTTCGGCGAAGACATCGACGCTGCCCACGAGCGCATTGAAATGCAGGCGCCGGGGTCCTGATGGCGCTGTTCCAGATCTCCGAACCGGGGCAGTCGCCCGCGCCGCACCAGCAGCGCCTCGCGGTGGGCATCGACCTCGGCACCACCAATTCATTGGTGGCGACGGTGCGCAGCGGCGCGGCCACGGTCCTGCCCGACGCGCAGGGCCGCTCGCTGCTGCCCTCGATCGTGCACTATCTGCCGGGTGGCAAGGTGGAGGTCGGCTACGTCGCGCAGGCGCACCAGGCCGATGATCCGAAGAACAGCATCGACTCGGTGAAGCGCTTCATGGGGCGCGGGCTGAAGGACGTCGCCTATGCCGAGAACGTGCCCTACGACCTGCTGGACTCGCCCGGCATGGTGCAGATCCGCACCGTCGCCGGAGTCAAGAGTCCCGTGGAAGTTTCTTCCGAAATCCTGCGAATTCTGAGAACAAGAGCGGAAGAATCGTTGCAGGGAGATCTTGCCGGCGCCGTGATCACCGTGCCCGCGTATTTCGACGAGGCGCAGCGCCAGGCGACCAAGGACGCGGCGCGGCTGGCCGGCCTCAACGTGCTGCGGTTGCTCAACGAACCCACCGCCGCGGCGATCGCCTATGGCCTGGACAACGGCGCCGAGGGCACCTACGCGGTATTTGACCTGGGCGGCGGCACCTTCGACATTTCCATCCTCAAGCTCTCGAGGGGGGTGTTCGAGGTCATCGCGACCAACGGCGACGCGGCGCTCGGCGGTGACGACTGGGACCACCGCGTGTTCTGCTGGATCATCGAGGAAGCCGGGCTCGCGCCGCTCGCGCCGCGCGACATGCGCCTGCTGCTGGTCAAGGCGCGCGAAGCGAAGGAGTCCCTGACCGGGCATGCCGAGGCGCACGTCAGCGCGAAGCTCTCATCGGGCGAGTTCGTCGACGTGACGCTCGACACGGAGACGTTCTGCCGCATCACCCAGCATCTCGTGCAAAAGACCCTGGGTCCCGCGCGCAAGGCGCTGCGCGACGCGGGTCTGACAGTGGAGGGGATCAAGGGCGTGGTGATGGTGGGCGGCGCGACGCGCATGCCGCAGATCCAACGCGCCGCGGCGGAGTTCTTCCGCCGCGACCCGCTCAACAACCTCGACCCCGACAAAGTCGTGGCGCTGGGCGCCGCGATGCAGGCCGATGTGCTCGCCGGCAACAGGCCGCAGGGCGAGGATTGGCTGCTGCTCGATGTCATTCCGCTGTCGCTGGGCATCGAAACCGTGGGCGGCCTTGCCGAGCGCATCGTTCCCCGCAATACGACCATCCCCTGCGCCAAGGCGCAGGAATTCACCACCTTCAAGGATGGCCAGACCGGGATGAGCTTCCATGTGCTGCAGGGCGAGCGCGAACTGGTGGCGGACTGCCGGTCGCTGGCGCGCTTCGAGCTGAAAGGCATCCCGCCCATGGCGGCGGGAGCGGGGCGGGTGCTCGTGACCTTTCAGGTGGACGCCGACGGCCTCCTTTCCGTGTCGGCGCGGGAAAAGACCACGGGCGCGGAGGCGTCGGTGACCGTCAAGCCTTCCTATGGCCTCGCTGACGCCGACATCGAGCGCATGCTGCGGGATTCCTTCCAGCATGCGAAGGAAGACATGCACGCGCGTGCATTGAACGAGCATCGCGTGGATGCGCAGCGACTGATCGATGCGACCAGGAGTGCTCTTGCAGAGGATGGATCGCTTCTTGAGCCTGAAGAAATGACGGATATCCTGGAAAAAATCGTCTACGTGGAAAAGGCCGTCTCGACGCCGCACGCGCGTGCCATCAAGGCGGCGAGCGACGCGCTGAACCGTGCCACCGAGGAGTTCGCCTCACGCCGCATGAATGCCGGCGTGCGGCGTGCGCTCGAGGGGAAATCCATCCTGAGCCTCGATGCCTAAGCTGTCCGTGCTGCCGCACGCGTCGCTTTGTCCCGCCGGTGCCCGGATCGATGCTCCGGCCGGCGAAACGCTCTGCAATATCCTGCTCGCGCACGGCATCGAGATCGAGCACGCCTGCGAGAAGTCCTGCGCCTGCACCACCTGCCACGTGGTGCTGCGCGAGGGCTACGACTCCCTGGAGGTGCCCGAGGAGAAGGAGGAGGACCTGCTCGACAAGGCGTGGGGCCTGGAAGCGACTTCGCGCCTCGCGTGCCAGGCACGCATGCGCGACACCGATCTGGTGATAGAGATTCCGAAGTACACCATCAATTACGAGCGTGAAGGAGGCGGCCACAAGTGAAGTGGACCGATTCACGCGATATCGCGATCGCTCTGCTGGACAAGTTTCCCGGTCAAGACCCGAAAGCGATCAACTTCGTTGACCTGCGCAGCTGGGTGATCGGATTGCACGGGTTCGAAGACGACCCGAAGCGCAGCGGCGAGAAGATCCTGGAAGCGATCCAGATGGCCTGGATCGACGAAGCCGGCTAGGCGGGCTCGGCCGCGGGCGGGGCCTGCTCGACGGCAGCGAGGCCGTGCTCCGGAAATACCACGTCGCGCAGCAGGCGGGTGACGAAGAAACTCTTGCCGGTGCCGCTCATCAGCGCCGCCGCGTTGCGCTCCAGCCGGAACGTCCGCGCCATCGTCGCGAGTACCCGGTCGATCGGGTTGCCTTCCTGCGT
>Ga0315281_10003544_pt1 | contig 22830 bp, 19 predicted proteins | sample YL17G07_0_MG_FD_204540 | JGI IMG/M metagenome (GOLD analysis project Ga0315281, IMG submission 204540) | Sediment microbial communities from Yellowstone Lake, YNP, Wyoming, USA - YL17G07_0 | ecosystem: Environmental > Aquatic > Freshwater > Lake > Sediment | place: USA: Wyoming | collected... | reverse complement strand
TGGACGGGAGAGAGAGTCCGGCCCTGAGACGCACGGGTAGCCTATTGATCTCCGCGCTTGCAGGGGTCTCTCCCCCAATGGCGGGCAGAGAAAACGCAGCGGTGGCGTGGGGGCCCCAAACTCCATGGGAACTGTCGAGGCGGGGCCGAAAGGCGGAAACGCGACCATGTAAAAAATCGCAAAATGCAAAAACGAAGCCATCATGTTATTGAAAACAAAGGGACGGCAAAACATCTGGCGTGCGGTTGGCGAGTCGATGGCCGGCAGTAGCGATTCAAGTTATTGAAAACAAAGTGTCTTAAACATACTGCACAGCGAACCTCGGGCCGCGCGCGGCCGGCTGGAATGCCGTCAAATTATTGAAAACAAGGCAGAAATATTGAGGACAGTAAGCGCGATGGGAGAATAATCGCACCATGGATCGGCCGGCCAAAAACCCGCCCGCGAAAGAGGAAGGCGCTTGGGGTGTTCTGCTGTTGGCGCACGGCGCACCGGACCGGCAGAAGGACATTCCCGAGTTCTTGCTTAATGTGCGCGGCGGGCGCCCTCTGCCGAACGTGGTGGTGAAGGAGATTGCTCACCGCTACAGCCTGATTGGCGGCGGCTCGCCGCTTCTGCGACTGACGAACCTCCAGGCGGAGGCTCTAGCCAGAGTTCTTGCCCATCCGGTTTACGTGGGCATGCGAAACTGGAAGCCCTTTATCGCGGAGAGCGTCCGCCGGCTGAACCTGGACGGAGTGAAGAAGGTTGTGGCGTTGTGTCTCGCCCCGCAGAATTCCCGCACCAGCATCGGGCTTTACAAGCAGCATCTGCTGGACGCGATTCAAAAACACGCGCCTCGCCTTCGGGTGAATTTCATCGAGAGCTGGCACGACCACCCGCTGCTGATCGCGGCGTTTTGCGAGAAGGTGGCGGCGGCGCGCACCCGCGCGGAGAGCGAGGCGGGCAAGCCTGTTCCGGTGATCTTCACGGCGCACAGCGTTCCGGAAAAGACCATCGCGGACGGAGACCCCTACGAGCAGCAAGCGCGCGCGACTGCCGCGCTGGTGGCCCGGGCACTAAGGCTCTCCGACTATCGCCTGGCCTTTCAGAGCCAGGGAATGACGCCTGAGCCCTGGATTGGCCCGACGGTGGAGTCGCAGATCAACGAACTTGCGGCCGCCGGCGAACGCCATGTCCTCCTCGCGCCGATCGGGTTTGTGTGCGACCACATCGAGATTCTCTATGATATCGACGTGGTCTTCCGGGACCATGGCAAGGCCAAAGGCGTAACCGTCCACCGTTCGGAATCGCTCAACGACAGCCCGCTCTTCATCAAGGCGCTGGCGGCTATCGTCTCGGAGAAAATGCAGTAGCCCCGGTCCCGCCGGGCGGGACTGGCGCCGGTGCCGCCCTGAAGGGTGGCGCGACGCGAAAGTCAACACACCTTACTCTTGAAGGAAGCATTGTGCCCGCTTCGGTCGAGCGTCGTCGCATTGCCGTGTTGGGCGGAGGCATTTCCGGCCTGACCGCGGCGTACACGCTCGCCCGGGCGCGGCGCGCGGGCGCTCCGATTGAGGAGTTGTTGATCGAGGCACAGGAGCGCCTGGGCGGAGTCATCCGGACGGAGCATATCGAAGGTTTCGTAATCGAAGCCGGGCCCGACAGCTTCCTCGCGGAAAAACCCGAGGCCGCCGCGCTGGCCCGCGAACTTGGGCTGGGCGACTCGCTCCTGGGCTCGAACGACCGCGAGCGGCGCACTTACATTCTCCATCACGGCCGGTTGGTGCCGCTCCCAGACGGGCTGATGTTGCTGGTTCCCACGCGCCTCTGGCCGATGGTGGCGACGCCCCTGCTGCCCCTGCGCAGCAAATTGGCGATGGCGGCCGAATGGTTCACTTCACCGCCGGGAGAGCGTCAGCCCGCAGACGAATCGGTGGCCAGCTTTGTGACCCGGCACTTCGGCGCGGCGATGCTGGAGAACATCGCCGACCCGCTGCTGGCGGGCGTTTACGGCGGCGACTCCGGCAGGCTGAGCGTGCGCTCGGTCTTGCCGCGTTTCTGGGAGATGGAACGGAAACACGGGAGCCTGACGCGCGCCACCCTCCAGGCGATGCGCCGCCGCCAGGAAGCGTTCACCAATGGCTCGGAGGTAGGAACGGGCCCGAGATCCAGCCCTGGGGGCTCACTTCCGCTGTTCATGACTTTGAAAGGCGGACTCGCACAGTTAACTGATAAGTTAATTGGCCATCTCGAGCCATCCCACATCCACCTGGGCCGGCGAGTGTTGGGAATTGAGCCGGTCTCGGAAGGTGGGGCGCGCTATGCCTTACGTTGCGCGGACGGAGCCGCGCACAAATTCGACGCGATCGTCCTCGCTCTGCCCACGCACGAAGCCTGCCGGCTGCTCGCCGCCGTGAATCCAGCGCTCTCCGGGCTGCTCGGGGAGATTCCCTACAGTTCTTCGATGACGGTGTCGCTCGGGTATGAGGCGGGGACGGCGGCGGAACTCCCGCCGGGTTTCGGGTTCCTCGTGCCGCGCAAGGAGAAGCGGCGGATGCTTGCCTGCACCTTCGTGCACGGCAAATTCAAGCACCGCGCCCCGGAGGGTAAGGCGCTGCTGCGTTGTTTTCTGGGCGGGTCGCGCGACCCCGAAGTGTTGCAGCTTTCCGACGATGAAGCGGTCCCCATGGTGCGGCAGGAGATACGCGAAATCCTGGGCTTCACCGCCGAACCTCGGTTCGCGCGCGTGCATCGCTGGCCGTCGTCGATGGCGCAGTACGTGGTGGGACACGCCGAGCGTGTGAGCGCCATCCACGCGGAACTGGAAAAGCATCCGGGGCTGTATCTGGCTGGTAACGCCTATTCAGGGATTGGAATATCCGATTGTGTACGGACGGGCAGGGCGGCCGCAGAACGCGCGCTCGACGGGAAGTGATCTCGCAGGGCCGGCGTCCCCCGCCGGCGTTCCTGGCTAACCAACCTCCCGCAGGATCTTGAGCAAGCCTTCCAAAGACTCGCGAGTGCTTTCCATTTTGTTGCCGTCGGCGCGGCGGTAGTGCGTCTCGAGGGACATCGTCCCGGCGTACTTGTCCTCACGTAACGCCTTGAATTGGCCGCGAAAGTCGATCATGCCGTCTCCCACGGGAACCCAGGCCGGCTTTCCGGTCTGCGGGTCTTTCTTCGCGTCCTTGACGTGCACGTGCGCGAACCATCCGCGGACCTCGCGATAGCCGTCGGGGTAGGGGATTTCGCCGAGCATCGTCACGTTGCCGGGATCCCAGACGCCGCGCAGGTGGGGCGAGTTGACCTCGCGAAGCAGACGGCCGAGTTCCTTGCCGGTGCCGACGTTACAGGCGGGCTCGTTTTCGAGCACCAGTAGCATCTTGTTCTTGCCCGCCAGCGCCGCGGCCTTGGCCAGGCGGTCGCGGACGTGCGGGTAAGCTTTCTCCGGCTCATCGACGCGCCAGTAACTGAAGATGCGGATCTTGTTCGTGTCAAAAAGGCGGGCGATTTCAAAGGCTCGGCGCAACAGATCGTCAGTGTCCTGGTCGGTGAAGGTGGCGCTGAAGGTATCGCGCTTCTCATTCTCCTGCGCCGGCATCTCCGGCAGATTGTATTTGAAAAGGGGCGAGGCGATGTCGCTCACGCGGAAGCGCCGCTTGCGAATCAAGTCGCGGGCGCGGGTCAGCTCCTCCTGGGAAAGGTTCATGATGTTCTTTTTCGAGATTTCGCGCAGCTCGCAGTGGGTCAGATGGTGAGCGGCCAGGAAATCCAGCGCTTGATCCAGGTCCTCGGCGATCTCGTCGGTGATGATGCCCAGTTTGAACGGAATCGCAGGCTCGCTGGCTGCCGTGCGCGACATCGCCATCCGAGAGGCAGGCAAGGCGAGTAGCGCCGTCTCGAGGAAACCCCTCCGGGTGAATATCCATCGCATGGTTTAACCTCCGAGTCGAGATTGCGTGTTTGCGGCGTGTCGCCTGGTGGGCCACTGGGCGCGCCACAGGTTCCCAGGTTGGCTGCGTTGCCGCAGAATTATACCCGCCTGCTTCCTCACCGATATATCCGGACCCGAGTTAGCTCGCCGGCGCGACTCCGTCGGCAATTGTTGCAGCTCAATAATTCCGGGCATCCCAGCGAGCCTTCAGGCTCTCCAGGTTCCATGTTTCCTCCGCGTCCACGAATTCCAGGCCGATCATCCCCGCGTAGAAACCTTCAGCTTCTCCACTCCATACCACCCGCATGCGCTTCAATTTTTCTTCACCGGGCAGCTCGATCGACACTTCCGCGCCCATTTTCAGCAGAAAGCGTGTGTGGGCCCTTGCCCCTCGATCGTCGATAGAAACCACCTCGGCCCGGTCGAAGAAATCCCTGCCGGAGGAGTCCGTCCCGCGCAGAACCACCGGGATCTGAACCGGCATACGTCCATGTTGCCTTCGTTCGGTCGGGGGTTGCGTCATAAGGTCAACAAGCTGGAAGCCGGGCCAGCACTGCCGAATCCACCCATCCGCAGTTCCAGCGTCGAGCTGCCTGAAATCAAGGCTCGACAAAAAGGGAAGCAGAAAGACGCTGATAATAGTTGAGCGTCGGAACTTCGTCAACAGGCCTGATTGTATGCGCCCGGGCCGAGGCGCGAGCCCTGTTCCCGTTGCCTTCTGCTCTTGACTTGCCGCTTGCGGCCGCGGGGAGGGCTGGGCGGCGGCCCGAGCGACGGATGGACGTATGTCTGTTTGACTTCAGCGCGATTTGTTTCTTGGAATGGACAGGGCCAGTTGGTAGGACCACAGCCGAGCTAGTGAGACACATCCACCTTAAGCGCCGGTGGCACTGGTTGCCCGAGCCGGAGACGCTGCAGGCACTCGAGTTGCGAAAGAGTGCGGTCGAAAGACCGCTCGAGATTGCCTTCGTAGCGCTGAAGCCGATCAGTGACTTCTTGCTTAGGGACGAGGGCCGCGGCGGCTTTTATCCGATTGCGATCATCGCTGCGCCTACTCCAGTCCCAGAACATGGACTCATATACTTCAATCTTTTCCGTTCGCATGTTGACCATTGATTTTGCAGCATCGGCCGCGAGGCTAGATGAACCGTCTTGGCCCTTTCCCATCAATGCGAGTTCGCAATACTTGCTCGCCATTGGACCATCTGGATCGGGTCCCTTGTCTCCTTTAATTCCCTTCTCCGGGTCAATCACTCGAATCGTTACATGGCCCTTTTCTCCCTGTTCTTTCACGGGACCATAAAGGGTCCTAAGCGCTTCCCGATCTCGTTCCCAATCGAGCCCTTTCTCGCTAATCAGTTGGCGCAGCTTCTTAAGGGAGTCAAGGGCCAGTTCAAGTCCCACTTCGTTGTCGGTAGCGAGCGCGGACCCTATTAATCCCATATCCTTGGCAAAGAGTGCTGCAGTACGAACCTTGCTCTCCATGCCTCCCTCTTCGGCAGATTCGGCCTCCCTGGCAATTTCCGCTGCCTCCGCCTGAAGGAGGCGCCGATAGCGCCAAACTAACATGGCCAATTTTTCGCCGAGTATCTCCTCGAGCCTTCCCACCGGCTGAAGTGTTTCGACCATATCCGCAACGATCCTGTGATACTGGGCCCGCGACTCGTGGATACGTACAAGGCCAACAGTAAAGATGCCGTGGGTCTTCAAGGCCACCGTCTATAAGTCCGCCCACTGTCGCGGCTTTGTCGGCTATGGTGATGCGCATCCCGGGAACGTCTCTCCCCTGATCTTCAACCACGCCGAGATGCGCATGGCCGAAATCCGCGCGGTCAATCGGGCTCTGCGTAAGGCCTATGGCATCGCTCTCTGCTCCCTCGAAGAGCTCCCTCCCTGGGCCTTGAACGCTGAGCAGATTCCCCAATCGCGCCGGACGCTCCAGCCCCCGTCACCCTTTTCGAAAGGAGTCCAGCATGCGAATCAAGATTCAAGGTCTCAATCACACTCGAGAAAGGCTTCCCCTGGTCGAAGGGTTGGATCGGGCCCGGGTGGTCCGCTTCGAGCCCGCCGGCCACGCCGCGAAGCCCTGCCGGGCGGCTTCCTTCCTGATTTTGGAGCCAGCTTCTTATATGGGGCGCCACCTTCGTACCCGCCTCTACTGCCGCGACCGGGCGCTGTGGAAACTCCGCTGGTTCCTTTCGAACTTCGGCTATGACGCGGAGTTGCTAGCCGCCGAGGAGTTGGATGACCGCCGGGTGGTAGGGCTGGAAGGGGTGATTCGGTTGGCTTACTAGGGATCCGATGGGCATCGTCGGCTGGACGTCGAGGGCTTTGCCCCCACCGAGCGTTGGGCGGAGCTGTGCCAGCCACAGACACCCTCGTTCGGGGCTGCCGAAACTGCACGAGCTTAGTTGGCTGAACACAAGACTGCACGAGAAAGACTATTGGAGAAAGTAAAAGGAGGGGACCATGACATCAGATCATTACAGCTACACGCAGCTCTCAACCTACCTGCAATGCCCGCTCAAGTATAAGTACCACTACCTGGACGGCTGGCAGGAACGGGACGATAAGGCGAGCCTCGTCTTCGGCCGCGTCTTTCAGATGGCCGTCGAGAGTCAGTTCCTGGTGGAGGATTCCGTCCGCTTTTTCGCCGAGCATTGGACCCGTGTGAAGGAAGTACAGCTGGAGTACGCGAACGGCGACAGCTGGGAAAAGATGCTTGACCAAGGGCAGCAACTACTTACCCGATTTCGAGAAGACCAGCGAGTTCAAATTGAGGACGGGCGAACGGACTTCCAGGTCAAGATTCGGCGGCCCCTGTCGCTCAGCGAGCGCCATTTCCTGGCCTATATCGATGCCCTTGGCTGGGTGGATGGAATTCACTGCCTCATCGAGTGGAAGACCTCAACGCAGTCCTACCCGGAAAGCCTGCCGCGAATGCTGGAGCTTGACCCGCAGTTGGTCTGCTACTCCTGGGCCGCCCAGAAGCAGCAGGTGTGCCTGGTGAACTTCGTCCGCAAGAAGCAGCCGGAGGTCCAGTACCTACATGCCCGGATCCGCAAGCGCCAATGGAAGGCCCTGGAACAGACCATCGGTTTACTGGCCAGCGAGATGGAGGGAGGATACTTCTATCCCCGCTCCGGCATCCGCTACCCCAACAACCAGTGCCTGAACTGTTCCCACCTGGGATTGTGTTTGAGGAAGAAGGCCTTGGTAGAAGAGAAGCTGGTCAAGCCGGAGGAGCAGATGGTGCATGGATAATGCCAAGGCTCAGGAAGTCTTGAAGAAGATTGACGAGATCCTGCGCTGGGAGGCAAAGGTAGACCAGCAGAAGGACCAGCGGTTTGCGGAGCTCGGGAAGTACCTGTGTGAGGTACGGAACCAGGGGTACTGGCGGTTGGGGTACAGGAGCTTTGAGCATTTCCTGGAGGCCAAGTTCCCCGACTCCCGAAGGAAGGCTTACTACCTGATGTCGATCCATGACCATCTGCGGCAGATCCCGACCCAGGAGATTGAAAACCTGGGGTGGTCAAAGGCACTGGAGCTGGCCAAGGTGGCCCGCAGCGAAGGTCGACACTTCGACAGTGCAACCTGGTTGCACAGGGCGAAGGAGTCGACCAAGCAAGAGCTGAAGGAAGAAGTCTTCAAGTACTTCACAGGAGAAGACTACGAGCCCTACGAGATGGTCTATTTCAAGCTTTACGAGAGCCAGCTGCCGGTAGTGGAGAGAGCCCTTTACGTGGCCTCCCGGATGGTAGGAACAGAGAGGTCAAGAGGCTATCGCCTGGAGCTGATCTGTGCAGACTTCCTGGCAGGGAGGACGGAGGAGTCGACGCCGGAGGAGATCCTCTTATTGATTCATCGCCTGCTTACCCTGCTGCCACCGGACCACCAGGCACGACTGACCAGGAAACCGGGAACCACAGAACTGGAGCCGGCGCGAAGATGCTAAAGAAGGCAAAGCGGATCAAGCTGGGGAAGCAGATCTATCGTCGGTTGATGAAGCGGGTAATGGAGCGCGACGGATGGCGGTGCCGGAAGTGCGGGTTACTGGAAAACCTGCAAGTGCACCACAAGATCAAGCGCAGCCAGCAAGGCAACGATTCGCTCGGAAACCTCGTGACGCTGTGCGCTTACTGCCACATGGCCGAGCATGGGCAGCTCTGCGTCAACTCAGCTGGCATTCAGTTTGTGGGCAACACTGGAAAGACGGGCTAATCGTGCCCATATAGAACCCAGGGAATGGCGATTCAGGGGTGCTGGTCACGAGCTCAAGACAGTGCTAACTACACATGACTCCTCTTTCTTCGGACTTTGCCCCCAGGCCGGATGTCGATCCTACATTGCTGGTTTGTCGGTTTTCATTTATTGCTTTACGGCACGATGCTGCTTAGCGCGCGCGATCAGTTGTTCGACCTCCGCTCTGCGAGGGTGGTTGGGATATTTCTTCAGTATCTGTTGCCAGGCGGCGAGCGCGGCATCCACGTCGGCTTTGCTCTGCCACTTGACCATCCCCACATTGAATAATGCGTTGGCATTGTCCGGATCGGACTTCAACACGTTTTCGAACTCGGTGAGCGCATCGTCCGGATCGCCGCCATAGTAGTAGGCGCGGCCGAGCTCGGTGCGAACGATCACATCGTCTTTCGTGTCGACCGATCGTTTGAAATATGTGGATGCCTCCTTGAAATTCTGCGTGACGTAGTAGATGCGCCCCAGCTTCGCCAACAACTCCGGATCGTTCGGTGTGGACTGCAACTGCGTGAGCAGCGGCTGCGCCTGCTTGTCCGCCATGTGTTTGAGCCGCTCCGGCGTAACCTGCCCCACTCCGGCCACAGAGTCCGTGGAACGCTGCGCGTTCGCGGCAGGAACTCGCGTCGAGACTGCCAATTGTGATCTGCTGACGAAGACTCCAAGCATCACTCCGAGGACGAGGCAGATGCCAGCCACGATAAGGGGTTGCCTAAACGTCCTTTTAGAGTTTGAGGTCATAAAGTTTGAGTAAGCACTTATTTGGTCACCTTGGCCTGGCGACGTGTTGCATTGGACTGGTTGCCAGCGCAGTAACGGACACGGTGCCGTCCGCGTTGTGATTGTAGCCATGACACGCCAAGACGCAGGTATTCGTCTGGTGGCTATAGGAAACGGGTGAGGCTCCGTTCGGGGCAACGACGTTCACATCAAAATTCACCAGACGTTCACCGGAGATGTTCGCGGAAACCGAGCCCATCCCGTGTGTCGTGTGGCAGGTGGAACAGGAAACACCCACTTGCGCGACGTGGACGAAGTGGCCGGGGTTCCCGTTTGGAGGCGGAAGGGTGAAGCTGGCGTTTGCCATCACAACTGACAGGTCGTGGCATTTGGCGCAAAGGGCATACGGGCCGGGACTGGCTCCGCCGGCGCTGAGGTCCGGGTTCGGAAAGAGATTTTGGATCGGGGAGCCGGGCCCCGCGCCGATGGCAACTTGGCTGGACTCGTATCGACGTTCCAAAATGTGGCTGTACTGCGAGCCATGGGGACCGCTTGGTCCTGGGCCGCCGCATTCCCGATTGTCGTCGCTGTTGTGACAATCCGTACAAAAGATGCGGGCGCCGGAACCCAATTGGCGAGGGCTATTCGTGCTGCCATCGAGGTTCAAGATGTATTGCCGCAAGCTAGGCTGCGGCCATGGGCTGCTGGAGGTGTGGAGTACCGGGTGACTTGAGGTGGAAGTAGGCGCCAACTGCGGAATCACATTCAAGGGATCGGCCGCACTGACCGCCCGCAGCGGCAGGTACCCGTACATCTGCAGCGCCTGCTTCCCGGGACTGGTGCCGTGGCAGCGCAGGCAGTTGTCGTACTGATTGGCAGCCGGATTCAGCACGGTGGTGCCGTCGGCAGCGCTAATGCCCAGCGTGCCCGTTTGCGAAACCCGGATCGTGGGAGGCGCGCCAAATGAGGCTACTTGAAAGGATGAGTGCCCGTTGTGGCAATCCGCGCAAGTAGCGTGCCGGTTGTTGATCAGCACCACCGGTTCATTTGCGTCGTGCGTGTTACTTCCCGTCGGCAAAGGATGTCCCTTCTTCTCAAACTCGCCAGAGATGTTGGCAATGGGTTGTTGAAGATTCGAGCCTCCGCTGTGGCATGTCATACAGCTCTGGGTCGGAGCATCCACATTCGCGACTGGTGGAACCGGCGAGCGGAGTAAACCCGCGGCGCCGTTCGCGTTGTGGGGCCTGTGACATGAAAGGCAGGCATACTGCGCAACCGTGCTGTACGCGCCAAGCTGCGCCGCCGGATTGACGACGTTGGCGGAGACGGCGTGGATGCTGGCGGACCATTGCGCGAGAGGATTGCTCTTCCCGTTCACGGACCGCGCCGTACCCGTGTGGCACGCGAGGCACAACTGTCCATTCACACTGTCTCGCACCAGGAACATCCGCGCGACGGGATCGATATTCTGCGCGTGCGGTTCGTGACAACTGTTGCACTCGACCGTGCCGCCAATCAGATTGACCTTGTGCAGAGGGTCGGCTGTTGTCTGCGTCGACGCCAGGCTGGCAACCAGATCGGGCGAGTCTACCAGGGGCTTCTTAAGGTTGAAGGGATGGGAGTTCTGCAGCGTTGTGCCCAGCACATCCTTGCTGTACATGGACCCGGTCATCGTGAGGGTGCCATAGGGGACTGTGGTCCCCACCGCGACGGTTCCATCGTGACAACTGAGGCAAAGGCTGCTGGCGCCACCCAGGAAAGGCTGGGTCGGCACGTTTTGGATTGTCGTGCTGGAGTAAAGCGTGTACGACTGCGACGATAGCGTCTGGCTCCACAAAGGTGTGTTGTTTCCGATTCCCGAGTGAGGGGCATGACAATACAGGCAGGCAGCCGATCCTTGGCCTTGAACGGGCGACGTACCGGACGGTGACAGGTTATGCGAACCGAGTACGTCGCCCTGCGTTTGGGCGCGCAAGATTCCGCTCAAAAGCAGAACAAACACGTAGATAAAGAAGCGGTTCTTCACTGCCCCGCACCCCGAGTCTGTGCCCCGAAGTAACGAAATACCTGGATCCGGCGATTGAACGAATCCACCACGAACACGCGATCGTCGCGATCGATAAACAGTCCGGTGGGCAACTGGAAATCTCCGACTGCCGTACCCCTCTTGCCGAAGTAGTAGAGCAAGCGGCCTTCGCGATCGAAGACTTGTACCACGCCCCAGAGCCCGTCCACGACGTAATAGTGGCCCTCCGAGTCCATTCCAATTCCCTTGGGCCGAAACATGTCGCCGCTGGAGTCGCCTTTGCGGCCAATGGAGCATCGAACCGCGCCGCTGCGGTCAAGAAACTGGACCCGAAAATTCATGGCGTCCACGACCGCCAGATCCTGGCCCCGGAGGAGCAGTTCCGTCGGATAATTGAACTCGCCGTTGCCGGCGCCACGCTGACCGATCGTCTGCATCACCTTGCCTGCGAAATCGAGCACGACGATTTTGTTGCGCAGGGTGTCGGTCACGTAAATCCGCTGTGCCTCCGAGTCCACGGCGATTCCCGTGGGCCGCTTGAAGTACCCTTCTCCGCCTCTCAGGCTGCCGATTGCCCGCTGGTACTTGCCCTCAGCGTTAAAGACAAATATCTTGCCCGCCTCAGAATCAGTGACGTAAATGTTGTCCTGCGCATCGAGCGCGACGCACTGAGGCGCGAGCATGGGGTCTTTGCTTTTCTCCAGGCGCTCGATGAACTTATACTTGTTTCGCGCAAAATCAAAGATGTGGACGCCGCCGGCGCCAGGGTCGGTAACGACCGACCGACCGCGGGAATCCACCGCGATACTGTAGGGCCGCACCAGGCCGTGGGTTTCGGCCTCGCCGGCGATGACGTTCACCAGCCTGGTCCAAAACCCCGGCTTGCCCCGCACTTCGCGTTCCGAGCTGAAGCTGCGCTCGTAACTGAGCCTCCGGCCGCCTTCCAAGAGAAGGTCGGGAGGCGGGGGACTCGCGGGCGCTTTGCGGACGCGTGACGCGCCGGCCGAAGCGGCCAGCAGGTCGATCGCCAGGACGAGCATCGCTGCCCGGCCCACCGGCCCCTTGCGCACTCCGCTCAGAAGATGTTGAACCATCGTGAGAATCTGATGTAGTACGTGTTGATTACCGCGGGCAGAGCCGCTGTACCGATACTCTGCCGGAACCTGGTGTAGTTGGCGTCGACATCGAGCCTCCGCAGCCGGTACTGAAGCCTGGAGTTCAGAATGGTCGACTGAAACCCCAAGGAGATCGCAGGCCCTACGGTCGCGCTTCTTGCCTGGTTGTAGTTCGCGCTAACCGTGCAACGGCGGAAAGGCGTCAAGCCCGCACCGCCTCCGTAACTCTTGGCGTTGTACAGGACGGGCAGATGGAGCAGCGGCGCGGGTACCCCCGTCGGAACTTCGACCAGGCCGGTGGACGTGAGAATCGAACTTCCAGCCGATTGCGAGTACTGGCCGTTCACGCTGTATCGGCGGTATTGGATGCTAGTCGAAAAGCTCTCGTTACGGCTGCCGAAGCCCGCAAATTGCGTCAGACCGCTCTGGCTGCCGTTGAACGAGCCCAACCATCGGAAATTACGGAACCGGCGTCTCGCCTGTGCGCCATACCGGTACGTCGAAGTTGTGTAGACCGCGAACAGCGTCTGCACCTGCTGCATATAGCTAAAGTCTGCCCCGAACTCCCAGCCTTGAACACGGCGGAGGTAGTTCACATTTCCCACGAGGCTGGCGCCAGAATTGCCCTCTTGTGTGGCGGTATCGATGACGCCGACCGAGAAGGTCAGCGCCCCGAGGAACGGCCGCGCGTAATTAAAAGCGGCGTTGCCACCGAATTGCGTCAACCCGCGGTGTTCCCCAGGCAACCATTGCTCATAGTGGCTCGTCCGGGCGTACAATGCAAGATGCGAGAACACCGAATAGCCTACCTGGCCGTTGACCGAAACCGTCCGCAAAGACGTGCTCAGCTTCGGTAAGGGTATGCCGCCCGATTCCAAGATCCGCTGCTGCAACGCCCCGAAGGCGTTGTCGTTGTATTCGCCGCCGAATGCCAATCCGAGTTTGGGCCTCGGACTCAGCGAGATCATCGTATTGAAATCATTGACCGTGCCGTTGTTCGATCCTCTCACCCCTCCACTCCGGTAGTCCCCCACGTAGTTGGAGTGGTTCCACACCATGTTCCAATGGCCCGTCAGGGGAAGCTTGTGCCCGGCGTTGAGCATGAAGGAATGCAATCCGTTGGTCGATTCCTGCGTTTCTCCGCTCTCGAAAAATGAAGGAAAGGTCGAATCGGAGGACAGGCGAAGGTACTGGCCCAGCAGTTGGAAGCCCGCAACACTATAGGTGGACTGGAGGGTGAAATTACGCGTACTGGCATTGCTGTTCGTGTTTGCCCCGAACACCGAAGACGTTCCCGCGGTAGTCGAATAGCTCGCGGTGAGCGTGGGCAGGTGAGGCAGGAGTGCGCTCCAGGTGATGCCAAAGTTCTGGCCGTTCCCGTGTGACGTAATGCCGGTGATGCCTGGAACTCCGAACTGCCCGGTGCTGTCATACGTCCGGCCATAAGAAATGGAGCCGGGGAAACGGCTGCCGCTGAAGAGAGCGGTGTTGGCAGTAAGGCCGCTGGCATTCGTGATGGATTGATAGATGGAGTCGTTCTGCGAACGGCCGTAATAGGGCTGCAAGTCGAAGGATAGGAACTGGGGCTTATAGTAGAAGCCGTGCATCCAGCCATGACCGCCCAAGTCGAGGGCATGACTCGAGCCACTCAGGTTCCCCGTCGAGCCGCTGTAACCGAGAGACAGGTCCCCCCCGGCGCTGAGATTCACGTTGTCGCCCACGGTGACTTGCGCCGCCGCCGGCAACAGCCACACCGCGAGCGTTGTCAAAACCAGAGCCGCGCCTCGGACCCGATTGCACATGCCGTTTCGCCTGCACTGCGAACCTACAGCACTTCGACCTTCGCGTTTTTCCGCAGCCGCTTATGAAATTCAGCACGAAGTTCGTTGTACCTGGCCTTCTCGATGTCGGACTGAACCTGCGTTTTGACCGCGGAAAAATCGGCCTTGCCCGCCGGCGTGTGAGCATTCAACCGAAACAGCGTGTAATTCGGGCCGAACTGGAGCAGATCGCTCACCTCGCCCAGCTTCATCTTCAGCGCCGCCGCGACCAGCGGGGGCGGCAGTTGGGCGCGGTCCACCTGCCTGCGGTCGCCCATGTTCACGCGCCAATCGTCATCGGAGACTTTTTCCGCCAGGAGGCCGAACTCGCGGTAGCTCTTGGTCGCCTTGGCCTGGCGCAACGCCTCCTCGGCCCGCTGGCGTGCCTCTTTCTGGATCTCTGCGCTGGCATTCTGGGGCGGGATGATGGAGATGGTCTGGATGCCGAAACTCTCGCCACGTTCGAAGCGCTTGGGATTCTTGTCGTAATAGGCCCTGGCCTCGGCCAGGGACACCGCGGCCTTGCTTTGCACTTCGGTCTTTAATACAGCTTCGATCAGCAGCGAGCGCCGGATCTTCTCGTGCAACACCTGCCGCGACCCGTTCATTTCCACCTTAAGGAACTGCTCGTAAACATCCTGGCTGGGAAACTGCTTGCGGAACTCGACCTCCGCGCGCGTCAGTCGCGCCGGCGAAATCGTCGCATGGCGGCGTCTCGCCTCCTGGTACACCAGTTCATCGAAGATGATCATTTCCAGGGCGCCCCTGCGAATTTCCGGTTCCAACTCCTTGGGAAAACCGTTGTGTTGCCGCGCGTACGGAAAGATGGTGTACATTTCGCGCAGCAGGTCGCGGTCGGTGAGAACGGTGCCGTTGACCCACGCCACCGGTTTGTCGCTGACTTGTACCCCCGGCGCGGTGGCCGGCTGGGCGCTCAATAGGGTTTGCGCCGTGGTGGGAGCATGGGAGGCAACCTGGCCGCTCGCGACCGAGATCTCCATCATGACCAGCACCGCAGTACAAAACTGCAATCGCATGATTCCCTCGAACGTTCTGAGAAAATGGGGAGGGTAATTTCCCCTCCCCCAGGGGAAATTAGTGACCAAGTTAGAACTGCGTCGTTACACCCATGATCCCGGCGCCTTCGTTCGAACCGCCGGCTCCTGTGAAGTGGCACTGGCGGCAGAACTGCGTTGCCGACGAAGCCGTCGTAGGATTCGTTACCGGTGCTCCCGGATTGTACGGAGCCGCGATGAAGAAGTAGGTGGGGTACAGGCCTTTCACACCACCCGCGGTGCCGCTGAACGTGTACATGGTGTGGGGGGTATGGCAGGTCGTGCAAACCAGGTATGCATCCGCCGGGTTGGTGGTGGGCAGTATGACCCCATTCGTGCGGCCACCAGAAGGGTAAGCGGTGCTCGATTGGGTTATGTTAAAAGCACCGTAGTGATTGTAGAAGGCTATGAAATCCGCCTTGGCGGGATTCGGCTGAAGGCAATCAACCGGAGTGGTCGTGCCGCAACCACCAGTGACATACTGCAACTTAGAAGCGATGCCCGTCGAGCCCAGCGCGCCCAGCTTGGCCAGCGGGCCGATCGGGTGATCGTTTTGGTAGTTGCCAGCAGCGGTGCCGTCGTTTCCGAGCAGAGTTGGAATCGGTCCCGTTCCGTAAGTGGAGGGGAGCAACCCTCTCGCCTGCTCGTAGGACTGGTTGGCCATCATGGCTCCCTTGGCCAGGTTGCCGTCATGACAGCTCAGGCACATCACGACGCCGGTGAGCACTGACTCGCTCTCCGCCGACGTGTCCGAGGCAGCGGGAAGAGTAATCGGAAAGCTGCCCTCGTCGCCGAAATTCAACGTTTGGCTATAGAGCGGTCCCAGATCCTCGCCCCACAGGGCAAAGTTTCCGGTGTTCGCGCCGGTTACGGCGCCGCCGGCAGCCGCGTTGCCACCGTTGCCGCGCGCGCCGCTATGCGGAGCGTGGCAGCCGACGCAACCGCGTCCGCCGTTCTGGTGGGCACCCAGTTTGTCAACTCCGGTGATACCTTGGGCGCCTCCGGTGTAAGTCTGCGCCATCGCGAATCCAGCAAAGACCAAGATGGCTAGTGGAACTAATACCTTCCTCATAAAGGAGACCTCCTGATTGAATTAACAACTTATTCGAACCCGGAACCGGAGCTTTCCGGCCCCGATATTGGCCGCCCGCGGACGGCCGAATCCCTTGGCGGCTACTTCGCCGCCGATGGCTGCGCCTGGCCGAGAGCGCCATCTTTTGCCGGCGCGCCGGTTTTCTTTTTCTGCGCCTCCGCTTCGCGCCGTTCCATTTCTGCCTTCGCCTCGGCGTCACTCACGTAACGGAACATCTGCGCCCGTCCGGGAAACTGCTCGGAGGTGAAAACGCGATTGTTCTTGTCGATGGTGAGGCCGGCCAGGGAACTGAACTGGCCGGGCAGCGTTCCGCGCTCACCCATCCAGATGAGCAACTGCCCCTCGGGCGTGAAGACTTGGACGCGGTTCTGCGCGGCGTCGGCCACCCATACGTGGCCATCGCCGTCGATGGCGATTCCTTTCGGCCGCGCGAAATATCCGGGACCATCGCCAGCCTTTCCGAAAGTGCGGATGAAATTGCCCTCGGCGTCGAAGATTTCGACCCGGTCATTCAGCGTGTCGGAGACGTACAGATTGCCGTCTTGATCCACCGCCAGGTTCGTGGGCCGGGCAAAATCACCGGGCGCGGTCAGGGTATGTTCTTTGCCCCCGGTTCCCATCTTGCGCAGGAGCTTGTACGGGGGGTCGGCGTCGTAAACCAGCACCTGGTCCAATTCCGCGTCGGAGACATAGAGGAAACGATTCTCCGTATCGACGGCCATGCCGCCGGGATCGGCCATACCTTCGCTGATGGTGCCTTCCTGGCGGTGCTGCGGGTCGAACACGACGACGCGCCGCATTTTGCTGTCGGCAACAAACAGGCGGTCGGCGTCGTCCATGGCCAGCCCGGTGATCCACCCAAAACGCGCGTGGACGCCGTTCTTGATGAGCTCGACATCTTTGGTCTGGGTGTCGAAAATAAAGACGGCAAGGACCTTGCTGTCGGCGACATAGAGGCGGCCTTTGGAATCGACCGCCAGCCCGTAGGGTGTTACCAACTGAAAGCGAGGCTTGTCAGCCTTGGTTTCGCCGGTGACCACACCGGACAGACGGTCCATCCACGCGACTTTCTGCTTTTGGTTCGCTTTTGGCCGGGATTTCTCGGCCGAGAAGTAGTCCAGGTACTTGATCCGCGTAATGGCCGGGGGGTTGGGCCAGACGATCTTGGAATAATCCAACAACTCCAAGATATTCCGTCTTACTTCAGGAGCGGGCTGCTCTTTCTTCTTCTTTCCAGCGTGGAGGGAAGCTGTCCCCGTCAGAACCATGGCCAACGCAACCAACACCACTGAGATTCCTCTTCCGCGTTGCATTGACGTTCGAGGCGACTCAGGCATTCCTGCATCTCCCATGGCGATCGCTACCCACCGAGGTTTTTGTGACAGCTGGCGCAAAATGCCAACCCGTTGGCCTGGTCGTTGACCAGCAGATTGGGCTGCGTCGAAGCATGGTTTTGGTGGCAGGTCAGGCAGTTAATGGCGACCCTGACCTTGCTGACGTCGTCGGGTTGCATCTGATCCACCACCGGGTGATGTTCTACCGGGTGGCCCCTCCCGTATTTCAGCGGCAGCCGAACCACTTTGCCGAAGTAATCCTCCGGCAGCCTTACCTTGCCGCCGAAGATGGTCACCAGGTGTGCCGATTCCAGCTTCTCGGGCTTCGAGTCGGGGCCATGACATTCCAGGCACAGCGAATTCACGTTGTTAGTCCGCAAAATGTGTTTGTAATCTCCGCCGTGGGGCTCGTGACAGATGGCGCACCCCTGGTCGAGAAAGGGCTGATGCGGGGACGCCTTCTTTCCCTGCTTCACCTGGTCGGTGTGGCAAACTAGACACGCAATCACCACACTGGGCCTGGGAAGTCCGGGCCTCTTTCCGGCGTGCGGGTAGTGACAGTCAATACACTCGCCCTGCGCTCCCGGGTGCTGTACCTTGGCCGTTTCGATCTGCTTTTGCTGCTCCTCATGGCAGGTTACGCACAGCAGCTTCGCAGTCTGTTGCGTCAGCACTACTTTTCCATCCTTCGCCGGTTCATGGCACATTTCGCAACTTTTGTCGGCAAACGGCGGGTGCAGATACTTCTGCATCAGCTTGGGCGAAGCGGATTGGTGAGGATCATGACAGCCGACGCAGTCGGCTTTGGCGAAGGGCTGGCCGTGATGTGCCTTGATGAGCGACTCGTCCTGCGCGTCGTGGCAGTCGAGGCACAACTGGGGCGTGGCCTTGGCCAGGTGATAGGCGAATTCGCGCTGAAATCGGTCACCCGTTTTGTGAGTGATGTGGCACGTCTCGCAACCCATGTCGAGTGCCGCATGGCGGCTCCCACCCTTGGGAACGTCCACGCCCATGTTGTGACAGGTCAGGCAAAGGTTCTCGTCTTTCGTGTCCCCGGACGTCGCCTTCAGCAATTGGTTCTTGTTTTCCGAGGTGTGCGGATCGTGGCATACGAGGCACTGGCGGGCCGCAGGGCTGTGGATCTTCCCTTTGATCTCGGAAGCTTTCTTGTCGGCGTGACAGCCCAGGCAAAGGGCAAGGGGGGTGGCGGTGGTCAACTTCACGCGGCTAACGTCCCTATTCACCCGAACCTCGTGACAACTCGAGCACCCACCCGCGATCGCGGAGTGCACCGCCTTTCCCTTTGCCTTGACCTCGTGGCACTCGATGCATTTGGCCGTGTTTGTCGTCGCGTCCAGCGGCACAGGGTGCTTGGCGGCACGGAGCCATGGGACCATCCAACCGATCAACAGGCAGAACATCAAAACCCTTTTCATTGCTGCCCTCCAATGAAATGGGTCCTGAGATATGGGGACGTTATGCGGTGCTTATGGCAATAGCCACGGATGTCTCCCAAAGCCAGGCTGGGGATGCGATGATATCCACGACTCAGAACTGAATACGGCAGCAACGGCACGGGATCGAAGCAACCGCCGGACCGCATGTCTGCGATCGATTGCCGAGGAGGGTCTTGAACTTGCTCGTTAGTATCAGCCTGGCAGTCGAGGCAGAGATTTTGGGCCGCGTTCCGGCTCTCCGTAGCTTTGTGCAGAAGATGCTCCGCCTTGCTGGCGTGCGGATCGTGGCATGAGATGCAGTTGAGCTCCGCGCCGGGCTTCCGAGGGTTCTTGCCGGTGACCGAGTGACTGACCGTGGGAGCGGCACTTTTGTATGAGTGCTCCGCGATGATCTTCGGCGCTTTCTCGTAAGAGGCAAGGTCGAAAGTCCGGCCTCCCAACAGCCACACCGTTTGGGCGTCGGCGTTGACTTTCACGTCTGGCATGCTGGCACCGTGGCAGCTCATGCAGAGTGTGTTCGTCCCGGCGCGCGTCTGTTTGGGGAAGTTGCTCGCGTGTGGCTCATGGCAGACCATGCACTGACCTGTCTTGTAGGGCCCGTGCTGCACAGGGTCCTTCGAGGCATCGTGGCACATCGCGCAAAGTTCGCCGCCCGTCGCGATCAGGGTGACGGCGGTCTTTTCCTTGTCCTTCTCGGAAGTCGCCTGGTGACAGTTCTCGCAGCCCATCCCCACGGCCGTGTGGACGGCCTTGCCTTCTTTCTTGTCGGGATGACAGGTGAGGCAGGTTTCCGACTTAATGTCTTCCGGCGCGATGAAGGGGTGCTCGGTGGTCTGCCCGGCGGGTGCCCGTCGGCTAAAGCTGAACAACATTACGCCAAATAGAAGAGGCGCTACCAGAATCACCCTGGCCTGTTTTCCGGTTTTGGGAATTCGCGTCATGTTGTCCATTCACCCAGAAATCCTCTTCCGAAACCGGACTAGAGCAACGTTGTCGCCATCTTGTGAGGAGACTGTTGAGAATCTTAACGGCATCTCGTTCAAAAAACTGAACTTGCCGCTCTTGACTCAACTCAATTAGGAATCCGCAATGAGGAATTAAGCAGTCTGTGTGAATTTCCGCAATGCCAACCACAGACTTGGTGGCGATGATGAAATGCGCAATATGACGCTTTGTCGCTATTTCATGGGAGCCTATTCATCTATTTGAGGATGGTCATTTTCGGCAGGAAACTCAGACACTTGCAAACGCATCTTACGGCAAGTGGCAATGGCTCCGCTCTTGCTCACTCGACTCCCGAGGAGTATAGTGTTTGTTCGAGGCTGAACGCTTGAAGCGAATTACCTACGTTCTCCTGGTCGTCGTGTTGGCTCAATTCTTGGGCTTGAAGGGTTTGTGTAGCTCCGCCTCCCGGCCCGCTCACGATTGCTGCCCTCCGAGCCAGGAAAGACCGGCCGAGAGTTCATCGCCGTTGCCGGATTGCTGTGTAGCAACCGCGGCTCGTGAACAGGGGGCGATTGCCGAAACCCGTACCGGCGCCGTGCCGGTCGGCGAGGCCGTGCAGATCGAAGGGTACACCCTGCCGCGGCTGGCTCCCCCGCCGCCCTCTCCGCTGCGCGGCTGGGTGGCTTTCTTGCAGCCGGTTTCCCCTCCATTAAGTCCGTTGCTCCAAACCTGCCTGCTTCTGATCTAAATCTCCATCCAAACACTCGATTCTTGTCTTCGGGACATGACGCCGTGTTATCACTGTAGCCAGTTCCTGGCGAGCGTTGGGTCGAATCCGTCACGCGGAACGTCATTTCCCGTGGCGAAAGCGGATGGAGAATCAAGATGGCAGCATGGAAAAACCTCATTACCTCGCTCCTGGTGTTGATCTTCGCCACGCCGGTTGTGAAGCCGGCCGAAGAGCCGGCTCCGCCCGGCCAGGCGGCGATGGCGGCGGGAAGCGTCGAGCTTTCGGCGCTGGTGCGCGAGGCGCTGGAGCGCAATCCGGAAATCCAGGCGGCGCGCCGGAGCGTGGAAGCCCGCCGGGCGCGCGTTCCCCAAGCTCGCGCCTGGCCCGATCCGACGGTCACGGTCGGGTACGGTGGAAACGTCTTGCCGCCCTACACCCTGATGCGCGGGGACCCCTCGAGCGCGCGCCAGTTCATGGCCGAGCAGGAGATTCCCTACCCGGGCAAGACGCGCCTGCGCGGCCAGATTGCGGCGCGCGAGGCCGATGCCGAAGCGACGACGGTCGAGGAAGCGTCGCGGCGCGTGGCGGCGGAGGTCAAGCAGGCCTACTTCGAGCTCTACGTCACCGACCAGTCGCTCGCGACGCTGCGCAAGGATCGCGACATCCTCGCGAAACTCGCCAAGGTCGCGGAGATTCGCTACTCCGTGGGCAAGGCCGCGCAGCAGGACGCGATCCGCGCGCAAGTGGAGCTGACACGGCTCACGGAGCGCCAAACCCTGCTCGAGCAGACGCGCCGCACGCTCGAGGCGCAGCTCAACAGCCTGCGTGACCTCCCCGTGGATACGCCGCTCGGCGCTCCGGCGGAAGTGCGGCCGAGCCCGCTCGCGCAGTCTCTCGATGGACTCCAGTCCGCGGCCGAATCCGGCTTCCCCGCCCTCAAGCGCCAGCAAACGATAATCGAAGGCAATCGGCTGGCGATCGAGCTGGCGCGCAAAGAGTTGCGGCCGAATTTCAGCCTGGGCTACACCTACATGCAACGGGGCGCCTTGCCTGACATGTACGGCATCACGTTTTCGACCAGCCTGCCCATCTTCCGCCGCTCGAAGCAGGACCAGGCAGTGCGCGAGGCGGCGGCAGGCTGGGAGTCGGCGCGGCGCATGGAGGCAAACGAGCTGACGCGGCTGCGCTACCGCGTGAAGCAGGAATACCTCGAGGCACAGGCCGCCGACCAGTTGATGCAGCTCTACGCGCAGGGCATTGTGCCGCAGTCGCGCCTGGCGCTCGAATCGTCGCTCACGAGCTACGAAACGGGAGCGACGGATTTCCAGGCCGTGCTCGGCAACTTCACGACGATTCTCGATTACGAACTCAATTACCACCAGCAACTGGCCAATCACGAAAAAGCCATGGCGCGACTGGAAGAACTGACCGGACTGAATTTGATTCCGTAGGGCCGGTCCCGCTCTGAGTGGGACCGGTGGCGCTCGTCGAGCGCCGCTACAGCAGAGAGAGGCAAACCATGAAAACGACGACGAAAAACACTCTGAAGACCATCGCGATTCTCGCCGCGATTGGCGCGGGTTTGGCCGTGGTGTGGCCACCCGCGCGCGCCAGGCTCGCGGTCCTCGTGAAGCCGTCCGTAGCGGCCGCCGCGCCGCTCGAGACACGGGCGGGCGAGCAGAAGATCCTCTACTACGAAGATCCGATGCATCCCTGGTACCGGTCCGACAAGCCGGGGATTGCACCCGACTGCGGAATGAAGCTCGTGCCGGTGTACGCCGAGGACGCTGGCCCAATGGCCACGAACGCGCCCGGCGCAGTGCAAATCAGCACCGCGCGGCAGCGGCTTCTTGGCATCACGACGGCGCGCGCGGAGTATCGCCCGCTTGAGAAGGTCATCCGCGCCGTGGGCCGCGTGGCGCTCGACGAGGAACGCCTCGCCAACGTGCACGTCAAGGTGAGCGGATGGATTCAGAAGGTCTTTGTCGACTACACCTTTCAGCACGTCATAAAGGGCGAGCCGCTGTTCACGCTCTATAGCCCCGAACTGCTCGCCAGCGAGCAGGAATATCTGCTGGCGCTCAAGGCGGAGAAGGAATTGGGCGCGAGTTCATTGGCTGACGTGGCGGCGGGCGGGAAATCGTTGCGCGAGGCGGCACGGCGGCGCCTCGAGCTCTGGGACCTGACCGACGAGCAGATCCGCGAACTCGAGGAGACCGGAAAACCCCAGCGCGAGATCACGTTCTACTCGCCGGCCACCGGCCACGTGATTGAGCGCAAGGCTTTCCCGAATCAGTACGTCACGCCGGAAAGCGAACTCTACAAAATCGCCGACCACAGCGAGGTGTGGGTCTACGCCGACATC
>Ga0315281_10003543_pt1 | contig 22833 bp, 18 predicted proteins | sample YL17G07_0_MG_FD_204540 | JGI IMG/M metagenome (GOLD analysis project Ga0315281, IMG submission 204540) | Sediment microbial communities from Yellowstone Lake, YNP, Wyoming, USA - YL17G07_0 | ecosystem: Environmental > Aquatic > Freshwater > Lake > Sediment | place: USA: Wyoming | collected... | reverse complement strand
CCCATCCAACAGAATTATTTACAAAGTAAACTCCAGCGACATACTCGTTTACATCTCCAGTGTTCCTTTGTTGCCAACTGCTTCCACCGTCTTTGGTTTTTAAGACTGTTCCATTCGGTCCTACAACCCAACCGTGTAGCGAATCAGTGAAAAACACATCGATAAGTACTCCAACCGAATCTGGCGTCTGATCGAACCAACTCTTCCCTCCATTTGTTGTCTTTAATATCAATCCTGATGTTGGACCGACACTTTTAATACCAACTACCCAACCGGTTAACCCATTTATGAAAAACAAAGATTGTATCTCATTGGCCATACTTGAATTTAACGTCCAAGTATCGCCGCGATCAGTAGTCTCAAAAATAAACCTATTTACACCATAGGTTCCTCCCAAAGCCCAACCCGTGTCATGGATGAATTGAATATCACGGAAATACGGTATTGTTCCGGTTTTCAAATATTGAACATTCCAAGTCGATCCTGCATTTGTTGTTTTCAAAATAGTTCCATGGTCAGCCAAGGCGACAATAGTGAGAGAGTCCAAAGTCCAAACATCCGAAATAAAATTTCCCTGTGGGTATGGATTTTGCCATTGCCACTGTTGTCCGAATGCTGTGCTTAAAAAAAATAGAGCAAGAAGCAAATGACGGGCGGATGATTTCATAGTCTCCTCGATTCCCCAAGACACAATCTTTCCCTCACGGTTGACAAAAACAGAATACGACAATGTGTTTTACGGCCGTGGCATTATGCTCTCGCAGGACTCCCCAGAATCCGAATATCCCCAAAGGCAAAATGATCCATGAAGAAGAGAATAACGACGGAAGGTTTTGATAGCAACAAATACGCGGGGAATTTCGCATTCAGGGACAACTTAAATGGTCGGAAAAGCAAACCAGCCTTGCGGGAAACAATGAGTACATTCTCTACGCAACCACGGTCAGTCACAACAATTCCTCCTTTCGGAAACCCTGGGAATTGCTTTTTGGCGAACAAGTTGCTTACCTGTTCACAAGCTTAAGGTAACGGGGCGATAATAGAAAAGCAATACCTGAACCTTGGGGTATTCTGGTAAGCCGTCTACGGCTGTGCGTTTTGGCAAATAGAGTCTGTTTTCAATTCATCCACAAATTTCTGTCCAGACTTCGATATTGTATCGCTTCTCCGAGATGCTCCGGCCGAATCTCCTCGCTCGCACCAAGATCGGCTATTGTGCGCGCCACTTTTAAAATGCGGTCATACGCCCGCGCAGAAAGTCCAAGCTTCGTCATCGCCATTTTCAGGAGCCCTTCCCCATCGGAATCTATTCTGCAAAATTCCCGGATCTCTTTCGACTGCATGTCTGCGTTCGCGAACAATCCGCTGCTATTCGCAAATCGCTTCGACTGCCGGTCACGAGCAGACACAACTCTGTGACGAATTGCGTCGGACGCCTCGCCCGGCCTTTTTTGTCCAAGTTCGGCAACTTTCACCGCCGGCACTTCAATATGAATGTCAATTCTGTCCAAGAGCGGTCCCGAAATCTTCGCCATATATTTTTGAATCTGAACCGGAGAACACGTGCATTCGTGATTTGGATTGCCATAATTTCCGCAGGGACACGGGTTCATCGCGCATACGAGCATGAAGTTTGCGGGAAAATCGAGCGACATTTTCGAACGACTGATCGTCACTCTGCCATCCTCCAGTGGCTGACGCATCACTTCAAGAACATTTCGCGCGAATTCCGGAAGTTCGTCTAAAAAGAGAACGCCGTGATGCGACAGGGAAATTTCTCCCGGCCGGGGAATTGTTCCGCCTCCAACAAGCGCACTGTCCGAAATCGTGTGATGCGGCGATCGAAATGGTCGCGCCGCAACCAGAGCCGAGTTCGGTGGAAGCAGTCCGGCAACGGAATGTATCTTCGTTGTCTCAATGCTCTCTTCGAACGTTAATGGAGGCAGAATGCTTGGCAGTCGTCGTGCAAGCATGGTCTTGCCGGAACCGGGTGGTCCAATCATAATGATGTTGTGCCCTCCAGCCGCTGCGACTTCCAGCGCCCGTTTCACATTTTCTTGGCCCTTTACATCCGAAAAATCAAGCGGATATTTCCTTTCGACGGAAAAGATTTCATTCACATCAATTTTCATCGGCGCAATGGAAAGGTCGCCATTAAGCAATGCGATCGTCTCGTTAAGATCCTCCATGCCGTAGACCTCAAGCCCTTCAACCATTGCTCCTTCGCGCGCGTTCTCCTTTGGAAGAATAATTCCACGGAATCCTTTTTTCTTTATCTCTACCGATATGGGCAGCACACCATGTACTGGACGCAGACTTCCATCAAGCGCAAGCTCGCCGAGAATAATGAAATCTTTCAACATATCCTCCCGTACTTGACCGCTCGATGCGAGCATGCCGACAGCAATAGGAAGGTCGAATGAGGAGCCTTCTTTCTTGACGTCGGCGGGTGCCAGGTTTATGGTGATCCGTTTGTTGGGATATGCGAGACCGGAGTTCTTGATAGCAGTCGCAACTCGCTCGCGGCTTTCCTTGACTGCGTTATCGGGGAGCCCTACCATAAAAAAATTGGGCACCGTGTTTTCGATGTTAGTCTCGATTTCAATCAGGTAGGCATTGATACCGTAGGTTGCACTGCTGAGAACGACAGATAACATGAAGGCCCCCCTTCAAAACAATGAGGAATTAGGAATGAGGAATTAAGAATGAAAAGATTGGTCCCCTTGAAACAACATTCCAGAAATAATGACCATATGAGGCATTAGCGATGGGAACGGAGAAAATCCAGCCGTGCCTGGACTTTCTCGATCGGGACGAGCAACTTGTCTTTTCCGAACAGAGCGTCTTTCTGATTCTCAAATACGAGCCGGTATTCATCACTCATGATAATTGCTTCTTCCGGACAGACCTCTTCGCAGAAACCGCAGAGGATGCAACGCAACATGTTGATTTCGAATTTCACGGGATACCGTTCTTTGTTCAGCTCAGTTTCCGATGCCTGGACCTCGATCGCAAGCGCCGGACAGACACGGCTGCAGAGCCCGCACGCCACGCAACGTTCGGTCCCATTCTCTTCGACGAGAACGGGGCGGCCGCGAAACGAAGCCGACGGTACAAATTTATCCTCCGGATATTGAACCGTGAACTTCGGCTTGAACATTTGGCTCATCGTCAAGCGCATTCCCTTCACAATCTCGGGAATGTACATCCTCTCCAAGAGCGTCAAGTCCTTTTTCCGAACTACTTTGCTGGCCATTTTCTCACACTACTTTAGAGTTCAGTTCGCACAACGATCAGCTACCACAAAAGACCAATACCTGTAATCAATATGTTCACCAATGCGAGCGGGAGCATTACCTTCCAGCCAATGTTCATGAGTTGATCGTAACGGAATCGCGGGATTGTCCAACGAATCACGATGAAGAACAACAACACGAGCCCAACCTTTATTCCAAACGCGGCAATTTGAAGAAGGCTCACGGCAATATCGGGTAATCCGAGATGCCCTACAAATGGCAACTGCCATCCACCAAGATATAGAGTCGCGATAATCGCAGACGCTGTGATCATGTTGGCATACTCGGCGAGAAAGAATAAACCAAATTTCATCCCGGAATACTCCGTGTGATATCCGCCGACGAGTTCCGGCTCGGCCTCGGGGAGGTCAAACGGCAGTCGATTGGTTTCAGCAAATGATGCAACGACAAACGTGATAAAGCTCATGGGCGTCCGCCAGAAATACCACATGCCATGTGCCTGGGATTCTACGATCTTATCCAATTGAAGCGTACCCGCGATCATCAGCACTCCGATAATGGAGAGACCCATCGAGAGCTCGTAACTGATCATCTGTGCCGAAGAACGCAATCCTCCGAGAAGCGAATACTTGTTGTTAGACGACCACCCGCTTAACGTAATTCCGTAGACTCCGAGTGAAGAGAGCGCAAGGATGTAGAGGATTCCGACATTCACGTCGGCGATCATCAATTTGATGTCGCGCCCAAAAAGATGAATCGAATTGCCGAACGGAATAACGGCGAACGTCGCCATCGCCACAACGAGGGAGATAAGAGGCGCGAGACTATGAACGAATTTGTTTGCCGCTTTCGGCACGATGTCTTCTTTGAGAAACAGCTTTACGATATCGGCAACAGGCTGAAAGAGGCCGGCGGGACCGACGCGATTAGGGCCGATGCGATTTTGTATGAACGCACTCACTCTTCGTTCAACCAGTACGAGGTATGCAACGGTGGTAAGGTTTATCAGGAAAATGAAAACTATTTTTACTAACGGTTCAATGATATCCATTGGTGCGATTCACTGGCTTACATGAGAGACAATTAGGCGGCCACATTCGCTTTGGCTTTTAATTGAGCGCCTTTCTTTCCTATTTTGAGATATGAGAGACCTTTAAACGCTTCCACCTTCTGCGCAATCTCATTGAAAACCTCGTCGGCTGAATTGTACTTGAACTTTGCCCCCATCAATGTGGCAAGGCTCGAAATAATTTTCCACGACGCTCGTGCATCGCGACGAGGACCTTTTCCCCATGTGTCGTTGTGCGCTGCAAATTTATCCCATCGGCTCATCTCGAATCCGTCGAGCGCACGATCCTGCTCCAGGGTCGTCACCGCCGGCCGAACGCGCTGAACACGATGCCGGAAATTCGTCACCGTCCCATTTTTTTCCGCGTACGTGGAACTCGCCAACACGACGTCGGCAGTGTGCGTCGTAGCATTCTCGTTCGAGGCATGCACGGCGAAGAATTCAAGCTTCGCTATCGCCTCAGCAACGTCGGAGGTTGCAGCGAGGTCATCTTCGAGAGCATAAAGCGCTTTTATTCTTCCTTCTTTAATGCCGTGAAGTATCTCGGCGAAACCCATTCCGCCTTCACCCGGTGCAACACCGACTTCCTTTGCTCCAGTGCTGTTCGGCGTTTTATCCGCGCGGATCAGAATATTATCTTCGCCCCCTTCGACGACGTGGCGCATGAAGTCAACGTTCTTTGTTCCAAGAATTTCCCTCGCGAACCGCTGAAAAACGTAATTGTCTTCGTTTGTTGCGAATGCTGACCCAACGGCGGCAATTTCCGATTTTTTGAATGATTTCAATTCGGATGCAACCTTTGCTATCGCTTCATCCCATCCGACTTCCATGAGGGTGCCGTCCTTGCGAATCATGGGCGATTTGATCCGCGTCTCTGAGTTGACAGACTTGAATGTCTCCAATCTGCCGTGGTCGCACATCCAGTAGCCGTTCACTTCGTCGTTCTGCCGCGGAGTGAGACGGAGGATTTCATTATTGCGTGCACCGATTTCAATATTGCAGCCGCGCGCACATCCTTGACAGACACTCTCCGTGAACGACATTTCCCATACGCGCGACTTGAATCTGAAATCGCGATTCGTCAATGCACCGACCGGACAGATGTCGACAACGTTCATCGAGTATGGATTATCGAGCGATTCACCGGGGAAAGTCTCGATCAGAGTATGGTCGCCGCGCTGAACAAATTGCAGCTGCTGAACACCGGCGACCTCGTCGCAGAATCGGATGCAACGCGAGCAAAGAATGCATCGCTCGGCGTCGAACATCACCCGCGGACCCAAGTCCACTCGCTTTGGCTTGTGGACTTTGTCTTCCTGAAATCTGCTGTATCCTTGGTCATACTTGTACGAATACGATTGAAGCTTGCATTCACCTGCTTCGTCACAAATGGGGCAATCGAGCGGATGATTAATGAGAAGGAACTCCATCACAGCCTCGCGCGCATTCTCCACGCGTTCATTCTTCGTATGAACAACCATTCCCTCGGCGACCTGGGTCGAGCACGCGATCACTAATTTCGGCATTTTCTCGACTTCCACCAGGCACATCCTGCAGTTGCCGGAGACGGACAGTTTCGGGTGCCAGCAGAAATGTGGGATGGTGATGCCGTTTTCACGCGCGGCTTCAATGATCGTCCGCTTGCCGTCTACCTCAAACTGATTTCCGTCTATCGTAATTTTTGCCATCGGTGCTTTGCGTTGTTACTTCGTTCACTTCTTAGTAGTGGGTTACTTTGTTTATAATAAAAGACAATATCCAAAAGAGGGCGCTGACGATATCCTTCGATGCGCTCGCGTAGCTCGCTTACTCAGGATGAGCAAGTCTTGTTCACCCTGAGTAAGTGGCGCAGTTCTTTTGCGCCACGCATCGAAGGGCGCTGCTCTGGATAATAACCCACCACCCGCGCTTTTCTAAAATCGGCTATAAAACAACTCTTTCCACAGCCTGCGCCAGGTTCTTGCAGTATCGTTCGTGAAAGTTTTTGAGCTTAACAATCAGCTCTTCAATCTCATCTTGCGGCGGGAGAAATGTCGTCCTGAAATGAAGCGTTCCCGGCACTTGACCGAAGCCGGAACCAGGCACTACGCAGATGCCTGTTTCTTCGAGCAATGCAAGACAATACTCGGAATCTCGTTTGGCTTCGTACTCGCGCTGTTGATCCGGCGACATCGTTTTGACATCTACCGAAGGATCAAGTGGAAGTTCAAATTTCACGAAGGCGTACATTGCGCCTTGTGGAATCGATACAGACATGCCTTTGACGGAATTAATGCCTTTCCCGAGAAGCTCCGCTTTCGTCTTCAACGCCATGTAGACGGAGTTCCTTTCGCGGATATACAACTCGTAACTTTCATCGCTTGACTGCGGAGGAGAGACCATTACATATGTGGAAATCTGTCCCGGAAGGTTTGAACAGAGGCTAATCGATTGCAGCTTGATCAGTTCAGCCAAAACATCGGCCGGAATATTGCGAAATTCAACGTAGCCTCCACGATGTCCGCACTCCCCGAGTAAGCCTTTGGACACGGAGTGAAAACTGAACAGCGAAATATTTTTTTCTCCAACGTCGTGCATCACCTTGGCAAAGGAATAGAACTTGCACGCTTCCCCATAGACGTTTTCCTGATACACTTCGTCGGCCATGATTGCTAAGCGATGCTTGCGGGCAAAGCCGATGATCATCTTGATATTCTCGTACGAGAGAACTGCCCCGGTTGGATTGCCGGGATTGATGACCGCAATCGCCACCGGATGAATACCGTGGCGCACCGCGTCTTCAATGCTCTCGGTAAGAGCGCCTTCGTTCAGTTGCCACTGATTGTCTTCATCTATATAATAGCCTATCTGCTTTCCGCCGTAGAGTGCGATTGTCGCACTATAAAGAGGATACTGAGGAATCGGGATCATCACTCCGTCGTTTGGATTCTTGAACAACGCAAGGAGTGCCGCTTGGACGCCTTTGCTCGCGCCATCGGTCAGAATAATGTGATCTCTGTCCGACGTAATCCCGTCTCGTTTCTGAATAAACTCTGCGACTGCTTGTCTGATAAACGGAATCCCTGCGCTTTGTGAATAGGCGCCAGTCCCGTGCGGGTGACGGGCGAGTATCGACTTGGCCTTTTCCACGACATCTCGTGGAAAGAGGTTTAGCGCTCCGGGGTCTTTGAGCAATTCAGGATACTCGACAAGGCTCAGGATTTGGCGAAGGTACGTCATCGGCTTCTGCTTCAGCGCCTGAGGATTTCCGATATTGCAGTAAATGATCTTCTTCCCTTGCTCTTCAAGTTGCTGCGCTCTGATCACGATCGGTCCGCGCACCGCGTACTCGGCTCTCATTAGGTTCAGATTAAGGTCGTTCTTGGTAATCATTTTTAGGATCTCAATAATAGAAGCTAATCTAATTCTCAGAAGGTGTGAAAACGATCGTTGAAAATTTGTCTTGCTTGAACAGATGTCGCGTAATCTCGCTGACGTCATCAACTGTTACAGAATCGATGTGCTGTGCTATCGTCTCCAACGTCGTGAATTCACCAAAATATAATTCACCGGTCCCGAGGCGCATCATCCTGGCAGAAGTGCTTTCAAGACCGAGGAGCATATTCCCCTTCAACTGTGCTTTCGTTCGCTGTAATTCAGCCTTTCCAATCGGCTTCGTTTTCAGTTTTTCCAATTCTACAGAAATCAATTCCAACGAGGCTTGAACATGTTTCTTGTCCGTTCCGACGTAAACGCCAAAAGAGCCGGTGTCACGCATCATATTCAAAAAGGAATAGACCGAATATGCAAATCCGTATCTCTCTCGTATATTCTGAAACAATCGCGAGCTCATCCCATCACCGAGAAGAGTATTCATCACAAGAGAAGCAAAGCGGTGCTTACTATGTACACTGTATCCTACCGTACCGGTGCAAATATGTGCCTGCTGAATCGGTTTCCGAAATTCCTGCATTTTCTGCTTTCCCTGGGATATTTTTGTCTGTGGGGGATGGTTCACTGGCTTTCGACGCCGAACGAAGTACTTTTGGACGAGGTCTACCAATTTGGCGTGCGGCACGTTCCCCGCGGCCGCAACGACGATGTTATTCGGCGAATAGCGTTCATCCGCATAGGTAAGCAATTCTTTTCGGCTGAAGGTGGAGACATTTTTTGATGTTCCGAGCACAGGAAAACGAAGGCTGCTGCCTGAATATATATTCGTTTCAAAATAATCATGAATAAGATCGTCAGGGTCGTCCTCAGCGTTCTTAATCTCCTCGAGGACGACTTTTTTCTCTTTCTCGATCTCCTTCTCCGGCAACAATGGAAATTGGATAAGGTCGGACAGCACATCAATGCCTAGTTCAGTAAATTCATCCAACACTCGCGCATAATAACAAGTGTGCTCCTTTGTCGTGAACGCGTTCAAGTAACCGCCGACGGATTCGAGGCTCCGCGCAATCTGCTGCGTCGAGCGATGTTCCGTCCCCTTAAACACCATGTGTTCGAGAAAATGGGAAATACCATTGTTCGTCTCCGTTTCATTTCGCGAGCCGCTGTCGATCCAAAAACCGATGGAGACTGACTTTACGTGGGGAATCTCTTCGCTGACGATTCTAATGCCGTTGGGGAGAACGCTTTTCTGGTATGTAGCAGAGATTTCGGGTGAGGGAATTTTGTTAATTCGGTTTGGCATCTAGATGTCTGCATGTAAATCAATTTCAAGACTAAATAAATATAGTCGTTTTTGAAAAGATAGTCAACTTGGCCGAAGGGCAAGTAGCAAGCTCAATTCAATAATGCCACAATGACTTCAACTGTTTTCGCCACGCCGTCACCTGAATTCTTGGGAGCTCAATCGAAAAAGTCATGGCATCACTTGGCCAATGTATTCACCATTTGTCGCAGCTATACGACCGCACATCGGACTGAATAGACCGCCGGCAACCAATCGACAAGCATATTCCATGAATCGCCTTCGTTCCGGCTGTACATAATCTGGCCACCGCTGGTGCCGACATAGATTCCACATCTGTCACAGCTGTCTGCAGCCATCGCTTGCCGATGGACGTGGGCGAACATATTGCGGGTCGGCAATCCTTTGGTCAATTTTTTCCAGCGTCCGCCATGGTTGGAACTGCGAAAGACGCCGAACTTTCCATCCACGGGCGCTCGGAACTCCGGACCCTGTTCCGGAATAACGTAAATCGTTGCGGGATCGTGCGGATGAACTTGAAGCGGAAATCCGAATCGAGAAGGAAGCCCTTCGCTGATGTCAACCCATTCTTTCCCGGCGTTATCGCTCCGGTAAACCCCGCAATGATTCTGTTGATAAAGGAGATTTGGATTTGAAGGATGAAAATCAAGATGATGAGTGCATTGGCCTACGAGAGGATATTTCTCGGGGAGGAAGTCTGCGAGAATGCCTTTGTTTCTCGGTTCCCATGTCTTGCCCCCATCTTCTGTGGAAAATACACCTGCAGCGGAGATGCCGACATACATTCTCTTCGGATTTTTCGGATCAATACAGGTGCAGTGGACCATTAATCCTCCTGCGCCGGGTGCCCACTTTTCCCTTGTTGGATGATTGGAGACGCCCTCAATTTCTTTCCAGGATTTTGCGCCGTCAGTAGATCTGAACAACGCGCCGGGATCTACACCTAAGTATAGTACATTGGGTTCACTTGGTGACCCCGGAGCGATGTGCCAAACGCGTGCAATGTTCTTTCCTGATTTTTCCTCGAATCGAACCCCAGGCTCTGACTGTTTCCATGTCTTTCCGAAATCTTTGCTTACATGCACATTTGACCCCCACCAATACGAATTTACACAAGCGTAAAGCGTCGCTTCCGACCGAATATCGAGGATGATCTCATTGACATCAGCTCCTTTCAACAACGGACCCGACAATTTCCATTTCTTGCGACCTTCATCGCTCGAAAAAATAAATGCCCCCTTGTGTGTCCCCACGAGCAAATACACTTTTTTCCGTGCCACTTGTGGTTTCTCCTGAATTGATTGTACTAATCATTCAACCAACAAAGAACTTCTCAGCAATTTTTTCGCTCAACTGCTACATATTGAGACTTCTGAAAAATCCCTCGGAAATCCCAGAGTGACAATCGAGAAATAGTTTATCAGAAGTCTCAATCCTGCAATTTTGTAATCTTGCAATCCTGTAATCTTGCAACCGCACTATTTAACTGCAGTCTCCTTCGTTTCCTTCGCCAATTGGTATCGTTCGCCAAGCCATGCGCCAAAGAGCGTCAGCAAGAATCCTTCGACCACTCCAAAGGCAATGTAGCCTGCCGGCACTCGCAAACTGATCCCATATTGTATGAACAGCCACTCGACGATGACAGCGATCGCGCCCGCCAGCGCCGGCTCCCTTATGGTCACGCCGGGGGACTTATATCCGACAATGAATCCGGTAAGAACAAAACTGAATGAGAATGCAACATGAACAAGATTCAAATTAATGTTGAAGATAGGCGCCAAGAGAAAAACGAACAGAACATTCAACACGAATCCAAGAGCAAGACCAGCAAGAACCCATTTCCACTGAAAGGCCTCATCAGCTTCACCGGATTCTGCTTTCTTCTCAAAACTTCCCTGAAGCTTCTCCCCCATCCAAGCGCCGGCAAGCGAAAGGAGTCCGCTGAATACAAGTAGAAGATACAATAACTGTTTGCTTTGTCCAGCACCGATCGATGATGCGCTAAATACGACAGCGAAGATGAACATTAATACAAGGCCGGCAAAGAACGCCTCCCGAATCGTTACTCCGGGCGAAAAATATCCAACCACAGCTCCAGTCACGACAAATCCAACCAGCACCACAAGTGCCTGAATCGCCGTACTATGAAACGTCGGAACAACGATCAAAAACGACGCACCGATGATCACTATTCCTGCAACAACTCCGATGAGGACCCACTTCCACTGCGTTGGAATTGCAGATTTGGCTGTATCGTTCGACATAAGATTCTCCTGCGGGAAAATGTATTAAGACAGATTATGTTTATTTCGAAGCATTGTTTCGATCTTGACAGCGACCATATCAATGGCGACGAGGTTGTCACCGCCGCGGGGAACGATGATATCAGCCCAGTGTTTACTTGGCTCAACAAACTCAAGATGCATTGGCTTCACCGTAGCAACGTACTGATTCATCACGGATTCGATAGATCTTCCGCGTTCAAGGATGTCTCGGCGAATGCGCCGGAGCAGCCGCTCATCAGCGTCAGTGTCGACAAAAATTTTGATATCCATCAGGTCGCGCAATTCTTTTTCGACAAAAATCAGAATGCCCTCTATGATAATAATATCCTTCGATGCAAGTCGGCGGGTGTCCTTCAATCGTGAGTGTGTGGTAAAATTGTAGATAGGCTGTTCGACTGATACGTCTCTCTTTAATTCTTCAATGTGTCGTACCAACAATGATGTCTCGAGAGAATCAGGATGGTCAAAGTTGATCTTGTCCGGCGTCAATCCGGGATACGCCGTAATATCCTTGTAATATGAATCATGCTGAATGACGACGACGTTCTCGTGCACGCGAAGGCGTTCAAGAATCTTCTGCGTTACCGTCGTCTTCCCCGAGCCCGTTCCACCAGCAATCCCGATGACGAGATGATCCATTCCAGTCTTTCTAAAATTTGCAAAATATACTTTAAATGACCGGCAGAAGCAAGACTCCGTCGGGTTCTAATCGACAATTGCATTGATAGGCTGATTTGTGTATTTTCTTAATATATGAATATCGAGATTGTTCTATTTTTCCTCCTGACTTCCCTTTTCGTCTGTTACTGTATCATACATCTTCTTGCCCTGAGGGGATTGAGCTCTTTGGCGGTCCTACAGAAGGAATCGTCCAGCGCGCAACCACCCATCTCGGTAATTATAGCAGCTCGAAACGAAGAAGCAAATATTGGCAAATGTCTCCAATCGATTGTTCGTCAGAATTACCCTGCCGATCGCTTTGAAATAGTAGTGGTCGACGATCGTTCTACGGATGGAACTGCCGCGATAGTCACTAATTACCAATTAGCACACCCAACTGTAAAACTCGTGAGAGTGGAAAACATCTCATCCGATCTGCCGCCAAAAAAGAACGCTCTCAATGAAGGAATACGCCGGAGCCGCTTCGATATTCTGGCCTTCACGGATGCCGATTGCGCCACACCCCAAGACTGGCTTTGGTGTCTGGCGAAAGAATTTACCCCAGATGTCGGCGTCGTCGCAGGTTACTCTCCGATGGAACAATATTTTCCAGGGACATTGTCTGCTCGATCGAGTGATTCTTTTCTTCGATATCTGGAGGTCAAAAACTCCATCGGGGCGGCAGCCGCAACTGGACTACGCGCATCGTACCTCTGCACTGGGAGAAATCTAGCATACCGCAAAATCGTTTTCAGCGAAGTCGGCGGCTTCGAGCCAATACGGCATTCCATAAGCGGGGATGATGATCTTTTCATCCAGCTTGTGCAGAAAAAAACACGCTGGAACATTCGATACATGCTCTCAACAAAGAGTTTTGTCGAGACCAAACCTCCTCGTTCGCTAAGTGCGTTCATCAATCAGCGAAAACGCCATTTTTCGGCTGCGAAATATTATGCTGGTCGAATGAAATTCATTTTCGCCCTAATTCACATCTATAGCGGGCTCGCGCTCTTGATGTCGATAATCTACCCGTCGATCGGGATTCTCGCGCTCGCAGGGAAACTCACGATTGACGGCGTTCTCTTCTACAAAGGGACGGCAATCTTTGGGGAGAAACGGTTATTACGGTGGCTCGCTCCCTTGGAAATTGCGTCCGTCCTATACAATCTTGTGATTGGACCGCTCGGATTCTTCGGATCGTTTAATTGGAAGGAAGCAAAATCGCCAGAAGATCACTAAATAAAATGCGCGCCGTTCGCGTACACCCCAGACTCGCAGTTGTACTGAAAGTCATTGTCGGGGTTTCACTCCTGATCGGACTCATTCTCTATATCGATGTGAATGCACTGATGCGTTCTATTGCACACGCCGACATTTTATTTTTAACTATGGGGACCATTCTCGTGCTCGCAAACGTGGGGATGCAATTCCTCCGCTGGCGCTACTTAGTCACCTTGATAGCCCCGGACACCACCGATAAAGACATCTTCTCTTCCCTGTTGATCGGATACTCTGCCGGTTTCTTCACACCCGGCCAGGTTGGCGAGCACGGCGGACGACTAATGGCTCTTTCGTCGTTGCAGGCAGTCCAAGTCTTGGCGATGAGCATAATAGATAAAATGTATGTGCTCGCAATAACAATTATCGCCGGCTCGATCGGAGCATGGCTCTATTTTGTCCTATACCTCCCTCAATACTGGACTCCACTTCTCACTGCGCTCGTTGTCGCCGTAGTTTTCTCATTCCTCGCCGTCGTGCTTTATCCCGATCTGCTTAAGAAAGTCCTGCGTGCAGTGCTCCACAAACTTCGGAAATACAGAGCCGTTTCCGCGTTTCTTTTTGTGAAAGATATTTTCCATCGGAGCCAAGCACGTATGCTCCTATTATTGACATGCATATTTTACGGGATTATTATATTGCAGTACTATTTTTTCGTCTTGGCCTTCGAACCCGTGACGTTTGGTATTTCCGCGTTGAGTACCGCAAATATTCTGTTCATTAAATCCGCAATTCTTCCAATTTCGTTTGGTGATCTGGGCATCCGCGAGAGCACAGCGATATTTTTCTACTCACACGCCGGAATTTCAGCGGCATCTGCGTTCAACGCCTCGCTCTGCGTCTTTTTTGTAAATATATTCTTCCCAAGCCTTATCGGCTCATTGCTCATATTTAGAGTCAAATCTGGAAAAGAGAAGCTGGCATCGTGAGTACATTTTTGTCCATCGTATCTCTTATCATTATTGCTGTCGGTGCGCTGTATATCCGTCAAATTCTCTTTTTCATCAAAGGGCTATCACGGTTGTCTCCCGGGACCAACAATCGGCAACAGACAGTTGCAGTCATCGTGGCCGCGCGTAATGAAGAGCTTTGCATTGATCAATGTGTCCGTTCTCTTCTCCAGCAGGATTATCCACCCGAAAAATACACAATTGTCATCGTCGACGACCAATCGACAGACCAAACCGCTACCATTGTCGAGCGACTCTCGAACGAGCATGCAAACGTTCGTCTTTTGCGCTTGCGTGAAAGACCGACGAACGTCTCCCCGAAAATTTACGCGCTCAGCGAGGGCATTCGCATAAGCACTAGCAATCTCGTCTTCACTACCGATGCTGACTGTGTCGTCTCGCCGAGGTGGCTGCCGTCCATGGTGAAACATTTTGACGAAGGAGTGGGGGTCGTTTCGGGGGTCACCCGATTCCTAGAAGATCAAAGTATCCCTCGGCTTCTCTACGAGTTCCAATCCATCGATTTTTTTTCCCAGACAGCGTGCGGGGCCGGCGCAATTGGTATGAATACCGTCAACAATTGCAACGGAAGCAATATGGCATTCCGCCGCGAAGCCTACACCGAGGTCGACGGATATTCTTCAATCGCGCGGATAAATTCCGGCAGCGACTCACTTCTTGCGCAGAAAATTGTTTCTGCAACTCACTGGCAAATGCGTTTCGCGTTCGAGCCGGCAACGCATGTGCTGACAACGGCACTCTCGAAGTGGGGACAACTTCTCCAGCAAAGGATGCGTTGGGCCGGTCAGACGACGAACTATCGGCCTTCGACAGTGGTATTTCTTATTGCATCATTCTTGTTTTATCTACTTTTGTTCTTGTTTACACCGATCTCCCTGTTGTTTTTCTCCCTCTTTCCAATTCCAGCGATCATGATTGCAATTAAGTTCATCATCGACTATTGGATTATTGCGAAATTTGAAAGATTGACCGGTGTTTTGGTCAGGATAAAATACTTTTTCTTCTCTGAATTGCTCCACCTCCCCGTTATATTGATTGCCGTATTCGGTAGTTTTTTCGGCAGCTTTGAATGGAAAGGAAGAAAGATGGAGAGGGAAATTTCTCAACACGTTTAATACTGGAAATCTCGTGATCTCGCATACAGGCCGCATTCATCAGCTTCTTTTCCCCTGGCTCGAATGGAAGATAAACTCGCCGAACATATTTCTCACGTTCGACGACGGCCCCCATCCAGATGCAACTCCAGAAGTGTTGAGTGTCTTAAAGACGCAAAATGTGAAAGCGACATTTTTCTTGACCGGCACCGCCGCGGCACGCTTTCCCTCGTTGGTGAGTGAGATAGCAGAGGAAGGACACAGCATAGGCGTCCATGCGTTTAACCATACAAGGAGGATCGCATTTTCGATGAAGAAGACGGTTCGCGAGATTCTCCAAGCCGAGGAAGAAATTAGGAAGGCCGCGCCTCACGTTATGAAACTTTTTCGCCCGCCTTTTGGCTTTTTTTCTTGGAATACAATTTCCGCCGCGAGGAAGTTGAACTATCGCTTAATTATGTGGACAACCCTCTGTGGGGACTTTCGCGGCAATTGGTCAGATGAAAAAGTAGTCGCGACATCATTGACGAATTTAACGGGTGGCTCAATACTAGTTTATCACGATAACGAACTGACAAAAACTCGAATTGCGCGAGTTCTCACGCAGAGCATAGAAAAGATACGAGATAACGGCTTTACTTTCGGCGCAATCTCATGACACCTGCCTCATTGATCTTCATTGCCATTACACTGTTATACATGGCTCAATGTTGGCTCCTTATTTACGGAGTCTCCAAATCTCGCTACAAGAAAAACCCGCTTTTTGAGCCGACGGTGTCCATTGTTACGGCTGCGAGAAATGAAGAAAAGAACATACGTGCCTGTCTTGAATCGCTCGCGCAGCTCGATTATCCGGAAGCAAAGCTGGAAATCATCGTTGTCGATGACGGTTCAACCGATGCGACTGCTGCCATTATCCGCGATTACGCGGTCAACTACCCAGAAATAAAGACTCTCACGGCACAACAGGGCACCGATCGCCTCCGGGGCAAAGCAAATGCCATCGCTCAGGGTATCGACATCTCGACTGGGGATATTATTCTTATGACAGATGCCGATTGTGTAGTTCCACCGTCCTGGGTTCGCGCAACTGCGCAGAATTATTCTGACGACACTGGAGTTGTTGCAGGACTAACACTCTTACGTCCGACGAATTGGTTTGCCGGTATGCAATCTCTCGACTGGGCGTATATCCTTGCCCTCGCATCCGCTGCAATGGCTCTCAATAATCCTCTAAGTTGCATCGGAAATAATTTTTCGTTTCGAAGAAAAGCGTATGATGAAGTTGGAGGCTATAGGGCAATACAGTTTAGTGTCACAGAGGATTTCGCCCTCTTCAAAGCAATCACACATGGCGGGAGATGGGGATATCGCTATCCATTGGAAAAGGGAACTCTTGTTTTCAGCAATGCTTGTCCTACAATTCTTGAGTTGTATCGGCAGAAACGACGATGGGGGGTCGGCGGAAAAGATATGCCTATCAGCGGAATGATTCTAATGGTCATTGCCTTCAGCATGCACTTATTATTGTTATCGTTCTTATTCTTCCTCATCAATCCTCCCCTATTGCTCCTGGGCCTCATACTTAAATTCGCCAGTGATTTTGTTTTGCTTTTCGTACCACTGAATAGGACTCGGCAGACCAGACAGCTGAAATATTTTTTGATCTTCGAGCTCTACTACACAATCTATGTCGTTCTCCTCCCCTTTGCGGTTTTCTTAGGCGGAAGTGTTGTTTGGAAAGGGAGAAAATACTAAACATCGTGATTCGTAAAAAGAAAATATTAGTTGCGCCTCTTAACTGGGGACTTGGGCACGCGACCCGCTGCATTCCCGTGATCAGGGAATTATTGGCCCAGGATGCTGATGTCGCTATTGCCGCGGATGAAAGGCCTTACGATTTGCTAAGGCGGGAATTTCCGTCTCTCGAATTTATTCGCCTCCCCGGTTTTGCCATTAAGTACCCGAGCAGGGATGGAATTGCCGCGGAAATAATTCGGCAAATTCCACAAATTGTTTTTGTGACGTTCCGAGAACATAGATCACTCTGGAAATTGGCACGGAAGCAGCAATTTGATGCGGTCATTTCTGACAATCGCTTCGGTCTATTCTCGCGCAAGATTCCGTGTGCATATATCACTCATCAAATCCGCATAATTATGCCGCGACAGTTCAATTGGGCGTCACGATTCGTTTACAGATTGAATAAGTTCATGATTGAACGGTACAGTGAATGCTGGATACCCGACTACCGTGGCGAAGAGAACCTGTCGGGGAAGCTCTCTCATGGAGATCCAATCCCGCGGAATGCATCATTCATCGGACCATTAACGCGATTTAAGATACTCCCTGACATGAAGAAAGAATTCGACGTGCTCGTGGTCTTATCCGGACCTGAGCCACAACGAACAGTGTTGGAGAACATCGTTATGGAACAATTGAAAAACGTCAAATTGAATACTCTGGTCGTCCGCGGAATTCCAGAAAAAAGTCAGCGAATCAAATTATCGGAATCGATTTCGGTCGTCTCATCACTCGACTCGAACGCACTGAACATTGCAATGCTCACATCCGATCTCATTGTTTCTCGGCCAGGATACAGCACGATCATGGATATTGCAGCGTTGGGTTGCAAAGCCGTCTTGATACCGACACCGGGTCAAACGGAGCAAGAATATCTTGCCGGCGAACTTGAACGGAAGAAATTGTTCTTCGTGCGCCGACAGGAGAATTTTGACCTGCTTGAAGCGTTGAATCAATCAAGAAACTACACCGGCTTCGCGAGGAGAGAGTTCGACAGTTCAATATTGCGAGAGACGGTCTGTAGGTTCCTCATGCGAATTAATTGACAACATTCAACCTCCCTGATGAACATTTTGCCGTTGGTTCTGTTTCCGTTGTTGTATGCTGAGACCCATTATCGGTTCAAGTATTTCTTCAGCTTTCTGAAGAAATCTGAGCCAGAGATTCTCGCCGACGTTCCTCATCGTCTGGAACCTGACACAGCATTGCCTATTTTGATTCTAGTGAAAGATGCAGACCTTTACCCGGTCGAACTCAACGGCGTCAGATTTGAAATCTCGTACCAAGGAAAACACCTCTTTGCAGTGGACAATTGGATCCCACCCGCTCGGAGTATCAAGGAGCCTCTCTGGTGGAAGATCGTTTCTGTTCCTTTTCCTGATAATACAAAAAATGTGTTTGGATTTATCGATGTTGACGTTCTTTTCGAATACTCAGTAGCCGGAAAGCATCGCTCATGCAAGAACGACAACTACCGAACTTCCTCCAAAAAAAGCCTGCGTATTTATCGTTCTCAGGATCCATTGCCCTCCATTTCCGGTTGGTTTCAGGGGGATACACACACGCATTCGTGCTACACAAACGACCAGGTTGAATTTGGTGCACCGTTGGAAGCGTCCGCCATCATGTGCAAAGCAATGGGACTTTCCTTTTTTTGCGTCACGGACCATTCTTACGATCTCGACGACACAATCGACGACTATTTGACCAACGATCCCAAAATTCCAAAATGGAAGGCGCTTCATGAGGAAGTTGACAATATTAATTCCCATGTGCAAAATTTTGTTATCATCCGTGGCGAGGAGGTGTCGTGCTTTAACCGTGCACAGCGCAACATTCATCTATTACTATGGGGAACAAGAAAGTTCTTCGCAGGCTCAGGTGATAGTGCGGAAAAGTGGTTTCGGACGAACGCAGAGAATTCCATTGTGGATGTCCTATCCAAGAAAGACGAATACGTGGTAGCGTATGCGGGACACCCAACAGAGCCGGCCCCCTTCTTTCAAAGGTTATTCATAAAGCGTGGCGAGTGGAGTCTCGACGATATGAACGCAGATGGACTTGCAGGAATTCAGATCTTGAACGGGGACGCAGGTCAAGCATTTTCATCGGGATTAGCATGTTGGACAAAATTGTTATTGAGTGGGAAAAGGATTTTCATTGCCGCCGGCAATGATGCACATGGAAACTTCAACAGGTTCCGGCAGATAGGCATACCCTTTGTCACTATCCGCGAGGAAGATTTCCAATTATTCGGTGCGATGCGCACAGCGGTCCAAAGCAGATCCTTAGATGAGAATTCCCTGCTGACTTCGCTCCGATATGGGCACAGTGTGGTGACAAATGGCCCGCTATTGATCTTCGAAATTCTCAATGAGGATGGCGATGTTACCAAAATTGGAGGGGCTACCTCCGGTGTGAGGCTCAAATTGCATTTGAAAGGAATAACATCGCAGGAGTATGGATCATTTGAGATGGTGAGAATTATCTTGGGACGCGTCGGATCTGGAAATGAAATTGTTCTCCGCGAGAAGCATCTCGCACGCACATATTCGATTGATTTGGAGCTTCGACTCGATATGAATACTCTCCGTAACACGTCCTACCTTCGATTGGAAGGACACACAAAGAACCCTGATGGACGAGTAAGAAACGGGTTTTGCTACACGAACCCAATCTGGATATTGAGTAAATGACAGCCATGCGAAATCTTACCTGCATTCTCTTCCTTGCGCTTTGCGGCGCCATCAATGCACTGTCCGAAGAGGGCACTCAACCAGTTGACCGCATAGCCCTTGTTCCTCATGGACTATTATTCCGTCCGCTTTTGGCAAACACGTATGAGCCGCGTGTGGGTCTCCTGTCCCAACTTGGAAAGAATCAACTACGCCTTGACATTGGCAACTCAATTGACCTACTCCAGTACAACGTTATCAAAGACAGTTCCAGTTTTAGCACCGGCGTCGACTTCTTTACCTACACCTTACTTCGAGGTGAAAAAAATTTTCACTTTCCCGTGGATGCATCGGACTATTTTTTTGGGATAAATTTCAACTATAAATCCTCGGCGTCGTTTGGCTTGATTTCTTCTCGTATCCGCATCAGTCATATTAGTGCACACTTCGATGACGGTCATTATGACAACACGAAAGGAGAATGGAAAGACTTGAGATATCCGATTGTTTACAGCCGCGAATTCATTGACGCTGTTTTTGCATGCGAGCCCTCGCACTTCAGTGATGCAATGAGAGGATATATCGGAGCAACTTATCTTTTTCATGTTGACCCGATCACCGTGGCGCCGTTTATGGCTTATGCGGGTATAGAATGGCGTGCTAAGGCATACGCGAGCACAAATTTCTATTTGGGATGTCAAACTACAGTGATGAAGATCTCAGAAATTGCGTTCAGGCAAAATGTGCAATTCGGCGTAAAATTGGGGGAATGGAGCGGGCGGGGTCTTAATTTATTTGCGAGCTACTTTTCAGGACTCAGTATCCACGGCCAATACTTCGATGCAGAAGAAAATTACTTCGGGCTGGGTTTTCTAATAGAATTCTGAAACGCACCTTAAAAAACACAAAATCCCATCCTTGCATGATGGGATTTTGTGTTTCATGACGCAGAAATTTCTAGACCCTTTGGTGAGAACTCGCAATGCCGAGCCGTCGAAGTTTGTATCGAAGAGTTTGCTCCGTCATCCCGAGAAATTGAGCTGCCTTGGACTGGTTCAACCCGAATCTATCGAGTGCTCGTTCGATGATTCCTCGTTCGATCATATCCAAAGAACGATCGAGGACAAATTCTTGCCCCGCGATAATATTGTTAATCATCTTAACGACTTCCGTCTTCTCATCGACTAATTCAGGCGGCAAAGTGAATCGTCCGCCCTGGGAAAAGAGCACGGACTTGTCGACAACTGCTTTAAGTTCTCTTATGTTCTCTCGCCATGTCTGGCGGACCAATACGTCAATAGCGTTGATATCAATAACAATGTCGCCCAATCCGAGTTCTCTACTAATCTCTCCAACAAAATATTTCACGAGAAGCGGAATATCCTCAGCGCGTTCGCGTAACGGGGGGATGGATATTACCTCAAATTCGACGAGCTTTTCGTATAATTCCGGAATTATTTTACGTCGTTCAAATAGACTTTTCAACTCATCTTTCAACGTAATGATAAGACGAATATCGACCGGTGCGGATTTTGTCCCGCCGATTCGACGAGTAGTCCGCTCGTTGAGAAGCGTCATTATTTTCATTTGGTTACGGAACGACGCTTCTTCAAGTTCTTCAATCAAAACAGTTCCGCTATTTGCGATCTCAAAGATCCCTCTCTTCGAAGTGTAGGGTAAGCGCTCGGCACCCCGCTCGAACCCAAACAGGACTGCCTCCATTTCCTTATCATCAATTACCGAGAGATTAACTGAGACAAATGGCAATTCGGTGTCGCCATTTGAATTCTGGTAGTGGATATTCTTAGCGATCGCGCCCTTCCCCACACCATCTTCCCCGATGATAACGATATCATTCCGTGTACGAGCGAGTTTCGCTATAAGTTTGCGAACGTTGTCGACAGCTTTGCTTTTACCGATGATCGGGTAATGAGCAGTCATTGTCAGTTCCGTTGCGTTATTATTTTTCATGAATTTCAAACCCCTATCGTATTTTTAAAATCTTCAATACTTGCGTTAGGAAGACCCCGATCTTATTTTTTGGTTCGTTGTGAAAAAAATACTCCCCTAATCGCTTTCGGGTTAAAAAAATAATGTAAAACAATATTATCAAGCCAATCACGCCAACGAGTAATATGTTGAGCGCTATGAACCAGTTCATTTTCATAAAACTCTCCAGCAACCGAAGTAACGAATCGCAAACGAAGGCCAAAGAAAGCCGCAATTAATAACAGAATAAATATAGTAATATATTGGCCAATAACAAATATTTGCAAGAGCTGTTCCCATTCGATCGCGTGGATGTAGCTCCAAGCATGAAAAATTTCCATTGAACAGTAAAGGAGTAACAAGAACATTATCTTATCTATATATGCCCCTTGCGGCGGGTCCTTCCTGTATTGGTAGCCAAAAAACAAGATGATAAATATGCAGGCTAGAACATTCATCTTGATAATATAGAGGTTAATGGGTTTGTACAGAAGAATATTGTAATTATCGCCGGGCAGGTAAGCACAAATTTCTTTTATTCGTTGAAGATTATTTCCCGCGTAAAGGTTTCCGACAGCCTGGTTGTCGTGCCAAGCGGGGAGAGAGAGTCTTTTTGAAATCTCCTCAGGTGTTGGCCCTTTCCTAGTCTCCTTCAACAATGCAATACTGACTCGATTCACAGCCCTAAAGTCTTGGATGTCTGCCGTTGCGTAACAGTACTTTGGATCAGCCATGAAGTTGTAGAAATATGAAACAAAGAAGACTCCAACGATGACAGAGGTCGCAAGATATTTCAGGAGAACTTTGAAATCTCTGAATAATGAGTCCAGAACCAGATAGACGACCGCAAAAGCCATGACCGCGTAATAAGCCCCTTTGTTATATTGAGCTATTACAAACGGAAGATACTTGTCAGCTGAAGATAAAGTGGGTTCGAGGATGCCAGCTAGGAAGGCCAGCGCTGACAGAACAAAGAAGATGGCAAAATTCAAAAACAGAAATTTGTTCTTTCTGTTCGGCTCATGCAAAACCAGATACAGAGAGATCAAAGCGATT
>Ga0315281_10003542_pt1 | contig 22841 bp, 18 predicted proteins | sample YL17G07_0_MG_FD_204540 | JGI IMG/M metagenome (GOLD analysis project Ga0315281, IMG submission 204540) | Sediment microbial communities from Yellowstone Lake, YNP, Wyoming, USA - YL17G07_0 | ecosystem: Environmental > Aquatic > Freshwater > Lake > Sediment | place: USA: Wyoming | collected... | reverse complement strand
TTACAGAGGGGGGCCACGGATGAACACGGATTATGACGGATATTCACAGATGAAAAGAAAGCTTCATCTGTGGCCATCCGTGTGGTTATCCGTGAAAATCCGTGGCGAACATCATTTAGCGATACCCTTGCAAAACTGACCCATTACAAAATCAGATATGAAATGATTGACGCGAGCAAAAGGATAGCCCATAATTGACCGGTATAAGCTTTCAATTGAGAGGTATTGTCTCAAGGTGTAAAGCGGAAAGCGTAACGTAGCACATCAGATTGATGGGCCTGGTTCCGCGCTTCTCGTTACGAGGCGTGGGCTCTACACTTACTCGTTGGTGGATATGGCCAGAGAAATAAGGCAGCCTCCCCGGCGTATCATAACCAGCATCCCCACATTAGAACGCCGCCGTTTTATACGGCATCCCCTGTGCTTCCCCCTCACTTATTCAATTATCTCCCGTAATAAAGTTCTACCCGGCGCGGGCGGGAAATCTACCACAATCAATATAAGTATGGGAGGTCTGCTCTTTGCGGCGAGACGTCCCGTAAGTAAAGGCTCGACAATTCTCATAAAGATGCCATTTAAGGACAAGTTGTTTAACATAAAGGCTAAGGTTGTATATTGCGAGAAGTGTCTTGAAACGAAATTGCATAATATCGGCGTGTGCTTTTACAGGTTGAAAGACGCCTTCAAAGTGAAGTTGATAGAACAGTTTTACCTCATCAGCGAGTTCCGCGACCTGATGTGCATCCAACTGGGCAAAGAAGTTTCTCTTGAGGAGGCATCGCGGGAGTGGGTCAAGCGATATTCATTGCGATTTAGAAGGCTCTACGGGTAGCGCGATTAACAGGATAGCGATACGCCGGCCGAAAAGAGAACAATATGAAGCTGCTCATCATCGGCGGAGGGGCGGCGGCCGCGGCGAGGGCTCGGCGGCTCGATGAGCAAGCCGATCATTCCACCCATCGAAGGGACGCACCTCCCCGCCGCCCATACCGTGAGAAACCTGCCGGACATAGACAGGATCGAGGCGATGTACCGGAACTTCAATGATGCAGGGATGCTGAAATTCACATGACCTTTATGGGGTCTTTTCCACTTTGTGTGGGTAAATCAAGGGAATCCCTCCCCCCTCAGATGGGGAGCTTGTCCTGAGCAGAGCGAAGAAAGGTTAGGTGGGGGTGTAAACTACGGTTTCGAGTTCCTGGTTGCGCATTACGAGAAACCCGCAACTAGAAGCTGCCGTAACCCCCTCACCCTGCCCTCTCCCTCCTGGGGGAGAGGGAGTAACAAGGGATAATCGCGGTCACAATCCATACAGTAGCTTGTGCATGAACAAGTATTACTATCCCGCTTTACCAGCACGAACCCACACGGCATGGAAGAGAACCTTTTTGAAGGGCGGACATGCGCCATGGCCAATCCACTCCAGAGCCTTACGAAGCTGAAAAAAACGGCTGACGCGCGCCGCTGGTTCAAAGGGAAGAGGCTCGTCTACCACGGGCTGGGACCCGTGGGAGCCCATATGTTCTTCCACTTCATGCCGATCTCGGCGATTATTTCCCTGTACTACGGCGATGAGGTCAAAAGATATATCGAAGAGAGCTGGGGCACGAAGGTCTTTTCGTATGAGAAAATGAACGGGGTGCGGCTCAACGACAGCGCGGACTACCACACAAATTTCCTCCGCGACTACGGGAAGGAGATCGCCGCGTACATGAGCACGCTCGATGGCGACATCTGCCTCGCCCCCTTCGCCCCTTCCGCCGCCATCCATGAGTTTCTGTTCACTCACGCGAGGGGCTGGCATCTCCTCGCCAACGTAAAGATCGTGCAGGACTATTTCGAATACAAGGCGAGACTGGCGCTGGAGGCCGGGAAGCTCGGCATCCCCATGCCTCCCGAGAGCCAGGTGATCCCCTTCGGCAAACTTGACTATGCAGAACTCTCCGAGCGCTATGATGGCGGGTTTGTCATGCAGATGCCGCTCGCCGCTGCGGGAAGCGGCACTGAGTTTGTGTTCAGCGAGGCGGATTTCGAGAGGATTGTCGGCATTCGAGAGAGGCAATTGGGCGAGGCGTTCGCCGCGATGCCGGTAAAGATCACCCAGTTCCTATCAGGCCCCAGCCCGAATTGCACGGGATGCGTGGTGAACGGCGCGGTGGTTGTCTCGCAGCCGGATATCCAGATTGTGGGGGATCCGTATTTCGTCAAGCGTCCCGGACAGTACATCGGTTCGGATTTCACGGTGAGGGCATTCTCCCCCGAGCAGAAGGCGCTGATGTTCGACGTGGTGAAGCGTGTCGGGCGTTGGATGGGCGAGCAGGGATATCGAGGAAATTTCGGCGTGGATTTCCTCTCCACGGTTGATAAGGATAATCGGGTGAAGGATATCTTCGTGAGCGAGGTCAACGCGCGCCTCGTCGGCGAATCTCAATACCTGGCGGACTTTCAGGCGATGGAGGACAGCGTGCCGCTCACCTTCTTCCACCTCGCGGAGTGGATGAACATAGAGGAGATCACGCCCGGGGAAATTGCGGAGTACAACGATTCACTCCCCGATATCCGGGGTTCTGCGCTCATTCTGTACACAAAGCACAAGGGCATCTTCAAAGCCGAGGGAGGCATCACCTCGGGAATCTATCGTCTCGAGAATGGAAGGCTCATCAGGGTGAGGGACGGCTACCTGCTCTCTCAGACGAAGAACAGCGGTGAGTTTGTGCTCTCAGTCGGGGTCCCATGGGAGGGGCTTGTTCTCGGCCACCCGCGCTACGGCGACTACAATGTGAATATCTGTTACATACTCACGCGGGAGAGCATCGTCGATCCGCACGACCTCAGGGTGGTGAGCGTAAAATGGCGTGAGATCGCAGATACGGTCTATGCTGCGATTGGCCTTGTCCCCTGCGAGCCGCGGCCTTTGCTAAAGGAAAAGGCCGGAATCCCCCTCGAAAGTTATCCACAGCCATAGCCGACACTCAGGCAGGCGGGGATCCAGCATAAAACCTGGACTCCCGCTGCAGTTTATCCCGAGCGTAGCCTCGGGACAGGAGTGACAGATATGACAGTTTGCCACCCATAAGTAACCCCTTACTAATACCCGTAATGCCTCACTGGAGCACTGAAAGCTTTGCATAACCCCTCACCCCCGCCCCGATGAATATCGGGGCTTCCCTCTCCCCATTGCAAGGGGAGAGGATAGGTGACGGGTTACTAATACCCACTCAATTCCCTTGAAACTCATGCTCCTTTTAGCTATCGTTTTGTACGGTTTGGAGATATAGACGATGAAGAAAATCAATATCGGCTTAATCGGCCTGGGGACTGTGGGAACCGGCCTCGTCAAGGCGCTGAGAGCCAGCGCGCCTCTCTTGAAAAACAGGCTGGGAATTGACCTTCATCTGCGCATGGTTGCCGAGAAGAACTGGCGGCGGAAGAGGGAAGTGAGCATTCCCCTCTCGATGCGCGCCACAGACGCCTCCGCGATCCTCTCCGACCCATCAATCGATATCGTCGTTGAGCTCATCGGCGGGTGCGGTGACGCCAGGCGGTACGTCATTGATGCGCTCAGGAGAGGGAAACATGTCGTGACCGCAAATAAGGCGTTGCTCGCGATGCACGGGAGAGAGATATTTGAGTTGGCCCAGAAACGGGGGGCCGATCTCTACTATGAGGCGAGTGTCTGCGGCGCGATCCCGATCATAAAGTCATTACGGGAGGGGCTGGCGTCAAACAGGATACATTCGATCTTCGGCATCGTCAACGGCACCTGTAATTATATTCTCTCCCGCATGACAGACTCCGGCATCGAGTTTGACGAGGCGCTGAGGGAGGCGCAGAAGCTGGGTTACGCCGAGGCGGACCCCGCGCTGGACATTGACGGGGTGGATTCTGCCCATAAGCTTGCCATTCTCGCTACCCTGGCCAGCGGGAGCTGGATCCCCCTCAGATCCGTGCACGTGGAGGGGATCAGACATATATGCTCCCAGGATATCGGGTACGCGAAGGAATTCGATTATGGAATCAAGTTGCTCGCGATCTTCAAACAGGATGACGCGAGGGTCGAAGCGCGCGTTCACCCCACGCTCATCCCCAGGAGCCATCTGCTCGCGTCGGTCGGGGGCGCGCACAACGCGGTGTGTGTGAAGGGAGACCCCGCGGGGGAGATCGTTCTCTACGGTTCGGGTGCGGGGCAGAAACCGTCATCGAGCGCGGTGCTCAGTGATATCATTGATATCGCCCTCAATATAATGAAGGGCTCATGCGGCAGAATCCCGGCGATCGCCGCGCACGTGCAAAAAAAGGACGTCAAGCGAATGGAGGAGGTCGAGACCCAGTACTATCTCCGTTTTTCGGTTATCGACAGGCCCGGGGTCCTCGCGGGCATCACCGGCATACTCGGCCGGTTGCAGATCAGCATCGCCTCAGTCCTCCAGACCGAGCGCAGGGCGGGCGGCGTCGTGCCGGTCGTCATCATGACGCATAACGCAAGAGAGAAGAACGTGCGCAGCGCCCTGTCGCACATCGACAGGCTGTCCTATGTGAGAGCGCGGACCGCGCTCATTCGCGTCGAGGAGGGCGTGTGAGGGAGCATCCGGGAACGCGTGAGTGGGGGCGCGCGAGGGAGCGGATACCCTTGTGCGAACAGAATAGATGAAATACGCAATCCTCGTCGGTGATGGGATGGCGGATTACCCGCTCGTCGAGCTGAGGAACCGTACGCCGCTTGAAGTTGCGCGGACGCCGAACATGGATTTCCTGGCGAGAGAAGGCGTCGGCGGCCTGGTGCGCACCATCCCGCACGATATGGAACCGGGGAGCGATGTCGCAAACCTCTCCATCATGGGAGTTGACCCCACCCGCTACTACACGGGGAGGGGCCCGCTCGAGGCCGCGAGCATGGGGGTCGAAATGGAGGGAGATGATCTCGCCTTCCGCTGCAACCTTGTCACCGTCGCGGATGAGATCATGGTGGATTACAGCGGGGGCCATATCTCTTCAGGCGAGGGGCGGCTGCTCATCGAGCTCCTCGGCGAGAAGTTTTCCAGGAGGGGTGTGCGCTTCTTCCCCGGCGTGAGCTACAGAAACCTGATGCTCGTTTCCGAACGGTTGCTCCAGGAAGACGGCGGGCCGCTGCACTGTGTTCCCCCGCACGATATCATGGGTCAACCGCTGCGGGAGCATTTCCCCACCGGGAGGGGGAGCCGTCTCCTGGGGGAAATCATGCAGGCGTCCTATCTGATTTTATCCCAGCACGCGGTCAACAAGGTGAAGATCGACCTCGGCGAGAATCCGGCGAACATGATCTGGCTCTGGGGCGGAGGGAAGAAACCGTCATTCGAGACATTCAGAGAGGAGCACGGTCTCAGCGGCGCAGTGATATCGGCCGTGGATCTGGTGAAGGGGATCGGGAAATTACTCGGTTTCGAGGTCATTGATGTCCCCGGCGCCACAGGGTACTACGACACCGATTACTCCGGCAAGGCGGAGGCGGCGCTCAGCGCCCTGGGACGGGTGGATTGTGTCCTCGTGCATGTCGAGGCCGCGGACGAAGCCGGCCACAACGGGGATCGCACGGAGAAGGTGCGCGCGATCGAGAACTTCGACGCCAAGGTTGTCGGGACAATACTGGAGGGTCTGCGGGGGGCGGGGGATTTCAGGATCATGGTGCTCCCGGATCACGCGACCCCTCTCTCTGTGAGGACGCACGTGGCAGACCCCGTCCCCTTCTGCATCTGCGGCGCCGGCATTACCCCGGACGGGATGCAGGCATTCAATGAGAAGGCCGCGGTAAAAGGCTCGCTGAGCCTCGAGGCAGGCTGTGAGCTGATGGAACACCTGCTGGCAAGGTAACACGAGGAGAAAATATAATTGCGATAAAAAATAGGAGCGGGCGAGGAGAGGGTTTTCGTATGGCCATAATCGTTCATAAATATGGCGGCACATCGGTCGCCGATCCGGAGAAGATTAAAAATGTTGCGCGCAGGGTCGCCTGCGCGAAGCAGGCAGGGAATGACATCGTCGTGGTTGTCTCGGCAATGGGGGACACGACGGACGCGCTGATCGCGCTCGCGCACAAAGTTGCCCGCGCTCCCTCCGACAGGGAGCTCGATATGCTGATGTCCACGGGCGAGCAGATCACCGCGGCGCTCCTCACCATGGCCCTCCACGACATGGGCGTGAGCGCGATCTCTTTCACGGGGACACAGGTCGGCATCATCACCGACAGTGCCCACCGGAAGGCGAAGATCGTGGAGATCAGCACCGAGAGGATTATGGAGGAGTTGAACCGCGGCGCGATCGTCGTGGTGGCGGGGTTCCAGGGGGTGGATTCGGAGGACAACATCACCACGCTGGGCAGGGGAGGATCGGACACCACCGCGGTCGCCCTCGCTGCCGCCCTCAGGGCGGACGTCTGTAAGATCTACAAAGACGTGGAGGGTGTCTATACCGCTGATCCGCGGGTTGTCCCCGACGCCAAGAAGATTGACCGGGTCAGCTACGACGAGATGCTCGAGATGGCGAGCCTTGGAGCCCAGGTGCTTCAGTCGCGAGCCGTGGAGTTCGCCAAGAAGTACGGCGTCAGGGTGGAGGTGCTCTCCAGTTTCACTGATGCGCCGGGAACAATTCTGGCCGAGGAGGTGGAAGTGATGGAAGACATGGTTATACGGGGAGTGACGGTGGACCGCGGCGAGGCGAAGCTGACGATTCTCCACGTGCCCGACCGCCCCGGCATCGCGGCCACGATTTTCGGCGCGATGGCGGACGCCAATATCAACGTTGACATGATCATACAGAACGTGAGCGCCGAGGGATTCACAGACGTTTCCTTTACGGTCTCGCGCGACGACCTGGAGAAGGCGGTGGCAGCGCTCGAGGATGTCGCCTCGAAAATCGGCGCGAAGGGTGTGACATCGGATGCCGGCATCGCGAAAGTCTCCGTGGTCGGCGTCGGGATGAAAAGCCACAAGGGTGTGGCATCAACGATGTTCTCCACACTCGCGAAGGAGAAGATCAACATTGAGATGATTTCCACAAGCGAGATAAAGATCTCCTGCGTTGTCGAAGCCGCCGACGCCGACCGTGCCGCGCGCGCGCTCCACACCGCCTTCGGACTGGGGAAGAAATAGGCACTACACTAAAGGCGTAGCCGATAGTTGTAGCCGACACTTCAGTGTCGGCGGTTACGCCTGTGAATAACTTTCTGAGGTACGTATGAAAACGATCAAACTTTACGACACGACTCTTCGTGACGGCACTCAGGCCGAGGGTATTAACTTCTCGAGCTCCGACAAGATCCTCATTGCGAGGAAGCTTGATGAGTTTGGCATCCACTACATTGAGGGCGGCTGGCCGGGTTCCAACCCGAAGGATATCGAGTTCTTCCAGCAGGTCCGATCGCTCAAACTAAAGAAGGCCCGCGTCGCGGCATTCGGCAGCACGCGCCGTGCGGGGACGCCCGTGGGGCAGGATACCAATGTCATCAGGCTTCGCGAGGCGAACACGCCCGTGGTCACCATCTTCGGCAAGAGCTGGATACTCCACGTGACGGACGTGATCAGGACGACGGCGGACGAAAATCTTAAGATGATCGATGACACCGTGCGCTACTTCAAGAAGCTGGGCAAAGAGGTGATCTACGACGCCGAGCACTTCTTTGACGGTTACGAAGATAACGCCGACTATGCCCTGAAGACGCTCCTCGCGGCGGAAGAGGCCGGTGCTGACACCATTGTCCTCTGCGATACAAACGGCGGGACATTGCCGCTCACGCTTGCGGCGATCATGCGGGAGGTTACGGCGAAGGTCGCGGCGCCGCTCGGCATCCACGCTCACAACGACTCCGGCATGGGGGTCGCCAACTCCCTCCTCGCCGTCAGCGAGGGGGCGGTCCACGTCCAGGGAACGATCAACGGCTACGGAGAGCGGTGTGGCAACGCCAATCTGGTGAGCATTATCCCGGGGCTCGTCCTCAAAATGGGCGTCTCCTGCATTGACCGAAAACGGCTGTCGTCGCTCACGGAGCTCTCCCGGTACGTTGATGAAATCGCCAATACGGCGCCCGACTCCCGGGCCCCCTACGTTGGCTCAAGCGCGTTTGCCCATAAGGGCGGCGTGCATGCCGACGCGGTGCTGAAAAACTCCCGTGGCTATGAGCATATCGAGCCGGGGCTGGTGGGAAACAGCCGGCGCATCCTCGTCTCAGAGCTGTCCGGGAAGGCGAGTGTGTTTATGAAGTCCAGGGACATGCGCCTTGGCCTGAAGAAGGACGAACCCGCGCTGAAAAAAGTGCTCGCGATCATCAAGGAGCTCGAGAGCGAGGGGTATGAATTTGAAGCGGCTGAGGGATCCTTCAAGCTGCTCGTGGAGAAGGCGATGGAACGCCACACGCCATTCTTTGACCTGGAGGGTTTTCGGGTAAGCGTGGAGAAACGCAGGGATGGCCAGCTCATCTCAGAGGCGACGATCAAGGTGAAGGTGGGGGGCGTGTTCGAGCACACCGCCGCGGAGGGGGACGGCCCGGTGAACGCGCTGGACAACGCGCTCCGCAAAGCGCTGACGCCGTTCTACCCGTCCATCGCGGAGGTGCAGCTGGCTGACTACAAGGTGCGGGTCATCAACGTGAAGGCCGGGACGGCCGCCAAGGTACGCGTGCTCATCGAGTCCAGGGACAGGGAGGAGATGTGGGGGACGGTCGGTGTTTCCGAGAATATTATTGAGGCGAGCTGGCAGGCGCTGGTGGATAGCGTCGAGTACAAATTGATGAAAGACAAGGCGCGCCCGAAGGCCTGCCGCGCGAAATAGCCGCGCCCCCGTGATAAACAGAACCTCGCTTGTCTGCCTTCCGGCAGGTAGGGAAGGGCAGGTGACAGCCGCTAGGGATCTATCGAACCCGTTTATGGAAAATCCCTCCCCCTTAATTTTGTAGCGCACCGTTCAGGGCGCGCGACGACAGAAGGCCCACACGAATTGATTTCGTAGCGCACCCTTTAGGGTGCGCACCGAGAGAGGGCATATTCTATAATGAGAGATATGTTATCCAAACGCTACGATCCAAAGGACGTCGAAGAAAAATGGTACGCGTTCTGGAAGGAGAAAGGATACTTCACCGCCCGCGTCCTCCCCGGCCGGAAACCGTACGTGATTGTCATCCCGCCGCCGAACATCACCGGCATTCTCACCATGGGGCACGTCCTCAACAATACCCTCCAGGATATCCTCGTCCGCTGGAAGAGGATGGGGGGCTGCGAGGTCCTCTGGCTCCCAGGCACCGATCACGCGGGCATCGCGACACAGAACGTGGTGGAGAAGGAACTCGCGAAGAAGGGAATCAAAAAAGAGAAATTGGGCCGCGAGGCATTCCTCAAAAAGGTTTGGGAGTGGAAGGAGCAATACGGGCGGACGATCATCCAGCAGCTGAAAAAGCTTGGTTGTTCATGCGATTGGAGCCGGGAACGATTTACCATGGATGAGGGGCTCTCCCGGGCCGTGCGAGAGGTGTTCGTGAGGCTCTATGAGAAAGGTCTCATCTACCGCGGGAACTACATCATCAACTGGTGCCCACGCTGTCATACGGCTCTTTCCGATGAGGAGGTTGAGTATGAGGAGCACGATGGGCACCTCTGGTACATCCGCTATCCGTTCAAAGACGGCAAGGGGCACGTCACGGTAGCAACGACGCGGCCCGAGACGATGCTCGGAGACACGGCGGTCGCGGTCAATCCTGATGACAAGCGTTACAAAACTATCGTGGGCAAAAGAATCATTGTGCCGGCCGTGAACCGGGAGATTCCAGTCATCGCGGACAGCTTTGTGGATCCGGCCTTCGGTACGGGAATCGTCAAGGTGACGCCCGCGCACGACCCGAACGATTTCCTCATCGGCCAGAGGCACAGCCTCGAGCAGGTCGTGGTCATGAATGGCAACGCGGTGATGAACGAGAATGCGGGCGCTGAGTTCTGCGGCATGGACCGATTTGAGTGCCGCGAGGCACTCGTGAAGCAGCTCGAGGATCTCAGGCTCATTGAAAAGATCGAGAAGCACACGCACGCTGTCGGACATTGCTACCGGTGCCGGACGGTCATAGAACCATATCTCTCCGAGCAGTGGTTTGTGAAGATGAAACCGCTCGCCGAGCCCGCGCTCAAGGTGGTGCTCGACGGGAAGATTGCCTTCTATCCGCCACGGTGGGTCAAGGTGTATCAAAACTGGATGGAGAATATCCGAGACTGGTGCATTTCCCGGCAGCTCTGGTGGGGACACCGGCTGCCTGTGTACTATTGTGAGAACTGCCTGAAAAAGAAGTCCACAGTCCATAGTCCACAGTCCACTGAACAGTCCATAGTCCATAGTCCACAGTCCACTGAACAGTCCATAGTCCATAGTCCACAGTCCATAGAAAATACGTCCATGGACCATGGACTATCGACTATAGACCGGTCTGGACTATCGACTATAGACCGGTCTGGACTATCGACTATTGACCGGGATGGAGTAATCGTCTCCCGCTCCACCCCCGAGAAATGCCCCTCATGCGGGAGTGCTGACCTTGTCCAGGACGAAGATGTATTGGACACCTGGTTCTCATCCTGGCTCTGGCCGTTCTCCACCCTCGGCTGGCCGGATGAGACAGAAGACCTGAAACATTTCTACCCGACCACCTGCCTTGTCACAGGGCCGGACATCATCTTCTTCTGGGTGGCCCGGATGATCATGGCGGGGATCGAGTTTATGGGCGACATTCCGTTCGAGCATGTGTTCCTCCATGGCATCATCCGCGACAAAGAGGGCCGCAAGATGAGCAAGTCGCTCGGCAACTCGCCTGATCCGCTCGACGTGATCGGCCAGTATGGAGCCGACGCCCTTCGCTTCACCATCGCGCGATTGAGCCCGATAGGACAGGATGTCTATTACTCTAATGATAACTGCGAGATCGGCAGGAATTTTGCCAACAAGATCTGGAATGCCTCCCGGTTCCTCCTCATGAATGTGGGGGATTCCCACGAGCCGTTCGCCGGAGACAGGTTCACATGGACGGCGGATGACCGCTACATACTGAGCAGGCTCAACGAGATGGTTCGCGACGTGACCGGAGCTCTTGATGCGTACCATTTCAACGAGGCTGCTGAAAAGCTCTACGAGTTCTTCTGGAGCGACTACTGCGACTGGTACATAGAACTGGTCAAGCCCTCCCTGAAAGATAAGGAGAGCGGGGATGCCCGCCGCTCCCGCTGTCTGCTCCTGCACTGCCTTGAGACGTTCCTCAGGCTGCTCTGCCCGCTCATGCCGTTCCTGTGCGAGGAGATATGGCAGATGCTGCCGGGGCGGGAGGGGAGGGGAGACTCGGTCACGAGGTGCTCATGGCCGGAGGTCGATAGCGCCCTCATTGATGCAGCCATTGTTGAGCAGGTGAGCCGGAAGTTTGATGTCATCCGCGCCGTCAGAAATCTTCGCAAGGAGCACGATATCCCCCTGGGCGCTCTGGTGAGGGTGGTCGTCAAGCCGGCCAGCTCAGATGAGAAAGGCCTTCTCGAAGCGGGGAGGAAGGAGTGCTTTGTTCTCATGAAGGCGCGTGAGTTGCTCATTGACCCCGATTTTGTGCCGCCAAAGCCGATGCCGACTGCTCCAACACCCTCCGGTACGGTGGTCTATATTGACTTTGAAGGTACCGTGGACAGCGCCGCCCAGGTTGATCGCCTGCGCGAAGAGATTGAAGAGATCGACAAGGGGATCGAGAGCGTCGGGCGCGAGCTTGCCAACAGGGAGTTTTTGAAAAAAGCTCCCGCTAAAGTGGTGGAGATGCGGAGAAAGAAAAAGGATCAGCTCCTCGAGCGCCGTGGCAAGGTCCAAAAATCCCTCGACTATCTCCTTGGTAAATAAATTATAAACCGCGGATTATGCGGATTGAGCGGATTCCCTATTTCACTTCACACTTTAAACTTTCGACTTTAGATTGTAGGTGATTGCCACTTTTTGTAGGGGCTCGATTCATCGAGCCCGCGCTGAGTTACATAACTTGTAGTGTGCACGTCAGTGTGATCCAATCTTGGATCTTATGATCGACTTTCTATCTTAGACTTTACACTTTGAACCGTCGTGCAGGTCATTCCTGCGGAAGCAGGAATCCAGGCCAGTATCAATCCTCTGAGTATAATTCTCCTCCCCCTCTGATGGAGGACGGCGGGGTGGGGGTGCAGCGTAGTTTATCCGCCCAATCCGCGAAATCCGCGGTTTATCTATCAGGTATTTCCTCCCCCTCTGATGAGGGAGGGCGGGGTGGAGGTGCAGCGTAGTTTATCCGCCCAATCCGCGGTTTGTCTATCAGGTACTTCCTCCCCCTCTGATGGGGGGAGGGCGGGGTGGGGGTGCAGCGTAGTTTATCCGCTCAATCCGCGAAATCCGCGGTTTGTCTATCAGCTATTTTCTCCCCCTCTGATGGGGGAGGGTAGGGTGGGGGTGCGCGGTTTGCCTATTAAATTCTCCCTCTTCTCCTGGTGAAAAGCTTGTCCCGAGCGAAGCCGAGGGAAGGGGAGGGTGAGGGGGAATAATGCAGGAGTCAATAGTTTTTCAAAACAAAGGCCAGAAAATCTTCGGGATGCTGCATATCCCCGAATCGTCTCACAAGCCGCCTTTCCCCGCCCTCGTCATGCTCCACGGCTTCACGGGCCACAAGATCGAACCCCATCAGCTTTTCGTCAAGGCCGCGAGGCGCTTCGCCTCAGAGGGGATATTGACGCTGCGCTTTGACTTCCGTGGCTGCGGTGAGAGCGAGGGTAATTTTGAAGAACTCACGATTGAGGGAGAAATCAGCGACGCCTTGAAAGCGCTGGAATTTGTCCGGGGTAGGGGAGACGTTCGGAAAATACGTGTAGCGCTGCTCGGAATGAGTCTCGGAGGAACGGTTGCCGCGAGCGTGGCAGGCATGGAGGGAACTGATATCCGCTGCCTCGTCCTCTGGGCCGCCGTCGCCGACCCCAGACGTGTCTTCTCCGCGAAAGCCACTCCCGAAATCGTCCGGCATTTCGGCAAACGCCCCGTCCACGACTATCACGGCAACGCCCTGAGTCAGAGTTTTCTCGACGAGCTATTCGCCTTCAAGCCTCTGGAAAGGGTTCGCTCGTACACCGGCCCCGTCGCCATTTATCACGGAGACGATGACAAAAGCGTCTCCCCCGACGATGCCCTGCTCTACGAGGAGGTGCTGTCGGGGCGGGGGCCCGTCGAGCTCCACATGATCCGCGGCTCCGGCCACACTTTCGCCTCTATCGCCTGGGAGGCCGAATTGATTGACACCACTGCCCGCTTTCTCACACGCCAGCTTGTATCAGCATCCTGAATAATTGTTATTTGACCTTTTCTTGAGCATACTGCTCCATCACTTCATCTACCACGCTTACTGTCCTTATAAGAGAATAGCTGAACACACGTTTCATAACTATCGGCCTATGAGGTGGTCCGCGGCTGAACGGCGGGCCACACACCTGACGATCGGCCTTCACCTAATGGGCAGGATACTTCGTTAATGGAAGAGCACGTCGCCATTGTTTTACTCTTCGTTCACCAGGAGAAATGCGTCGATCTCTTTTCTATCAACCGAATAGAGCGCATCAATAAAAGCGACAAAAAAACTGCCCGGCTTATCGCTGATTCTTTCTGCCATATCACCGCAGAGCCCATATAAGGCGAAGGCCGCGGTTGTGGCAGGGAGGAGTTCCCCACCGGCGATGGCGCAGAAAGCCGCGGTGACGGCTGACAGGCCGCATCCGATCCCCGTGACCTTGGTCATTATCGGCTGGCCGTTTGCCACACGAAAAACCTGGTTGCCATCGGTGATAAGATCTTTCTTACCGGAGATTGCGATAATGCACTTTTCTTCCAGGGCTAATTCCTTGGCTGCTTTGATGATGTCTGCGGATACTAACAGGGAAGAATCAACTCCCTTCGTTTTAGTTCCAGATGAAGCAAGCGAAAATATTTCCGAAGCATTGCCCCGGAGAACAGCAATGTCAGTTTCGTCCATGATTCTTTTTACTGCTTCGGTCCGGAACGAAGTCGCCCCCGCGCCGACAGGATCAAGGATGACCGGTATCCCTTTTCCGTTGGCAGTTTCTGCCGCATAGATCATCGATCCTAGCCAGTCCTTTTGAACCGTGCCGATATTGAGGACCAGGGCGTCCGCGAGTGAAGTCATCTCCCTGACTTCGTCACGACAATGTGCCATGACCGGGGAAGCTCCTAATGCCAACAATATATTGGCGGAGGAGTTCATTGCCACGAAATTGGTGATGTTATGAATCAGAGGAGAGGTATCTCTTATCCTGCAAAGAAGTTCAAAAGTGCGCGATTTTATTTCCATGGGTTTCTGATGGTCCTCGAGGATGCTTATAGAATCCGGGCCTGAGCGGCAAGCCTAAGATGATGTGGTAGCGCAGGCCCGCTTGATCGGACCGCGTGTTCTGGTGCCGCAATTAGATCTCATATGGTGTCACGCTCAGTCAATAGTCGATGCCCGGCCCTGATTTTCTTTTTATACATATCACTTCAGCCATTTCGCCATCCTTTCCTTGACCTGAGCATGGGAAAGTGTCTTGCCGGCGTCAGCTTGCTGGAGCCCCCTTTCAATCTTCGAGAGAAACAGAAGACGCTCCATCGCGTCTTCTACCGATGCATCATCTGGAAGCCCCTGCATAGCTTGGATCATCTTCTCTTTTTTCGTCATAACTGTAGAATACCTTTTTCGGTCTAGATCGTCAACCGGTTATTTGCTGCCAACGACGGAATTGAGCGGCGCCCGCAGACGGGGAGGGGAGGGAGCGAACGCAGCAAAGCGTCTGCGCATCCGCGCCGGAAAAGCCCAATTGTCAAGGATAAAGAATTGACCCCCAAGGAACTATCGCCATTGCAACTGCTCTTCGACCACCAGCTACTCGCCATCTGTTTCATCGCCTTGTTCGCCACTATCTTGTGAATGGAATCCCAAGATCTTTGCATATCTTGCGAGCAAGATGATCAACAATTTCATTATGGCGGGGGACAGCCGATCGGCGATTTTGTGCGGGATTGAGCCACCAAGAGTGACGACCACCTTCGCGGATAAACGTACAACCATTTTCGCGAAGGAGTTTCAGTAATTCAGTTCTTTTCATACCGTCAGAGGCTCTTCGGTATAGTCAGGGGCAGCTGCCCGAATAGCATCTTCCCGGTTGAATTGAATCATTTCGGCAAGTGTGACTCGAAGACTTTCAAGAAGCTCCTCTCGCGTCTTTTCCTGGCAATTGACTCCAGGTACTTCTTCAATCCAGCCAATCCACCAAGAGCCGGACTTTTTAGTAATTGCTGTAAATGTATTTGGCATATTATGTCTCCTCGATTGATGACTTAATTATAACCGATCATAGAACGAATTGCCATTATTCTCGCCTAACAGGAGGTTATCACTCATCAGCTAATCCAGGCACTGTAGCGATGGCCTTGCCATTTCATCTCTCATTGTAAACGCCTAACGCCGGAATTGAGCGGCGATCTCGCTGAGCGGGACGCGGGGAGAAGCGAACGCTGGAAACATTCGCGCATCCGCGCCGGGAAAGCCCAATTGTCAAGGATAAAGATTTGACCCTGCCCCTTACGCTGCCCCTTACTGTCCGTAGTCATCTTCGTCGTAACATATTCTGCTCCGCTCATTCCCGCGGCAGGTGACATGATAAAACGCTCCAGGATATTGGATCCTCAGTGGGCGGGCCATGGCTTCATACTAAGATTTTGAGTTCATTTGTAAAAAGAAAATAATTGACCCCTAAATGTATGATACGGTATGGTGTGGTGGGTCGACTTATCGATCTCATCGAGACAAGGAAGGAGGTTTTTATCATGGGATTCACGAAATATGTTCTAGTTGGCCTCTGTGGGGTTTTTTGCTGGACGGCAGCCTGGGGACAGACGACCACCCCGGCTGCTGTGGGTAAGAAGGCGGACAAGCCGGCTGAGTCCGCTCGAGAGGCAAGTTTGGAGAAGGGCAGCCCCGAACTCCCAGAGGGTTATATGGAGCTATCGCCCGGTATGTCCAGAAGCGGAAAGCGCTACTCGAAAGGGGAGTCGCTAAGGCTCAAGGTAAAAAAGGTAGGGGAGGGCGAATATGAGGTTGGTGACTACACCGTGAAGGTTGTCCGCGCCGGAAATAAGGTTGGGGTTTCATGCACCTGTCCTGATTTTGAATATCGCGGTAGAGGAGAGGGTCAGCCATGCAAGCATATATGGGCCGTAGTCTTAAGGGAGAATCTACTCGATCTCTCTAAGAAGAGGTAAAGTATCCTCCACTTATAAGTTATGTCCCCACTACAAGTTTGCTGAGCAACCTACCGCCTCGGATTTTGATACACAGCGGAGGGGGCGAGTGGGTTCAAATCTTTCCTCTTTACAATTGGGAAAGCAGAGACACGATTTCTTCAAAGCGGCTTTTCATATTATCATCATGCGCTATCCTTTCGCGTAATCGCCTCCTCGCATTGCTCACTGGGCTCCGCAGACGTTGTATATAATATCAGTCTGGGTCGCGACTTTGGCCATCGGGAGGGCTTGGATGGACTCTAAGATCTGCCTCCTGTTCTTCAAATTTCCGCACGCAATCTCGCCGATGACAAAAGGTTGCGTTGCCGCTTTACCCGAACGCAAGAGATCCCGCAGTGCTGAGTTGCCTCGACGGAAGTGGTCAACCCAGACGGACGTAACGACAAGAACCATGGGAGTGTCTCAGGATCGTCTCCGCGGAATGTTGCGGAGTTTCTTCTCGGTGCCACCAAGGTCCGCCAGTCGCCTTGCGCTCTCGAGCGCAATGAGGGCTTCCAGCCCCATTCTAACGAGCGAAGTCTTCTCTCTTACTCCGGTAAGCTGCGAGGCTTTCAGTAGAGCCTGATCATTGATATTCGGTGTCGTTCTCATACATCATAGTACGCATGATTATCGTATATGCCACAAATCTTTTTTCTTGAGGCTAACGTCGGAATTGAGCGGCGATCCCGCTGAGCGGGACGCGGGTAGGGAGCTAGCCTGAGGCTCGCGCATCCGCGCCGGAAAGCCCAATTGTCAAGGATCAAGATTTGACCCCCAAACCTTACTCAATGCCGCATGGCGTCGAGCAGAACCCAGTCACCGGGTGCGCGCTCGTATTTCCAGAACGTCCAACCACTGCAAGTCTTGCGTTTACATGCTGCAGCTCCCGCGACTGAGGGAGAGGTATACACCTTCCCTGCCAGCAGAATCGTTCCATCGCGTCGAACCCGTGCCGTAATGTGTTCCCCCTTGTATTTGGCCTTCAAGATCAGGGGGCTGGAGATGTACTTCCTAAGAACTACCTCGCGTCCCTTGGGTACTTCCTCTGTTTCCTGCTGCTCTTGTAGCACGCACGTCTCTCCAAATAACCCGTCAATCTCGGCCATCATATCCCGCTTGCAGTGTTGGCGGAACCGCCGGCGGAGGTCTTCGGACCGAGCGAATTTCCCCTTCTGTTGATTGCCAGCCGGTTTCACCATCCGTAAAATTAACGTTTCAAGCTCGTGTAGGTGACGGTCGCCAATAGTTATATACACAGAAAAATGATCCCATGAGTTTTTATGCCGATCTCGAAGATGATGCTTGAGCCGGTTGCGCAGATTGGTCGCCAGTCCCACATAGTACAGCTTCCCCCGCCGATATAAGGTATAGACACCTTGCCGGCCACGGACATATTGCCGCACGATCTCCTGATGTTTTTCCAACGCCTCGCGGGAGATGTTCTCAAGATGCTGACAAACCAGTTGCGCGCGCCTTGGCATGGACTGTCCCCCTTTCTATACTTCGTTTGAAAAGGAACTACCTGTTAGTCAATAGTCGAGGCCTGGTCCTGGAGCTTTCTTTCTATATCTTATTCCCCGAAAACGCGCCGGGCCAACCGCCTTGTGTTTCGATCGCCTTGTCAATATCGGCCATGAGGCGGATCGTTTCGTTCAGGGCGACGACGATCTTCTGGTAGTGTTGGATGTCTTCGTAAGTCAGGGTGCGGCCTTTGCGGTCCTTGAGCCACTTCTCACATACATGGTAGCCGCCGATGTGGAAGTTCCAGACTGCCGCCGGTACGCCGGCGAAGTATTGGGTCGGGTTGATCCAAACACGCTTGTCATTGTCCGTGTACTGCACCTTCTCGACGGCATGGGTCCCCTTCTCGGAGAATTCGGTGATGAGGTCATTGAGTTTCGGCGATTCCATGAGGTGCAAGCCGACAAGCTCGCCGCCCAAGGCGGCCAATCGGAAAAACAGGTCCCGGTTGCCCGTAAGCGGCAGGCGCGGGAAGTCAATTTTTAGGAATTCGGCGTAACGCGTTCGATACGTGGGCGAGTAGAAGACGGCATAGGCGAAGTGGAGGATATCTTCGGGGGTCACGCCCTTTGGTAGTCCGTGAGGCTCCTCTTGCTGGACTTTGAGTTTTTTCGCCAACGCTTTCAGGAACGCGGGGTTCATGTTCGGATGGTGGCCGGACAAAGCGTCCAGTTCGTCGGCGGAGGGGTGGAGGTATAGGGGGAAGATGTAGTTTACTTCCTTGAGCGAGACCGTGTGGAGCCCAATAATCTGGGCAGAAGAAAACACATGCTCAAATGACCCTATCTCGGTGCTTCGGGTTACACACAGGGAGCGATTGTTCCCCGCCAACATGTGACGCATCACATCGTATCGTGAGCGAGTCACGACTTTCTTGTCGTAGACAATGTGCCGAAAATCAAAAGGACGATATAGGATCGGGCGGACGACCGTTGAGGACAACCCGTGAGTTGTCGCCAAAACGCTCGCCTCCTGTGGTGTAAGGGCAATGGTCAATGCGTCTTGGCCGGTAACTACACCCACAGTGTTGACTGGCATGATCTCCGTAGCCTTCCAACCCCCCTCATATTCCGCCCTCAACTCAACATTCTGCGGATTGAAAAGGTAGAATGGTGACGACGGATTCAACTCCTGCCAGGGGGTTGTTTCGGCGCTGTTCTGCCACAACCAATGGTACTTGCCGCCGGCCAGTTGCTCGCCCTCGTAGGTTTCCCGGCGACCCCATAGGTCGGCATGGAAGACACGGGCGGGCGGCTTGGCCTTGCTCTCGGCGCGTCTCGCAGTCTTCACCGCCAGCAGGATCGCCACGCCCTGTTGAATGTCGAAGACGTTCTTGTCCTCGCCCCCGTCCGGCGCCTTCTCCTTCTTCTTGGAGTTGCCGTGCAGGTCGAGAACGTGAATCTCGTCGAACGTCTGCATCAGGTGTTGGCGCATGCCGCGGAAAGTCGGGTTGTCAAGGTAACCGTGGTTGGTGATGTAGCCGAGTACGCCTTCGCCGGTCTTGTCAATCCGCCATTCGGCAAAGCGGATGAACTTGACGTAGTCGTCTTGGAGCCACTTGGGGTTTCGTTCATCCAGCCAGACTCCGTCCACCATGTAGTAGTCCTGAATCAAAGCCCCGATGAAGGTCGGCACCTTCACGAGTCCGCTCTTCGCAGCCCTCTTCTTGATCTCTGTGCGTATCCCCTGTACGGCGTCGAATCTCGCAACATACTCCTTCCCTTTCTCAACGTTCACCTCAGTCCAACTGCGATTTGCAGAATGCCCGGAGTACGGTGGATTGCCCAGAACCACCATGATCGGGCGTTCGCGTTTGATTTCGGACGCGGCATTCGCCTCGCGGGCGATGAACTGACCGAGGAGCATCTCCGACTTCTTCGCCGCCTCTTCGAGGGTGTTGGTCAGGTAGATGCCGAGACGCTGGTCGCTGCCGAAAGTGTAGCCGGACTGCTCAAGGAGCATGCTGATTTTGAGGTGCGCAACGGCATAGGGTGCCATGAGTAGTTCGAAACCGAAGATGCGGGGCAGCAGGTAGCGGCTGACATAACCGTCCCACGCGCCGAGTTGTTTGCGGAAGCCCTGGTGGATGTGTTCAATGACGAAGTAGAGAAAGGTGGCGGTGCCGGTGGCGGTGTCGAGAATGAGTGTGTTCTCGTCGGCCAAGCCCTTGGGGCGTCCAAGTCGGGTCTTGAGCAGCCAGTCAATCGAGTTGACGATGTAGTTGACGACGGGTTCCGGGGTGTAGAAGACGCCCCGGATTTCCCGCATGGCCGGATCGTAGGCGGCAAGGAAGGTCTCGTAGAAGTGGACAACGGGGTCTTCCCGCCCTTTGCACTTCCCAAAGTCCCGCAGGATTTCCGCCATGTCGGCGTGCTTGAGTAGTTCGACCATGTCGTCCACGGCCCAGGCAATCGTGTCCGGAATCCTAACGCCTGCGATCTGCTCAAAAAGTTCACGCAGGAAGGGATTGGTGCGGGGGAGATTGGCGGCGGCTGACTCACGCGAGAAGGGTCTATCCGGCTCATGTACGCGGGCCGCGAAGAGGCCGTAGGCCAGGGTTTGGGCGAACATATCGGCGAACTGATGTTCTTCCAGATCGGGGATGAGTGTGTCCCGGAAGGCGTGCAGCCACTCGTGCAGCCAGTTGGTCTGTGCACCGTAGCCCGGCATGGTCTCGCGGACGACGCCGCTCTTGACCTGCTCCGCCTTTTCCTCTTCCTGCTGCAGAGCGGCAAGAATGAGGTCCCGGATCATGCGCGTCATGCCGGCCATGCGGTTGGCGAGTTCCTTGGCGGTACCCACGGTCAACGCGGGTTGCGCGTAGAAGGCGGTCAGGAGTGCGGTCAGACGCTCCTCGCCGTCCGCAGCGGGTTTGAGCCCTTGCCGTCCAGGTTCGGCCACGCGAACGGTCAGGCGTTTTTCGCCTGCCGCGTACCAGTGGAACTCCAGATAGTCCGTGAGAATCCAGTTGGGCAGCGTGGAGTACCGTTTGAACTGGTCCCCGTTTGGTCCTTTGCCGCGCTCCATCTCGTCGAGGTTGATGCCAACATCTTTCGTCTCCACATGCCCGAGGGGGACACCCTTCCTACTGATGTTGAAGTCGGGCGCGCCGCAGGCGATGCGGCGGGGTTCATTCGTGACGTCAATATCCTTGCCGCACGCTTCAAGAAGAGTTTCCAGAGCGGGGCGGTGGGTGTGTTCGGTGGAGTCGCCTTTGTCGAGGTTCTTCCGTATCTCTCTGATGTAGTCAGCAAAGGCACTCATTCTTCATTTCTCCGGGGCGAACGACGGAATTGAGCGGCGATCCCGTTAAGCCGGACGCGGGGAGGAGCAAATGCGAGAGCGTTCGCGCATCCGCGCCGGAAAACCAAATTGTCAAGGATAAAGATTTGACCCCCATACCTCGTTTGATCTTCTCGGCCACGCGGGACAACGGTACGGTTCAGCCGGTTGTTGGCCTCATTTTCCCTTAGGTTCCGGCCCGCCCAGCAGGGTTGGCAGTATTTGGTTCGCCTGTTTTTGTGCCGCTTCTGAGGGTAGGGAAATCTGCGTCAGTTTTTCTCCGTTGGTTGCGATCGTCCACCCTTCGGTCAACCGCCAGTCAGACTCCGCGGTTGGCTTCTCCATGAAGTACTGTCGTTTTCCTGCCGATGCATCTCGCAGTGTCACGACCGCCAGCATCTTGAGTGGGTACTTGGCAGCAAACGTTGGAGGGTAAGGTGCGACGTAGAACTCCTTAACGATGTTTGTAGACGTGGCGGGCAGGGCACCGCTTTGGACGAGGAATGCAAAGAAGCATGTGGCCTCACGCGTGAACTCGATGGTTGCCTCGACCTCCGTTTCGTTTTGAGTGCTGGCAGTTTCGGCGAACTGTTTCCAGTCTTTTTCGGTCATGTCAGGCGACTTGTCTCCGGCACGGACTGTGATGCAGCACAAGCTCACCAGCGCAACTAGAGATCCCGGAATTCGTCTTACATTCATTTTGTTCCTCTTGGCCAACGACGGAATTGAGCGGCGACCCCGCTCAATTCCGTCGTTCGCGCCGCATTTACGCCGTAAACAGTTATTTCTTATGTCCCGAGCGATATTTTAGCCGAAAAATGGCCTGATGTAATCAAGACAATTCAAGACTATTTCGGATAAGGAGGGATGGAAGCGGGTAATTCTACTCTACCTGCAATAGATGATTTCGGAGAGTGCGGAGTCCACTTGATACTTAGGAATAGGATAGGGGAGAGAAGAGAGCGGCGGCCGGAGCTTATTCACAGCCGTACTCAATCACCCTCACCCTGACCCTCCCTTCGGCAGGCGAATTTATCCTGAGCGAAGCCGAAGGAGGGCAATCTCCCCGGAAGAAGGTAAAAAAGCGGGAGAACGCCACTGCGACGTCCCCCCGCCGCGATCAGGCCCCAGGCAGGCGAAGCCTACGAAAGACATGCGTGGCCGGCTTCACTAAACGCGTTGTGAGGTTGTTGAGTTATTCCTTTTTGTAATCCTTTTTGTGATGCTTGGGGGCAACAAATTCGCCTTCCGGATTGACGCGGACCTCGATCTTTGCTTTGTCCTTGAGCATTTTCACTTTGTACATAGTCTGATCGCCTTTGATTTTCTTTTCTGCCGATACGATGTCACAGCCGGCATACTTCGTGGTGATTGCCTGGGACACCTTAGGCGGCAGGTCGCTTGGTTTCAGCTCTTCCTCAATTTCCAATAATTCCCCCTGTGGCGAGTATTCTACGTTTCGATGTGTCGAGCCATCAATTGACTCTATCTCGTACGATGTTTTCCCGCGGTGCTGATCCGTTGAGTAGTTTTTCACCGTTGCGTTCGGATACGCCTTCTCAAACGCTGCAATGACGGCGGAGGGGACATCGGCCTTCTTGATCGTTTGCTCTTCAGCCGATATCGCCACCGTGAGTGCTACGAGAAACAGACATGTAAGAACAGCCAATGCGCATCTCATGATTCGTCCTCCCCTGGTTGTTTTCTGCCATGTGACG
>Ga0315281_10003541_pt1 | contig 22844 bp, 19 predicted proteins | sample YL17G07_0_MG_FD_204540 | JGI IMG/M metagenome (GOLD analysis project Ga0315281, IMG submission 204540) | Sediment microbial communities from Yellowstone Lake, YNP, Wyoming, USA - YL17G07_0 | ecosystem: Environmental > Aquatic > Freshwater > Lake > Sediment | place: USA: Wyoming | collected... | reverse complement strand
ATGGCCGCGAGGATGCGTTCCGGCGAGGCGGGCAGATCGTGGATCCAGATGCCGGTCGCATCGTGGATGGCGGCCACCACGGCCGGTGCCCCGACGTCCATCGGAAGCTCGCCCAGCCCTTTGGCACCGTGCGGCGCCCCCGAGAATGGCTTCTCGACCAGGATCGCGCGGATGCGCGGCGCGTCGAGCGAGGTCGGAATGAGATATCTCGCTAATCGGTCGTTGAGGTACCGACCGTCGACCAGCTTGATCTCCTCGATCGTGGCGTAACCGATCGCTTGCAGCGTCCCGCCCTCGACCTGGCCTTCAGCCAGAACCGGATGGATGATGCGTCCGGCGTCATCGGCGGATACGACGTCGCGGACCGTGACCTCGCCGGTGTCCAGATCGACCTCCACCGTCGCCACCGCGCAGGCCCAGCCAAAGGCGGGATACGCGTCGCCGGTGTAGGTGGCATCGTCGAACTCGACGTTCGGATAGGGCGTGAACCGTTCGTCCACCCGCAATCCTCCGTGCTCGGTGGCGAAGTCGCGATATGACTCGGCGAACGGAAGACCGGTGGCCGACTCGACCTGTGCTCGCAATCGTCGGGCAGCGTTGATGAGCAAACCGCCGATGACCATCGTGGTCCGCGAGGCAACGGTCGGCCCGGAGTCAGGGACGATGCTGGTGTCCTGGGGCGCAACATCGACCTCGTCCGGATCCACACCGAGCTCCCCGGCTACCAGTTGCGGAAGGATTGTCCGGGCGCCCTGGCCCATCTCGGTCTGGGCGGTCAGCACCTGGATCACTCCGGCATCGGTCAGCTCGACCGATGCGACGCTCGCGATATGCACCTCGCCCGAACCAGTGAAGCCGGCGCCGTGCCAGGCCAGCGCCAGCCCGATCCCGGAGGCCACGCGAGCCGACGGCAATCGTGCCTCGCGGGCACGCCGGGTCTGTTCGCTGTGGCGTGTGAATTCGCTCGCATCGGCGGCCGCTTCGAGCACCTCGACGGCGGCCACGCTTTCGCGCAGCACCTGGCCCGTCGGAGTGATGTCGCCCTGGCGATACGCCCAGCGGCGTCGGAGCTCGAGGGGGCTGATCGACAGTGCCTCCGCGATGCGGTTGACCTGCATCTCGGCGGCAAATTCGACCTGCGGAGCCCCGAAACCACGGAAGGCACCGTTGGGCGGGGTGTTGGTGGCCATCGCCCGTCCCCGGATCTGCACGTTCGGGCACCGATACGGGCCACCGGCGTGCAGCACGCCACGCGAAAGCACCACCGGCGTCAGCGTGCAGTACGCCCCGCCGTCCATCACCACCTCGATCTCCTGGGCCACCAGGTGACCGTCGCGGGTCACCCCGGTGCGATGTCGGATCACCGCCGGGTGGCGCTTGGTGGTCGCGCTCAAGTCCTCGTGACGGTCGTAGATCATGCGCACCGGCTTGCCGACTTTGCCCGCGAGGAGGGCGGCGTGCAGCGCGATGATCGAGGGGTACTCCTCCTTGCCCCCGAAGCCGCCGCCGGTCTCCGCCTGCACCACCACCGCCTGGGCATCGGTCAGGTTGAGCGAGCGCTTCAATGCGCGGTGGATGTAGTACGGGCATTGGCAGGAGCCGTGGACCGTGACCCCACCGTCGGGGTGGGGGACGGCGATCATTGCCTGGTTCTCGATATACAGCTGCTCCTGGTGGCCGACCCGATAGGTCCCCTCGATCACCAGGTCGGCCTCCGCGAATCCCAGCTCGATGTCGCCGCGGGCGACGTTGCAGTGGGAGAGCTCTTCGGTCGAAGCAGCCGGATCGAAGACCGCAGGCAGTCGCTCGGTCCGGACGCGCAGATGGCGCTTCGCCTCTCGCAGCGTGGACCGATCGGCAGCCGCAATCAGGCACAGCGGCTCGGCCTGGTGACGGATCTCGCCGCCCACCGGCACCAGGATCGGCTGATCGTCCCGGATCAGGCTGATGACGTTGTCACCGGGGATATCGGCGGCCGTCACCACGACAACCCGGCTCCAGTCGAATGCGTCGTCCAGCTCGATCGCCAGCAGACGCGCGTGCGGCTCGGTGGACCGAATGGTCGCCCCGTACCAGGCGCCGGGGAAGACCAGGTCGTCGGCATACTTGGCCCGCCCGGTCAGCTTCTCCGGGCCCTCGCGACGAAGCGGGGTTCGGGGCGTGATGCGGCCCACGGTGGGCGTCGCGGGTGGGATGACCAGCGCCTCGGGCGCGACCGTTGACGCCATGACTCTTGGCTCGACGTGCGTCATGTGACTTCGCGCTCCTCCTCGGGCGGACGATAGCACCGAACGTCAGCCCGAGGCGCGATGGCGAGAGGGTATTCGTGACTCCGACCGCCGCCGCGAAGTCCTTCTCAATCGGGACCAACAGGTCTACGTTGGCGTTGCAACGGTCAAAAGAATCAGATGCAGAGGTGAAATCCAATGGACACCGGACCAAAGAGGGCGTCTCGGAAGCACGCGTGGATCATCTTCTTCGTGTTCGGCGTTGCGGCATCCATCGCCGGGCTGATCATCCTGGCAGGCGTTGTTCAGGTTGATCCACCATCGGCTGAGCGAACGACCGGCCTGACGCTGGGTCAGATTACTGCTCGGGTACCTGGCATGGACGCCTATGTCAGCGGGCTCACCAGGCAGCTGGGCAACTTCATGATCGCCATGGGGGTGCTGCTGTCCAGCATCGCCGCCATCCCGTTCAGGCGAGGAGAGAGGTGGGCCTGGTATGCCTGCTTGAGCTTGCCGATACTCGTCGCCGTCCAGTTGACCAACAGCTTCGCCATCTATCACTTCACAAGCGGCGGATTTGGGTGGCAGCTGGATCTCGCTTCGCTCGTCGTCGTCTTGGCCGCACTGTTGGCGTCCTACCGGACATTCTTCCCGAGGCCGTTGCCTGGTTGACTGCGAGCGCCCGCCACTCGGCTCACCATGTCGCTTCCCTCAGCGACGGCCGTGGCGCAGGGCGCGACCAGGGAGCGCTCCCGTGTGCGCAGCGCCGTCCACCACCAGCTCCCCGTTGACCGCCACGTACTCGATCCCGTCCGGGTAGCGCCGTGGTTCGTCATACGTGGCATTGGAGCGGACGCGTGCCGCGTCGAAGACCACCACGTCAGCGGCATACCCATCGCGCAGCAGTCCGCGGTCGTGCAGCCCCAGTCGCGCGGCAGGGGCGGAGGTCATCTTGCGAACGGCCTCCTCCAGCGATAGGAGCTGCTCCTCCCGCACGAACTGGCCCAGGATGCGGGGGAAGGACCCATAGGTGCGGGGAGACGGCTTCTCGCCGAGAAAGGTCGAATCCGTGCCAACCATGCCCACGGGATGCCGCACGAAGTGGGGGAGTGTCTCGCTCCACGGGCCGCTCGTGACCTGCGCCACGCGCAGATCCTCGGCCAGCAACAGGTCGCAGATAGCGTCGACCGCGTCGCTGCCGGTCTCGCGCATCACTTCCGCCAGGGTGCGGCTCTCCCACCGGGCGTGCTCGGGGCGGGTGAACGCCCCCAACCGAATATCGGCCCAGTCGGCGACACCCGCCGTGAGCGCGGCGTGACCGTGCAGCTGTCGACGGATGCGCTGGCGCACGGATCGATCCGCCAGGCGCTCCTTCAGCGCCATCGGACCACCCGCCTGGACCCACTGTGGCAATTGGATGAGGAGGCGAGTGCAGGCCCATTCGTAGGGGTAGGTGTCGAAGGTGACGTCCGCGCCGGAGCGTCGCGCTGAGTCAAGCAGGTCGAGCAGCTCTTCGGGCCGACCTGGATGCGTGCGCCGATGATAGAAATGGGTGAGGTGCACTGGCCCCTCGCCCCTGCGACCGATCTCGATCGCCTCGCGGAACGGATCCAGGAAGCCGTCGCCGAGCCCATAGCGGACGTGGGTGTGATAGAAGCCGCCGCCCTGCGCCGCCTCTGCCGTCAGCGCGGCGAGCTCATCGGTCGATGCGAAGGAGCCGGGGGGATAGTCGAGGCCGCTCGACACCCCGAAGGCGCCCTCCTCCATTGCCTCGCGCAGCATGGCGCGCATGTTCGCCAGCCCGTGTTCGTCGGCGGGCACGTCATCCCATCCGATGGCGCCTACGCGGAGCGCGCTGTTTCCGATCATGACGGCCACATTGACCGCCTGGCCGCGATCGTAGCGGCCGATATAGCTGGCGACCGAGTCCCAGTCATAGGCAATCTCGGGCCATCCGTCGAGTCCGCTGTTCAGCTCCACGAACGCGAGCAGATCCTCGTGCCTCAGGAACGGCGCGTACCCGTTGCCGTCGACGCCGATGACCTCAGTCGTCACTCCCTGGCGCACCTTGGGTTCGTGGCGCGGATCGGCCAGGATGACCAGGCCGCCGTGGCTGTGCAGGTCGATGAAGCCGGGAGCGACCACCAATCCGGTGGCGTCGATCACCCGGTCGGCCTCGGGGCGCCAGGCCGCCTCCCCGAGCAACAGATGACCGTCCAGCGAGGCCACCGTGCCGGAGCGGGCCGGCGCGCCACTGCCGTCGACCAGCGACCCGCCGGTGAACGCGAGGTCAACGTGCCCCGAGAGGCGAGGATCGGTCATGAGTGCTGCATGCGCGCTCGGCTCGGTCACTGCGCGCAGTCTAATAAGCCGGATGGACCGATCGGCACCGGTTGGCGCGGTGATCCTGGCGGCCGGCAGCTCGCGACGCTTTGGCAGTGCCAAGCAGCTGGCGATGCTCGATGGCCGCACCCTGCTCGAGCACGCGATCGGCGCGGCGGTGGCGGCAGGGCTGACGCCCGTGGTGGCCGTCGTCCCGACCTGGCTGACGCGCCCCTCATCCCTCGGCGGCGAGTCGGTGCAGTGGGTGGGCAACCCGAGTCCCGAGCGGGGAGTCAGCGTCTCACTGCGGCTCGGGCTGCGAGCGATCGGCGACGAGGCGACAGCGGCGGTGATCCTGCTCGGCGATCAGCCGTATGTCGGCCCATCCATCATCGAGACGCTCCTTGCGGCACGCGGAGATCGGCCCATCGTGGCCGGCGAGGCCGACGGCGTCCTTGCACCGCCCCTCCTCCTCGAACGAAGTGCCTTCGCGCTGGCAGAGGCTGCGAGCGGCGATATCGGCCTTCGCCAGATCCTGCGGGATAACCCCGAGCTGGTCCGGGCCGTTCCGATCGACCGACATCCGCCCGACGTCGACACACCCGACGATCTGGCCGCACTCGAGCGCCCCTAGAATGGCCCGGTGACCATCGAACGCATCGCCAGCGCCGAAGTCGCCGAGGACGAGGTCGCCCTCGAGTCGACGGTCCGCCCTCGCCGCCTCGACGAGTTCGCGGGCCAGGATCGAATCAAGGAGAACCTGGCGATCCTGATCGACGCCGCACGGCACCGTGCCGATCCGGTCGACCACATCCTGCTGTACGGCCCTCCCGGACTTGGCAAGACAACGCTGGCCAACATTGTGGCGTCTGAAATGGGCGCACAGATCCGTACGACTTCGGGTCCGGCGATCGAGCGGGCCGGCGACCTCGCCGCAGTGCTCACAGCGCTCAACAAAGGCGATGTCCTGTTCATCGATGAGATCCACCGCCTGTCGCACGTGGTGGAGGAGATCCTCTACCCGGCCATGGAGGATTTCGCCCTCGATGTCGTGCTGGGCAAGGGTCCCGGTGCGCGAACCGTCAGGCTGCAGATCGAACAGATCACCGTGATCGGGGCGACCACCCGGGTCGGCAGCATCACGGGGCCGCTGCGCGACCGATTCGGCGTGACCTACCGCCTCGACTACTATGGCCAGGCCGACCTGGAACTGATCCTGCGGCGCAGCGCAGAGATCCTGGGCGTCGCACTCGAGCCGGAGGCCGCCCCCATCGTGGCCGGCCGCAGCCGCGGAACGCCGCGGATCGCGAATCGGCTGCTCAGGCGGGTTCGCGACTTTGCCCAGGTGCGCGGTTCGGGGGATGGACGCGTCACCGCCGCCCTGGCGACCGATGCGCTCGACCTGCTGGAGATCGATCGACTCGGGCTCGACGCGCTCGACCGGCAGCTGTTGCGGGCCATCGCCGAGCACCATGGTGGCGGGCCCGTCGGGCTGCAGACGATGGCCGCCACCATCTCGGAACCGGTCGAGACGCTCGAGGATGTGATCGAGCCGTACCTGATGCAGATCGGCCTGCTGGCCCGGACCTCGCGTGGTCGGCAGTTGACCCCACGCGCCTGGGAGCACCTCGGCCTGACGCCCCCGCCCGGCGGCACAACGCCCCAGCCTGGCCTGTTCGACTAACCCGAATCCCCGCGGCCTGAGCGGCACGGCGGTCCTTGCCCACGCCCAGTCGCTGCCGATCGTCGAACAGGCTGATCAGCCAATCCAGCATGGCGCGCGAAAGGCCTTCTCGATGGTCGATGGCGGGAGTAGGATCGGCGCGGTCGCGCCCCGCTCGGATTCACGCGGGACGGGCCGGCAGGGATGGAGGGCAGACATACCGTGGATGGCATTGCCTCGTACTTCAAGTTCAAGGAGCGGGGGACCGACTTTGCGACCGAGGCGCGCGCCGGCCTGACGACATTCATGGTCATGGCGTACATCCTCTTTGTGAACGGCGCGATCCTCACCGCGGGTTTCGGCGACAACTCGACCTGGACCCTCGCCACGATCGCGGCCGGCACGGCGCTCGTCGCCGGGGTCATGACCATCGCGATGGGAGTCATCGGGAACTATCCGTTCGCCTTGGCCGCCGGCCTCGGCATCAACGCGATCGTTGCCTTCTCGCTGACCGGCAGGGGCCTCTCGCCCGCTGGCGCCATGGGCGTGATCGTAATCGAAGGAATCCTGGTCACGATCGCCGTGCTCGTAGGTCTTCGAGAGGCGATCATGAACGCGGTGCCGGTCTCGCTGAAGCGAGCCATCGGCGTCGGTATCGGGCTCTTCATTCTGTTCATCGGATTCGCCAATGGCGGGCTCGTCAAGGCCGGCAGCGGGACGCTGGTGACCGTGTCCTTCCCGACCGAGCCGTCGCAATGGGTGTTCCTGGCGGGGCTGCTGATCACCATCGTTCTCTACGTCATGCGTATCAAGGCTGCGCTGGTCATCAGCATCCTTGCCACCACGGCACTCGCCCTGGTCGTTGACGTTGCTAAATTCCCTGCTTCTGATCAGCTGCTCGCCACTCCGAAGTTCGACACGCTCGGGCACTTCGATCTGGGTCAGATATTCAGCACGCTGCCGATCGTGACGGCACTGCTGATCATCTTCGCGATCATGCTGACCGACTTCTTCGACACGATGGGGACGGTGACGGGCGTGGCGGCCGAAGCTGGCTTGGCGAACGAGGACGGCTCGGTGCCGGGCGTCGGGCGCGTGCTGCTCGTCGACTCGCTGGCCGCCGTGGCGGGAGGCGTCGCGGGCATTAGTTCCAACACGACATACATCGAAAGCGCCGCGGGTGTGGCGGATGGCGGTCGGACCGGGTTCACGTCGGTCGTGACTGGCGTCCTCTTCCTGTTCGCGATCCTCTTGTCCCCGATCGCCTTGATCGTTCCGGCGGCCGCGACCGCGCCCGCCCTGGTGCTCGTTGGCTACCTGATGTTCACGCTGATCAAGGACATCCCCGTTGGCGACGTGGAGGAAGGACTCCCCGCTCTGCTGACGATGATCCTGATGCCGCTCACCTACGACATCACGGTCGGCATCGGCGCCGGCTTCATCAGCTGGGTGCTCATCAAGCTCGTCCGCGGCAAGATGAGCGAGATCCACTGGCTGATGTGGGTCGTCTCGGTCGCGTTTCTCGTCTTCTTCGCCCAGGACTGGATCAACGGCTTCATCAAGTAAGTCGCAGTCCAAACCGATGGCGCCCGGCCGGGCCTCCCGGCCGGGCGCTACGCTGTCCGGGCCAATGACCGTTCCGATCCGGTGAGCCGACTGCGCGTTGATGACTTCGACTACGCGCTCCCACCGGAGGCCATAGCCCAGGTCCCGACCGAAGCGCGGGACGGCGCCCGGCTGCTGGCTCTCGACCGGCGATCGTCCCGACCGAGTGAACCGGCGGTCGAGCATCTTGTCTTCCGCGAGCTGGCGAAACTCCTGCAACCTGGTGACCTGCTGGTGGTCAACGACACGCGGGTACTCGCCGCGCGGCTCTCCGCGGTTCGGCCCGGGGGAGGGGAAGCCGAGATCCTGCTACTCCGCCCGATCGACGGCCCCGACCACTGGGAGGCGCTGGTCAGACCTTCGCGCCGAATCAGAATCGGTGAGAGGCTCGGGTTACGGGCCGGGTTCACGGTGGAGGTGGGGGATCGGCTGGATACGGGAACCCGCGCGGTGCGCTTCGACCGGGACGCATACCTCGTCATGGCGGAGGCAGGGGAGACCCCGCTGCCGCCGTACATCCGCGACCGCTCCGTGCCTGCCGAGCGATACCAGACTGTCTATGCGCGCCCCGCTGGCTCCGCCGCCGCGCCAACCGCCGGGCTCCATTTCACTCCCGAATTGCTTAACTCGCTTGCCGCGGCGGGTGTCGGGCAGGCCAGCGTGACCCTGCACGTAGGGCTCGACACCTTTCGGCCGCTGGAGGGCGAGTTCGTCGACCAGCACCGGATCCACCGAGAGTGGTATGAGATCCCCTCGGTGACCGCATCCCTGCTCGCCGACACTCGACGCCTGGGCGGGCGCATCGTGGCGGTCGGGACAACCACCGCCCGGGTGCTGGAGACCGCGGCCCGTGATGACGTTGCGACCGGCTGGAGCGACCTGTACATCACCCCGCCGCATGCGTTCACGGCGGTAGATGCGCTGATCACCAATTTCCACCTGCCGAAGAGCTCGTTGCTGCTGCTGGTGACCGCCTTCGTCCAGGCCGGCATGCGCGGGACAACGGCACTCGGGGCGCGCGACACGCTGCTGGCGGCCTACCGTGCCGCCCTGGCCGAAGGCTATCGGTTCTTCAGCTTCGGCGATGCCATGTTCATCGGCTAGGCTGGCTGCGTGACCTCGCCGATCTCATTCTCATGCCGCGAAACGACGACCGGGCAGGCGCGACTCGGCACGCTGATGACACCGCACGGGGCCATCGACACGCCGCAGTTCATGCCGGTCGGCACGCAGGCGACGGTGAAGAGCCTGACCCCGGGCGACCTGCGCAGCGCGGGGGCGCAAGTCATCCTGGCCAACACCTACCACCTCTCTCTGCGGCCGGGGCACGAACGCATCGCGCGGCTGGGTGGACTTCATCGGTTCATGGGCTGGGACGGGCCGATCCTGACCGATTCCGGCGGCTTCCAGGTCTTCAGCCTCGGCCACCTGAGACGAGTTGACGATGATGGCGTGACCTTCACCAGTCACCTCGACGGATCGCCACAGCGGCTGACCCCCGAACGCGCGATCGAGATCCAGGAGGCGCTCGGCAGCGACATCGCGATGGCCTTCGACCAGCTGGTTGACGCCACGCTGCCGAGAACAGAAGTCCGCGAAGCGATGGAGCGGACGCACCACTGGGCGCCGCGTTGTCTGGCGGCACGGACCCGCCCGGACCAGGCGCTGTTCGGAATCGTCCAGGGCGGCGTCGATGACGAGCTGCGCCGGCAAAGCGTCGCGGCGATCGCCGCGTCGCCCTTCGATGGAATTGCCATCGGGGGGCTGTCGGTGGGGGAGAGCAAGTCCGATATGTCGCGCACGCTCGAGACGGTGATGGATGCGCTCGGAGACGATCCTCGCGTCCGCTACCTGATGGGCGTTGGCGCACCTCCCGACTTCTTTGACGCGGTCGAACGTGGCGTGGATCTGTTCGACTGCGTTCTGCCCACCCGGGTGGCCCGCACCGGGCAGCTATGGACCAGCGAAGGAAAGCTCAACCTGCGGAACGCCCGGTTCCTCGATGACGCCGCACCGATCGACTCGGCGTGCGCCTGTGAGGCCTGCCGCAACCACTCCCGGGCGTACCTGGCCCACCTATTCCGAGCCGAGGAATTGCTCGCCTATCGCCTCGCCTCGCTGCACAACCTCACCTATACTCTGGACCTGATGGGGCAGATCCGAGCGGCCCTCGCCGACGGCTCATTCGCATCAGTTCGGGAAGCCGTCAGCGTGCGCTACGGTGACGTCCGGAACGATGTTCGCTAAGCCACCGCTAACGGGCCGATAAGGCCCCATCGGTCAAGCTGGCGACCACCTCGACCGGCCAAGATCGGAGGTCAGGCTCAACATGGCCAAGGGGCGAGATCGACCGCGCCACCAGGAAAAGCGCAAGCCCAAGGAGAAGGCGCCCAAGATCCAACCGGCATCGGCCCATGACCAGCCGATGACCGTCGAGGTAGTCAAGAAGAAGCGCAAGCCGCGCAGCGAACCCGGCGAGGAGGCTTGACCTGACTCGCCGCCGGGAGTGACCAGAGAAGGAGCCCGCAAGATCATGGACGCCCCGGTGGCACCCGCCCAGGAAGAGACCCCCACCCAGCGCAATGGAGAGCGCGGACGCGCGGTTGATGCCGCCATTCTGCAGATCGAGAAGCAGTTCGGCCGCGGCGCGATCATGCGGCTTGGCGACAAGGGCGCCAAGATGGTGGTCGAGGTCGTGCCCACCGGATCGGTCGCGCTCGACCTGGCGCTCGGCGTGGGCGGCGTCCCGCGCGGCCGGATCACCGAGATCTACGGCCCCGAGTCAAGCGGTAAGACGACCCTCTGCTACCACATCGCCGCCAATGCGCAGCGAGCCGGCGGATTCGTGGCGTTCATCGACGCGGAGCACGCGCTCGACCCCGGGTACGCCCGCAACGTCGGCGTCAACGTCGACGACCTGCTCGTCTCGCAACCCGACACCGGCGAGCAGGCGCTGGAAATCGCCGAGACGCTGATCCGCAGCAACGGAGTCGACGTGGTGATCATCGACTCGGTCGCGGCGCTCGTGCCACGTGCGGAGATCGAGGGCGACATGGGCGACAGCTTCATGGGCCTGCAGGCTCGCCTGATGAGCCAGGCACTGCGAAAGCTGGCCGGGGCCATCAACCGCAGCAACACCGCTCTCATCTTCACCAACCAGCTGCGAGAGAAGATCGGCGTCATGTTCGGCAGCCCGGAGACAACGCCCGGCGGCCGCGCTCTCAAGTTCTACGCCTCGATCCGGATGGACATCCGCCGCATCGAGACGCTCAAGAACGGGACCGATGCGATCGGCTCGCGTACCCGCGTCAAGGTGGTCAAGAACAAGGTCGCCAGCCCATTCCGACTGGCGGAGTTCGACATCATGTACAACGAGGGGATCAGCCGCGAGGGAGGCCTGCTCGACGTCGGGATCGCCGCCGGCATCCTGTCGAAGACCGGGGCATGGTTCAACTACGGTGAGACCCGGCTCGGCCAGGGACGCGAGAACGCCCGTGACTTCCTCAAGGGCCACCCGGACCTGGCCGACAAGATCGACGGCGAGATCCGCGGCAAGGTCTCTTCGATCGAGATCGGGGTCGGGGGCATCACGGAGGCGGAGTAGGGGAGTCGTCCCAATCCGATGCCCGGCCGCCGCGGCCCGCGCGACAAGAGCGCTGGCGAGCGCCCGGAGCCAGACGCCGAGTCAGCGATGGAAACCGCCATTCATTTCCTCGGCGCACGTCCGCGGACTCGGTGGGAACTGGAGCGCCGACTTCGTCGAGCCGCGGCCAGCCATGAGGTCATCGAGACGACCCTCGAGCGCCTGGCGATGATGGGGCACGTCGACGACGTGGCCTTCACCCGGTGGTGGGCCGAGCAGCGGGACCGACATGCTCCGCGTGGGCGGCGCATGGTCGAGGCCGAGTTGCGCCAGCACGGCGTGCCGCGAGAGGTGCTTGAGTCACTGCGCGGATCAGAGTTGGCCGAACCGGGACGCGATGGCGAGATGCTGCCGGGCAATGAGGCCGAGCGGGCGCGGGTCGCCCTGGAGCGCTACTTGAAGGGTCGTGCCCTGCCCACGGACATCAGATCCATCCAGCGCTTCGGGGGTTTCCTGATGCGCCGCGGCTTCGACCCCGAGACGGTCCGAGCCACCCTGCGCTTCGCCGCCGCGGTCGAGATCGCGGACGACTGAGTCCCGTCGGCGTCGGTTCGGCGGACTTGCGCTACACTCCCCCGACGGCATCCCGACGATCAACTGTCAGGCTGCCAATCGACCTTAAGCCTGCAACCTGCGTCGCCCACGCGACGCGAGCCTTCGCCCAACAAGGGCTCCAACGACCGGAGGAGCCGATGACTGATACCACGATCGCCGTCGGGGCGGCGTTTGCCGCCCTTCTGGCCGGAATCGGACTGGGATACCTGGTTCGCCGCTTCTTGGCCGCGAAGAGCGTCAAGAACGCCGAAGGGTACGCCGAACGCATCACGGCCGAGGCACGCGCCAAGCAGAAAGAGATCGTCCTCGAGGCGAAGGATGAGGCCCTCAAGTTGCTGCGCGCGGCAGAGGATGAGGCCCGCGAGAAGCGGGCCGACCTGCAGCGGCAGGAGCGACTGCTGCTCGATCGCGGCGAGAGCCATGACCGCAAGGTGGAATCGGTCGAGCGCCGCGAGGCCGCCTTCGAGGAGCGCCAGCGTGAGCTGGAGACCGAGAAGGCTCACCTTGCCGAGCTCCAGCAGCGCCAGCTCCTCGAGCTCGAACGGGTCAGCGGGCTCTCGGTCAATGAGGCGCGCCAGAGCCTGATTCAGCACATCGTCGATGAGGCCGAGGCAGAGGCGCGCCACCAGGTCCGTGAGATCGAGCGGCACGCCATCGAGGAAGGTGAAGATCGGGCACGCCGCGTCCTGACCACGGTCATCCAGCGAATGGCCGCTGACCATACCTCCGAGACCACGGTCACCGTCGTTCCCCTCCCGTCCGAGGAGATGAAGGGGAGGATCATCGGTCGGGAGGGGCGCAACATCCGCGCCCTCGAGCAGGCCACCGGGGTCGATCTGATCATCGATGACACCCCGGAAGCCGTGGTTCTCTCCGGATTCGACCCGGTGCGTCGCGAAATTGCGCGCATGGCGCTCACCAAGCTGATCAGCGACGGACGAATTCATCCTGGCCGCATCGAAGAAGTGGTCGCCAAGTGCCGCACCGAGATCGAAGTGGTGATGCGACAGGCGGGTGAACAGGCCGCCTACGACGCTGGAGTGCCGGGCCTGCACCCGGAGCTCATCAAGCTGTTGGGGCGTCTCAAATACCGGACCAGCTACGGTCAGAACGTGCTCAACCACTGCATCGAAACGGGACGCCTGGCCGGCCTGCTGGCTGCCGAGATCGGAGCCAACGTGGCCGAATCGAAGAAGGGCGGCTTGCTGCATGACATCGGCAAAGCGGTCGACCACGAGGTTGAAGGGCCGCATGCCCTGATCGGCGGTGACATTGCGAAGCGCTACGGTATCAACGCCGTGGTCTGCAACTGCATCGCCGCGCACCACCAGGAGGTGGAGCAGGAATCGATCGAGGCCACCGTGGTGCAAATCGCCGACGCCATCAGCGCCTCGCGCCCCGGGGCCCGCGGTGAGTCGCTCGACAATTACGTCAAACGGCTCGATGACCTCCAGGAGATCGCGCTGAGCTTCCCCGGCGTGGAACGCTGCTACGCCATCCAGGCAGGACGCGAGATCAGGATCCTGGTTCGACCCGAGGATATCGACGACCTGGCCTCGACCCGCCTCGCCCGCGACATCGTCAAGAAGATCGAGGAGCAGCTTCGCTACCCCGGCCAGATCAAGGTGACCGTGATCCGCGAGACACGCGCGGTCGACTACGCCAGATGACCGATCGCGCCGCGCTCCTGCGGTGCATGGTCATCGGGGACATCATCGGGAAGCCGGGCCGCCTGGCCGTCGTTCAGAGCCTGCGCGCCGCTCGCACGGAATTTGACCTGGACATGGTGATCGCCAACGGGGAGAACCTGGCGGCCGGTGCGGGACTGACCCCCAGTCTCGCGGAAGAGCTGCTGGCCAACGGGGTCGACGTCATCACCAGCGGGAACCACATCTGGGACAAGCGCGAGATTTACGACTACCTCGACTCAGGACGCCCCGTGCTGCGCCCGCTCAACTACCCAGACGAGGCACCGGGGCGTGGCTGGCTGCTTCACGCCCTCCCCGACGGGGACCAGGTGGCGGTCGTGAACGTCATGGGCCGCGTCTTCATGAACCAGCTCGACTCGCCCTTCACCGCCATGGATGCCCTGCTGGACGAAGCAGCCGAGCCACTGCCGCCCGTGCGCGTTGTCGACTTCCATTGCGAGATCACCAGCGAGAAGAACGCGATGGGCTGGTACCTCGATGGGCGTGTGTCCGCGGTGGTCGGCACGCATACGCATGTCCCGACCGCCGATGCCCGGTTGCTGCCCAAGGGGACTGCCTACATCAGCGACATCGGCATGACCGGGCCCCGGGATTCGGTGATCGGCTTCAGCCTCGAGACGGTGTTACCGCGGTTCCTGACCCATCTGCCCACCCGATTCGCGGTGGCCGAGGGTGCGGTCAGCTTCAACGCGGTGGTGATCGAAGTCGAGCGGGCGACCGGTCGCGCGCGTTCGATCAGTCAGGTGCAGCGGCTGATCGAGGTCTGAAGCGTGCTGGGCCCGTCGTCGCCCGCGCCGCTGGCAGCCATCGTTGGGCCGACCGCATCGGGCAAGAGCGACCTCGCCCTCGCCCTGGCAAGGCAGATTCCCCTGGAGATCCTCGTCGCGGATTCGCGCCAGGTGCGCCGCGGGATGGATATCGGAACGGCCAAGCCCGACGCGGCGGCCCGATCGGCCGTACCCCACCACCTGCTGGACCTGGTGGCGCCCGATGAGCCATTTTCCGTCGCCGATTGGGTGGCAGCGGCACGACCGCTGGTCGACGGTATCGCCGGACGCGGTCATCTGCCGTTGGTGGTGTGCGGCACCGGGCTCTACCTGGCGGCACTGGTCGACGGCTACGACCTCAGCTCCGCGCCGCCATCGCCGGCGCTGCGCCTGGAGCTGGAGCGCGAGATCGGGGAGCGCGGCATCGGCGCCCTCGCCCTGCGGCTGACAGCCCGTGATCCGACCGCGGCAGCACGCATCGACCTGCGCAATCCGCGGCGCCTGATCCGCGCGCTCGAGCGTAGCGCACAAGCGGCGCAGCCTAACCACCCATGGTCCGGGCCGCTGGTGATCATCGGCCTTCATCGACCCCTCGACGTGCTCGATCGCCGCATCAATGCCCGGGCAGCGCGCCTCTTCGCAGATGGCATCCTCGAGGAAGTGGCTGCGCTGATGGCTGCAGGGTATTCGCCGGATCTCGCCACAATGACCGGGCACGGCTATCGCGAAGCGGCACGCGTGCTGTCCGAGGAGTCGAGCCTGGAGGATGCGATCGGGACCACAGCCAGGCGAACGCGGCAATACGCCCGGCGCCAGCGCAGCTGGTTCAGTCGCGATGAGACGATCTCCTGGATCAACGCCGGTGACCTACCGGCCGATCACCCCGAGGTGGTGGACGAGGCGCGCGCCGTCCTGCTCGCGGCCCGCACCGGCGCCTTGTGAATCGCGAGCACCGGGTACGCGGGTAGTCCGAGCGACCGTCGCCAGGTGAGCAGCTCCTCTTCGACCGCCCGGGCGGCAGCCTGGAGATCGGGGATTGCGGTGAGTGATGGCGTCTCGCCCACGGTGGATTCGGGCAGCGCGCCCGGCCTTCCGAGCAGATAGCCTTGCGCAGCTGGTACTCCCAGCGCCAGCAACTGGTCGATCTGGTCGGCATCTTCCACGCCCTCGCCCACCACCAGCGCGCCAGTGCGGGCGGCGAAGGCGACGATGGATTCGACCACCGCGCTGGCACGGCCGCCCGGGGCGGTCCTGTGCACGAGGCCCAGGTCCACCTTGACGATGTCGAAGCGCAGGTCGGTCAGCAGGCGCAGGCCCGCGTTGCCAGCACCAAGATGGTCGGCGGCCAGTCTGATGCCAGCTCGACGGAAGGTATCCAGCTTGACGAGCACTCGCTCGACGTCGTCGATCGGCTGACGCTCGGTCAGCTCGATCACCAGGCGTCGCGGTGCCAGGTCGTGGCGCCCCAGGATGGCGAGCAGGGCCGCGGTGCTGAACTCTGCGGCTTCGAGTGTCCGCGGTGAAAGATTGACGCTCAGGAACGCGCCCTCCGGCAGGCGCCCTGCCCCCGCCACGATCGTCTCCATGCAGGCGAAATCGAGTGCAACCAACTGACCACCAGCCTCGGCGGCGGCAAACAGGGACACCGGATCGAGGAATGGCGACGGGCTCATGGGTCTGATCAACCCCTCCCAGCCGAGTACGGTGCCGGTCGCGAGATCGAAGATGGGCTGATATACCGCAGTCAGCCGGCCACGAGCAATCAACTCGGCCACCGCGTCGCCAGAGCCAACCAGGGCCTCGTCGGCGGCCGCGTGCGGATCGAACACGAAGACATCGGTCCGCCCAGCGCGCTTGACGGCCCGCAAAGCTGCTTCGGCCTGGGCGTACAACTGCGTCAGGGAGCTTGCCAGGGCAGGCACCGATGAGATCCCCGCCGAAAAGGAAACGGCGGTGGCATCTTGACGACGCGGATCCGATTCGAGTGCAGCGATGAGCAGGCGGCGAGCGACGACTGACGCCCCGTCGGCGTCGGTGTGAGGCAGGATGAGAGCGAATTCGTCTCCGCCGGTGCGAAAACAGCGATCGGCGTCGCGGGCCGCTCCGCTGATGAGTCCGGCGAATCCTGCGAGGACGCGGTCGCCCTCCGCATGTCCGTGCTGATCATTGATCTGCCTGAACTCGTCCAGGTCGATCAGCACCAGCGCCAGCGGCACGCCGTAGCGCTGCGCCTCGCTGACCTCGCGTTGCAGCTCGTCATGGAATGTGCGGTGATTGCCGAGCCCGGTCAGCGGGTCGCGCAGGGCGTCAACCGCCGCACCCTCGGTCCGCGTGCCCAATGCGTCGCGGGCCATCATCGAGGGCCGGAGGATACCCGCCAGCGCGATCCCCACCACGATTCCCGCACTCAGCACGCTGACTGCCGCGCGGGGAATGGCGCCGGGAATGACCTCGCCCAGCGACATAAATGCGGCCAGGCCGGCGGTTGCGCTGAGCGTGGCGCCTGCCACGACGCGGATGACGGCGCCCAGGCGGGCACCTACGGGCGATCTCCCGCCCGCCGTCGTGTCGCCGGTCGTTACCTTTGACTGCTTGGTCACGAAACAGATATGCCAGATCAACGGGTGCGTTTCTGTAGCCCAGAAGTACCGAATCTCAGCCTTGGCCATCCTGACCGGGTGCCCGCACAATTGGGTAGGATGAGGTGGCATGCCGGACCGCACCCCCATGATCGACCTCACGACACCGCTCGAGCGGGCATTTCTCATCGGCGTCGACACGCCGGGTTCTCCGCTCTGGCCGATCGAACGCAGCCTCGCCGAGCTGGCCGCACTGGCCGAGACGGCTGGCGCCACGGTCGTCGGGAGCGCCTCACAGCGACGAAACGCGCCGGACCCGGTCTGGTACCTCGGCAAAGGCCGGGCCGCCGACCTGGTCGATGAGAAGGCGGCCACCGATTTCAACCTGCTGATCGTCGATGACGAACTTCACCCCAATCAGCAGCGCAGCCTGGAGAAGCTGCTCGACTGCAAGGTGCTCGATCGGTCGGCGCTGATCATCGACATCTTCGCCCGGCATGCCACCACGCGCGAAGGTCGACTCCAGGTGGAGCTGGCGGCCCTCGAGTACCACCTGCCGCGCCTGACGCGCCTGTGGACCCACCTTTCGCGGACCGGCGGTGGAATCGGCACCCGTGGTCCGGGAGAGAGCCAGCTGGAGACCGACCGACGCCTCATTCGCCTGCGCATCAAGAAGGTGCGAGGCGAACTCGAGGAGGTCAAGCGCCAGCGTGGAACGGCCGCTCAACATCGAGAGCAGGCACAGGTGGCCGGCGTGGCCCTGGTCGGGTACACCAACGCAGGCAAGAGCACGCTGCTCAACGCACTGGCGGAGGCGCACGTGTTCGTGGCCGATCACCTGTTCGCGACGCTCGACCCGACCAGCCGACAGGTCACCTTACCGACCGGTCAACGCGTGGTCATGACCGACACGGTCGGATTCATCAACAAGCTCCCGCACGACCTGATCGAGGCGTTTCAGGCAACGCTCGAAGAAGCGCGGCGCGCCGATCTGCTGATCGAGGTGGTCGACGCCTCCGACCCTGATTTCGTGGCGCAGCAGGCGACTGTGCAGACCGTCCTCGAACAACTCGGAGCCGACGGCAAGCCACGCATCACGGTCTACAACAAGCTCGACCGCCTCGATCCGGACCAACGGGCTACCGCTCAACTGACCACGCACAATGTGGCATTCATCAGTGCGCTGAGCGGCGAGGGCCTGCCCGGCCTGCTCGACCAGGTTGCGGGCGTGCTGCGCGGCCAGATGGTGCCGATCGACGCGACAATCCCGTACTCGCGGGGAGAATTGGTGGCACGCGCGCGCGCTGCGGGCGACGTGGCCCAGCGATTCACCGAAGAGGGCGTGCGCCTGTCCGGGCACCTGCCGCAGGCCATGGCCGCCGAGGTGAGTGCAGCGCAGCCGTCGCGCCGCGGCTCCCGTTGATCGCCGAGCCATGATCCAGGTGACGGCCAGCCTGATGCGGGATAGCCACCACGGCATTCCAGCGGTATTCCGAGACATGCCCCAGTTCGTCTCTGAAGCCCTGAGCGAGCTGGTTGGCTCATCGGTGGTTGTCAAGGCCGAGACCGCCAACCCAATCGGCTGCTTCAAAGGCCGCGGCACCTGGCTCGCCGTGGCTGACCTGGCGCGGCGGGGCGAGGTAGGGGAGCGAAAGGGCGTGATCGTGGCTTCGGCAGGCAACTTTGGCCAGGGAGTGGCCTACGCCTGCCGCGCCTACGGTGTGCCGGCCGTCGTCGTGGCGGCTACCACGGCCAACCCTGCAAAGGTGGCGGCCATGCGCCGGCTCGGCGCCGAAGTGCAACTGGTGGGGGAGGACTTTGACCTGGCGCGCGCAGCCGCTGCCGAATTGGCCCTCGAGACAGGTCAGCGGCTCCTGGTCGACGGTCAGGACCCGTGGATGGCCATCGGAGCGGGAACAATGGCCCTGGAGCTCACTGACGCAGTCGCGCAGGAAGAGCTCCCGGCGCTTTCCGCGATCTATGTTCCTGTCGGAAACGGTTCGCTGATCGCAGGTATCGGCACCTGGCTCCGGCATGCGGCGCCATCCACCCGGGTCATCGGCGTCCAGGCCGCGCGCGCCCCAGCGATGACCCTCTCCTGGCGAGCGGGCCGGGCGATCGAGACTTCACGGGCGGACACGGTTGCCGATGGGATCGCCGCGCGGGTACCGGTGGCGGAGGCGCTCGCGCTGATGCTCGACGTGGTTGACGAGATGCTGCTGGTGGACGAAACGGCCATTCTGGATGCGACCGAGGAACTGTCTGCGGCACTTCCGTTCAGCGTCGAGCCGGCAGCGGGCGCCGGCTGGGCGGCGATGAGGGAGGCGCTTCCAGGCAGCGGCCCTATAGGCCTCGTACTGACCGGCGGCAACGTGGCGCGCTAGAAGACGCGGTGCCCCATGACCGTCTTCAGCGATCCGTGTGCCTGGCTGCGAGGCATCCTGGCGGTTCGCAGGAGCCAGATCCGGACCGCTCGGATCATCAACGGCAACGTGGTTCTCATGGACGCGTGCGCCGCACGCGAAGGGGCGGCCCACTACCTGACCTGGCACCCCGGGCATCCAACAGCTCCCCAGCGCCGCGGCTCGCGAACAGCAGCGCCCAGAGCGATGAGTGTTTCACGGCCTCACACTGCGCCCGCCTCCCGCGGTCCTGTATCCACCGACCGGCGGCGAGAACCATCCAATAGTCCTGGCTCGACCGTTTCGCGAACCCTGTTCAGGCAGCTCGCGCCGGCATCGGCGGGACTAGTCGAACGCAATCACGGGGAGGCGGAGGAGCCACGCTCGTTGCTCTGACTCGAGCTCGATCGCAACCCATACCGAATCGAAGCCCTGCAGGAGAACGATTGGGTAACCACGGGAAACCGGGATGCTCCGGCCGACCACGAGCGAAATCGGGTCCAGGCTGGTCATCGCACTCTCAGTCGAGCCCGCGACCCCCACCCACAGCTGATCGTTGACGCCCACCGGCGCGGTCACCCGTCCGCCAAAGATCGGGCTGCCAATGGCCGTCATCGTCCTGGTGTCCACCACTGCGAGTGCCTGCGCGTTAGCGCAACCGGAGACGTACAGGCGACCATCGAAGGCGCCGATGTCGCCGCAGGGGATGCCTGGCGTGATTACGGTGATGAGCCCGAGCGAGCTGTTGGTTTCGGGGTCGATCCCGCCGACGGCCAGCTCATTGGGGATCCCGGTCCAGATGTTGCCGCCAGCCGCGATGATTCGCTCGGGCCCGGATCTGCCATCTTGACCGAGCTTCACGGTCGCCACGACCAGATTCGTAGCCGGATCGATGCGGGAGACGCTGCCGGTGCGGTGGTTGGCCACCCACACCGAATCACCGGCGACCACCAGCCCCTCGGGACTCGCCGCGCTGATGGCAATCATCAATTCGCCGGTGTTCTCGTCATAGCGGCGCACCTCGCCCCTGTCGAAGTCTCCCACCCAGATCGATCCAAAACCAACAGCGCCGAATACGCTCGGCCGTTCTGAACCGTCCGCCGCCTTCAATGTAAAGCGCACCACTTGGTTGGTCGCAGGATCGATCCGCGTGACGCCGCTCCAATCGAAGGCCCACACCGCGTCATCGGCGGCGAGGAGAGAGCCGACGGTCAGATCAGGCTCGAAGACCGCCTCGGGAACGATCGATCCCACAGATGGGATTGCCGATGCGCGCGCCGATGCGGGTGCCGATCCGGCCACCGATGGGATGGAACTGACCGACGGTGCCGCCGATGGTTGGCTCGCGCCGCATGCGGCCAGCAGAAGCGACGCGGCGACCAGCGACATCACGCCGCGGTCAGGCCGGGAGTTCCGCCACCATTCCTGTCGCGGTACTGTACGAATCGCAGCGCTTATCTCGATCATCGCCGAGGCGGAGCATACCGCCCGCACGTTGTTGATCAGCCTGCACTCCGCTTCCGCAAATAGATGTTATGTGATGTTGCTGCCCACGCGGCGGACTTCAGGAGTCGGTGGCCGTCCCCGGTGACTCCTGGAGAGCATTCGGCGTGCCGTGGACTGCGGGAATGGTGCCGAGCTTGCCAGCCTGGTAGTCGGCGAAAGCCTGCATGACCTCGTCGCGCGTATTCATCACGAACGGGCCCATCCAGGCCACCGGCTCGCGGATCGGGCTGCCTCCGAGGATCACAACGTCGAGGTTGGGGCTGCGGCTCTCCTGAACGCCGCCAGCAGCCATGGTGATCGTGTTTCCGGGCCCGAAGAGGGCCAGTTGGCCAGCCTGGACCGGCCAACCTTCGCTGCCCATGCTGCCCTGCCCCGCCAGGACGTAGACGAGCGCGTTGTAGTCGGCTCGCCAGGGCAGCGACAGGCGCGCCTCGGGGCTGAGGGTGGCGTGAATCATGGTCATCGGCGTGTACGTGGTCCCCGGACCGGCATGGCCGGCCAGCTCGCCGGCGATGACCCGCACCAGGGCTCCTCCATCGGTCGAGGCCAGCAGACCAACCTCACCAGCGCGAATGTCCTGGTAGCGCGGCGGGGACCATTTCTTGGCTCGCGGCAGGTTGACCCACAGCTGCAGCCCGTGGAAGAGTCCGCCGCTGACAACGAGTGCCTCCGGCGGCTTCTCGATATGCAGAATTCCGGCACCGGCGGTCATCCACTGCGTGTCCCCGTTGGTGATCACGCCTCCCCCGCCGTTCGAGTCGCTGTGCTCAAACGTGCCGTCCATCATGTAGGTGACCGTCTCGAATCCACGGTGCGGGTGCCACGGGGTGCCCTTCGGCTCGCCGGGCGCGTATTCCACCTCACCCATCTGGTCGAGGTGGATGAACGGATCGAGGTCAGCAAGGTCAACGCCGGCGAACGCGCGGCGCACCGGGAACCCCTCGCCCTCAAAGCCGCGGGGTGCGGTCGTGACGCTCCGTACCGGTCGCTGGCGGGCAGCGCGCGGGTCCGGCACAGGTATTCGCGGAAGGAGCGTGATGTCGTCGACAGTGACAGCCGGCATGGCCCAATCATCGCACACTGATGGTTGCGTCCGCAACTATCGGCGATCATCCCCCGCCGTCAGTGCTCTGACTGGACCCCAAGCGTGACCGCGGCGGCGACCACCGCCACCGCCAGGGCGACCGCGCCGTGCGCGGTGAGCGAGGCGTCGGCGGCGAAGTACTGAGTTGCGGCCGAGGGGATCGCCTTCAGCAACGGTGGGACCACGATCCAGCCGAGCACCAGGACGGTCGGTGCCATCGCACCCGGCACGCGCATCGCGCGAGTGACAACAGCAGTCAGAAGGCCCAGAAAGGCCGATAGCAGCAGGATGAGCACGACGGCTGGCTGGTCTTTGGCCCCCGACGCGTCAACAAGTCGCACCAATCCCTGCTGCAGGGCCGCCACGCCAAGAGCCAGGATGCCGGCAAGGAACGCCGTGCGTACGCCGCTCATCGATCGGTAAGGCTGCGGGTCCTGGTCAGGACGCCCGCCTCAAGCGCAGCGGCCAGTCCCTGCGCAATGAGATATGACTTCCCGGCGCCCATGACCAGCACTGCGTCGCCGGGACGTAGATGCTCGGCGACATAGGTGGTCACCTGGTCGACGTCGCCGCCAGCCATGGTCGGCACCGCGGAGATGCGCTCGATGGCATCCGCCAGCTGCTCGGCAGATGTGGCACGCAGTGCCTCGTCGGTGTCACGAGAGGCAAAGATGTCCGCGATCACCACTTCGTCGGCATCGGTGAAGCTGCGGGCAAACTCGTCGAGGAAGAGTGCCGTGCGGGAATACATGTGCGGCTCGAAGACCGCCCATAGGCGCCG
>Ga0315281_10003540_pt1 | contig 22844 bp, 15 predicted proteins | sample YL17G07_0_MG_FD_204540 | JGI IMG/M metagenome (GOLD analysis project Ga0315281, IMG submission 204540) | Sediment microbial communities from Yellowstone Lake, YNP, Wyoming, USA - YL17G07_0 | ecosystem: Environmental > Aquatic > Freshwater > Lake > Sediment | place: USA: Wyoming | collected... | reverse complement strand
GCTATCTGCAAGATCGTGGACTGTCGTGAAATCTTTCGAGCTTGAGACAGAAAATGATGTTGAAAAAGTATTTTTAAAACGCCAGTGTATGCACTGTGCCAAGGCTAGCTGCGTGGCGGTATGTCCCGCGGGAGCCGCCGCATACAACGGTGAATTCGTAATAATCAACCAGGAAAAATGTACAGGTTGCGGTTATTGCGTGGAAGCCTGCCCATTCGATGTCCCGCATCGTGATGAGAGCGGTGGTACGGCCAAAAAATGCACTTTCTGCATAGACCGTGTGAAGCAAGGTTTAAAAACAGCCTGCGTTGCAGCCTGCCCGGTTGGAGCTATCCAAATGGGCAACCGGGAAGAACTCGTTGCCCAGGGTAAGGATCGTGTGCAGGCTTTGTTAGACAGCGGCATCAAAGAGGCGAACCTATATGGGGAGTCCGTTTTGGGTGGCTTGGGGGTACTATACGTCCTCGTCAAACCCCCTTTGTTCTACCAACTACCTGAAGTACCGCGCCAGGCGACAGAAAATGTATTTACGCAGTGGTTGAGCGGCATTGCCACCGCTGGCTTACTTATGGCGGTCCCCTTCGGTTTACTTTTTGGTCGTAAACAAGAAGTTGAAAAGAAGCAAAAATCTAAAGTAACGGGAGAGGTAAAATGATTACCTGGGGTGCTCCAATTTGGTTATATCTTTGGCTGGCAGGGATGGCGGGCGGCGCCTATTTCGGCGCTTTCCTGGCTGAAATCCGTACTACAACTCGAAAAGGACTGCTCAGGTTAGCAACGTATCTCGGCATTCCTCTTGCAGTTGTGGGAGTGACGCTGTTAATTATCGACCTTGGCGAACCTCTTCGTTTCTGGCATTTAATTACTCATTTCAATTTTACTTCTCCTATGTCAATGGGTACCTGGATACTGGCTTTATGGGTAAGCATAGCAGTAATTTTAGTTATAGCATGGTGGATAGAAGATCATAGACCTGAAATGTTAAAAACAGGGATGCGCCGCGTCGTTCAGGTCTTAACCTGGGCTGATTTGGTACTTTCTATAATGCTAATGAGTTACACTGGCGTTCTCCTTGCGACAAGTAATCAGCCGATGTGGGCTGGTACGTTACTTTTGCCTTCTCTCTTTGTTACATCTGCTGTCTCTACAGGAATTGCCATTCTTGTTTTTACGATCTTAATCACGAGAAACTCATGGAAGTTCCCCACCAAGACGGTAGGCCGTCTGATAGAAGCTGATGCCGTTGTAATTTTCATCGAACTAATTGTACTTGTAGGGTACGTTTTCTGGCTCAATGCCGGCTCGCTTCCCGGGACGCATGAAGCTATGAGAATGCTTACTACCGGCGTACTTGCGGCTCGATTCTGGATTGGCGTTGTTCTGCTGGCATTATTAATCCCGCTTGCGATCAATGTGTCTCACTGGGGAAAAGACATCGCCGAAAAGAGGTCATTATGGACAACGGCTGTGGCATCCTCAGCGTGTGTTTTGCTTGGCGCCATGATTCTGAGAGGAATCATGGTAATAGGCGGGCAATTAATCTAAGTAAATTTTAAAAGTTAATAATTGACACTCTCACCGAATGGACACCTTCGTATTGCAAGAGTTGTCCATTCCTGTTTTATTTACATCATTCTCCGGAGCAAAACAAAGATCGAACCAATGGCAAAAACGACGCACGTAATTGACACAAAAGATCTGGAAACAAGATATGCAGAAGCGCAGCGAAATCTGACGGCTTTGAATGCGGTTGCGACCGTCGCTAGCCGGTCGCTTGAATTGGAAACAGTTCTTAACGGTGCTTTAAAAGAAACCCTGGAAATAATGAAAGTAAATACCGGTGGTATATTACTTCTTAACCAGGATGATCGGACCCTGTATTATCGTGCTCATCATGGCTTGTCCAGGCAGTACATAAAAAAGGTCCGCTGCCGTATCGGTGAGGGTATATCCGGAAGGGTAGCTGAAACTGGAAAAGCTATCCTGGTAGAAGATATTTCCAGGGACGCTCGCGCTGCCTACCGCGACCTTATTGCCGCCGAAGGGCTTCGGGCATTTGCAAGTGTTCCGATATGTTTAAAGGATAAGATTTTAGGTGTACTGAACGTAGCCGAACACGGCACCAGAAAATTCTCGGATGACGACACCCGGTTGCTGAACAGTGTCGCGGCACATATCGCGATAGCCATCGAAAATGCAAAACTGCACCAGGAAGTTCGTAGCAAAGAGAAGATGCGCGGTGAGCTACTGCAGGATATCTTTACCATTCAAGAGGAGGAGCGGAAAAGAATTGCCCGAGAGTTACATGACGAAGCCAGCCAGGCATTGGCAAGCTTAACCGCCAGCCTTGAGGCAGCTGTTGGAATGCTGCCCCCATCCCAGGACAAGACCAAAGTAGTCTTAAGAAAAGCGCAGAGCTTATCCGTCAACATCCTCAATGAGCTGCATCGACTAATTTATGAACTCCGGCCTACTTTATTAGACGATTTGGGATTGGTAGCCGCCATACGCTGGTTAATGGATAACAAATTGGTTGGAATTAAAGTAGATTTCAAAATCATAGGCAAGGTAAAAAGACTCAGTGCCGGAGTAGAGACAACAATTTTCAGGGTACTACAGGAAGCCGTGAATAATATTGTCAGGCATGCCCATGCAAAAAGAGTCGATGTAAAACTGAGTTTTAAAAAGGAGTGTATTACAGTCTCAATAAAGGATGATGGCAAAGGATTTGATGTTGAAGAAGCTATGCGTTCGAAAGATAGACCTCGTGGTTTAGGATTACTCGGCATGAAGGAAAGGGTGGAACTTGTTAATGGCGTCCTGGATATTCGATCTTCTCCCGGAAATGGTACTGAAATCGATATTGAAGTCGCCCTGAAAAAGGAGGTTCCCAGTGATCAAAAAAAGAATACTCGTAGTTGATGACCACGCAATAATGCGGGAAGGTATTCGTCTCCTGCTCGGTCTCCAGGAGGATATCGAGATTATCGGCGAGGCATCTGACGGTTTCGAGGCTATCAAAAAAGTCCAGGAACTAACTCCAGATGTCATTATCATGGACATTGCTATGCCGAATATGGACGGGCTCGAAGCAATACGCCGCATTAAAAAGAAAAATCCTAAGATCAGAATTCTGGTTTTGACTCAGCACGATAATAAAGAATATGTATTATCAGCCATTAAAGCGGGCAGCTCAGGATATGTAACCAAGAGTGCACTTGGATCAGAACTTGTATCAGCCGTGCGTACAGTGTATAACGGCGAAGCGTTTTTATATCCGACTGCAGCTACGGCGCTGGTTGGCGGCTACCTGCATCATTCTGAAGAAGATCCTTATGACACGTTGACCAACCGGGAGAAAGAGGTTCTCAAACTGGTCGCGGAAGGTTATACAAGTCGGCAGATAGGTGAGCAGCTCCTTCTGTGCGAGAAGACAGTAACAGGGCACCGGACAAGGCTGATGGGAAAACTTGATTTACACAACCGGACGGAACTGGTCAAATATGCGATACGCAAGGGACTGGCAGCATAAGTCTTAACGGTTTGTTTCAATCATTCAGGTGGGGACTTAATCGTCGTTGTGCAACGGCTTCTTACTCTGGCAACGATGATTGCATCTTTCATGGTTTTGGCATGGGCAGAAGTACCGTAAGATTGAAAACCAATAATTATCTCCAATAATAAACGAACAATTGATATGATCCTTAGCTCTCAAAACCACTTATCTTCGACCTGGCTAACGCACGTTTTGTCCGTGAGCGCGAGGGTATGCTCCTCTCAGTCCGGCAGGAACTGGTAAAAGCCAATGTCGCCATAACGCTGGTGGTGATTACCATTCAGGCCAGATACATCCCCGGCTGCCTCAATTTGAACGTTCGGTAACACTTAGAATTCCTGCAATCCATATAGCCTACCAATACCAGGAGTCGTTTGATATATGTTGACTAAGAGTGCGTAGGGAGACATAATATAAGAACTCTTACAAGTAGTCCAGTCTCCATGCACAATGCACCAATCTGGTTCTGGGCTGTATAGCCGTATTAGAAGGGGCAATCTTGAGTTATACATTTATCTGCCATGTCGAAGAGGATACCGATGTCGCGCTGAAAATCGCTTTGGCCTTAGAGGGAGAAGGGTACCGGACGTGGTGTTACGAGATAGACTCCGTACCTGGTCCATCCTACATTCTACGTACCGGTGAAGCAGTTGCACAGTCAGGGGCTCTTATGGTTTTGATATCACCTAACTCACTCGGCTCAAACCAGATTACTAAGGAAATTGTTCGTGCTCATGAAAGTAATAAGCATTTCATCCCGATTTTGCGCGACATTACTCATGTGGAATTTCAAAATCGCCAGCCTGAGTGGCGAGAGGCAATTGGATCAGCTACTTCGATACGCATTCCGAATACAGGGGTAGAAACCATCATTCCTTCTATCCTTGATGGTGTAAGAGTCCTTGGTCTACGTCGCAGTGAAAAACCTGACGCATCGCGTATCGGCAATATTCGGAGAATACTGGATGAAATTGAGGCTAACATCGCGTTACCGGTCGATAAACCATTACCGACGTCAACACCAATGGGTGTAATAAAACGTAATCACAAAAGTACCCGTGTCATCATTATAGCCTCTACTTTGGTCATTGTAGTAACGATAACAGCAATATTCCTGCTAAGACCGTTTGGGAATGGCAAGTGGGATCAAGAATTATCCTCAACTACAACGTTACCATCCTCTACAACATTGCTATCAGAGGAGCATTATCAGCGTGGTTTAGCTCTATTAGAGGGAGCTCAGTACGAGTCGGCTATTGGTGAATTTAATAAGGTCATCGATCTTGTCCCATCGGCTTCAGCTTACTACAATCGTGGTATGTCATATTATTATAAGGGAGAGTACGATAAAGCCATTGCTGATTACACAACTGCCATTGAACTGGACCCGGTTTACGCTTCGGCTTATAATTTCCGAGGAGACTCTTACCTTTCCAAAGGAGAATATGACAAGGCTATTGCTGACTTTTCGGAGGCTATCGATATTAACCATTCATATCATTATGCTTATCACGACAGGGCAATTGCCTATTATTACAAGAAAGAATATGACAAAGCAATTTCCGACCTCATGAAAGCCATCGAGCTTGCCTTAGACGAACCCGATTACTACAGTTTTCGCGGGTATGTTTACATGGAAAATATGCAATATGAACTGGCTATAGCTGATTTCGGTAAAACTCTTGAGCTAGATCCGACTAATGATTCAGCTTACTTCTACCGGGGTACCTCCTATAGAGTGCTAGGTCAGAAAACCGAGGCAATAGCCGATCTTGAAAAATGTATTGAAATATCAAAAGATCCGTTATTAATTCAAAAAGCCCAACAGGAACTTATTGAATTAAAATGAGAAAGTATAATGGATTTTTCACTTCCTATTCCTTCCCTGAAGTTAAAGCAGTGGACTCCACAACCACCATCGTATAGCTTTGGTTGCAGAATATAATGGCAAAAATGATTCGGAAGTTAGCTCCAAGCGAACTAGCCCGGCATCCAATCAGAAATTAAGGGGAGCGATTCTGCTCCCCTTTTCTTTTCAACAATGTTTTGAATCGCAATTAACTATATTTATCCCGGCTTTAAAAGGGAATAGCGCCAGTCCAACCAACGAAATAATACGATATATTATATCTAGCCTTGATTACCACGACCTACCCAGTTGCTTTCACCATTATTTTGAAGAAGTAGTACAACCACTCGACTATGATTGCTGACGATTGAATCGTTTCTAACCTAGTAAAACCTATTGTTCGCTGGGAATCCGACGCTTTTATCTGGGTCTTTTGAAAAAAGGCTGATAACGGCGTAGAATGGTTCTGATGATTACCAAGGTCTGGGTACTTCGCAGAAAGAAGACGTGGGCAAGAAACTAATACTTGGGATCCTAATAGTTGTTCTCGTATTCTGTGGTTGTGCTCGGCAATCTACCAAAGAGAATACACCTAGTTCAAACACAATACCAATCCCGCCTCCTTCCATACTAGCTCCTGCATCAACTCCAACATCCACATCTGCGCCAAGTGTAACCCCAGTACCGCGCGTAGTTCGTCCCGCGATTCGTTCAGTCGACCTCGTTGCATTCCAATCACCTCGTAATGGAACATGGTTCAGCACAAATTTGGATACTCTGCCGGATGTTGATCAGCAATATGAGGCTTCTTTTAATATTCAAGATACACCAGTGAATAATCGAAGAAATGGGACTATCTCTCCCACCTTGCTGGCAGGCTATTTCTTTTTACAATGGGACATTACGAAAGATAAATTCCAGGAGTATGCTAATACAGTAAACGCCTTGTTTATACGGTCTGCTAATTCAAGGTTTGTTAATTATCCAGATAGCACCGTTTTTGATTGGTCACAAAAGGCATCAAAAATTTCTACCGATGTTGTTGGTATTATACGTGCTTGTAATGAAAAGGGGATACCTGTATTCGTACAGATAAATTACTCCGATTTTATTCCAGGACCAACGAGTTCGGGGATTGAATCTTTACAGCCAAGTGATAACTTGGCAAAGATAATAGCCTATATAAATGCTCTAAAGTCAGAGAGTTTACGCATTACCGGCATAACATTCGGCGATGAAATTGAGGACAACCAGGGTTACGGCAATTTACAACCAACCCTTTATAATGATGATTTGATTGCAAGATTTATCAAGTACGCTGATAATATTAAGACGGAATTCCCCGAAGTGAAAATTTACGCTTTCGACAGTTACATCATGGCGAGCCGTGCCCAAGTGTCTAGATATTTTGACTTTTTCGAGCGAATAAGAAAAGCAGAAATTCAGGTAGCTAAAGTCCTTCTTGATGGATTCGTCTTCCGTGAAAGCTACGTTTATATGGATGACGGCGGCAAGGTTCTTGACTCACAGTTAATCTTGGATGATACTGAATCGCTCTATCGCAATATGCCTGTCTATCGCTATGATGTTTCAGGAACTCGTAATCCAACACAAGACAGTGGATATTTACCCCTATTACTGGCTAGAACGAAGGAAATATTCGGGCGTGAACTGGACATCGGCATTACTGAATATCTCCCTGCGGGTGCTTATAAGGTCAGCGAGACTAACACTTCTAAATATTCCGACGTGGATTTCATAATTCATTTTAGCGACATGGTTGGAATATATGCCGAATTGGGACTTGATTATCTTTCTAAGATTATGTTCGCAGATTCGCTTAATATGCACAAGGCGTACTTCGACCGCAAAGGAAATCTAGGAGTCAACTTTCCCGTGCATGAGCAACTAGCTCAAAATTTTATGGGAGAGCTATTGAATGTTGAGAGATCAATCGACTATGACCACTTAAAGGTCAAGGTGTATGCCACAAGAAAAGATAAGAACTACTTTGTCATGATTCTCAACAAAGATGTTGGCAGTGAATCCGTCATCAGAGTTACCTTGCCTGAGCAACTGGATCTGACGATCAGGCTACCTCGTCGTAGTTATGTGTCTCTGCTCATCAATGAGAGAGATATTGTTATATCCGGGATTGGTAACTGAAGTCAGCTTGGTTAGTAGTCCGTCAAATACTTTTGTCTGGCTCTGGGTTGCTATTAGGCGTGGGAAAATATTCAGAATGTATTTGACAGAAGATATTGAGTTTATTGCATCCGGGGTGGCAGTCTGAGTTGGCTAATAGAGTATGCAACCTTTGGGGTACTAAAAGCGGTCGGAAGGACGTGTGAGTTCCACGTATTAACAACTTCAATCGGTTTTGAAGCTAAATGGAGCTGAAGTATCAATAGGAAGTATTTTTTCCACCGCTTTTGCCCTAGCCTGTTTAATATGCTGGTTCAAGTCCAATAAAATGGTTTAAATATTACTTAAGGGAGATAGCCGCCCGCTTATAGTAAATCCTGTTCAACCCGGTACGGTCATCGTTGAAAACGACATGAACGTATGATTCCGTCACCATGATCGGATGGGCTCCCATTAAATCTTCTCCCAATGGAAGAACACATTCGGAGAGTTGTGTCTCTGCACTCCAACTATCACCTTTATCATATGTATGCTATGTTGGTGAACTGGATCGATGAGTTCGGGTTGCCCGTCTCCACCAGAAATACAGGAGTCCCTTCATAAAGTTCGATGATGATCTGGATGCTTTACTCTTCTCCAATCGTTGCTACCTAGAAAAAAGGATTCGTAGCTTGTGCCAGCTTATCGCTTTGGTGCGTTTGACAGACTATGGTTTTCATTTTTTATCGGGCAAGTCCAAAGTTGTTCAGGTCACTGTGCTACATTTCACAGTGGTGCTCGTCTGTGTCCCATTGGGCTTAATGCAGAGTATTTCTTGAAAGATCTCGTTTGATGTTAGTATCCGTTCAGCAGGAAGGACGTACTTAGAATTTTTGAATTCGAGCATTCTCCTCATGACCATACTATCCAAATGGCTAACGAGCATTTCAATGGTATCCTGGTTGAACCTCCCGGATAATACGCCTGGATTTATACCTTCCACCAGCAAGCGAAGGCGTAACATCGCCTCCTCTGCGGCTTTCTTTTTTCCGCCGAGTGTTTCTACATGTTCTGCCTGGCCGATAGGATTTTCCAAATATGCATCTAAAGCGTGTCTGTTCCTGGAGCGACAGCCCTGGAGATGTGACGCGGCTGCAGGACCGAGACCAAGGTATTCCCCACCCCGCCAGTAGTTGAGATTATGCAGGCACTCGTGACCTTGAAGTGCGAAGTTAGAAATCTCGTAATGGATAAACCCTTGCCCTATCAGGAACTCCCGCGCCAATTCAAAAAGCTCCGCTTGTTGGTCGTCGGAAGGAAGATTATCAGGCGGGCATTGCGCTAAAAGTGTACCCTCTTCGAGAGACAGGCAGTAGACCGAGAGATGGTTGACCCCCAGATTTACGAGCTTGTTCAACGCTGCGCTCAATGTACCCCAGGTTTGTTCTGGCAGCCCGATAATGAGGTCGGCGGATATCGATGTGAAACCAAGATTCTGAGCAAGCTTCACGGCATCAATGGCTCGGGTAGCCGTGTGCACCCTTCCCACGCTTTCTAGCTCGTGATCGTTAAGTGACTGAATACCGAGAGACACCCGATTTATTCCTGCGTCTATAGCGGCGCTGAGAAACTCGAGTGTGGCTGATTCCGGGTTTACTTCGACGGTGGCTTCAACCAGTCCGTCCAAATCTAACGACTCACGGAGTCCGACGATGAGTTTTTTTAAATGTTCAGCCCCGAGCAAACTGGGAGTTCCTCCTCCAAGGTAGAGGGTCTGAAATGAAAGCCGCTTGTAGGAACGAGCTTCCTTAAGAACCGCGCTGACATAGTTCTCAATATCTACCAACCTTCCTGGCAGGGAATAGAAATCGCAATAACTGCACTTTTTGACACAGAAAGGAATGTGTATGTAGAGTCCGCGCACCCTTATTCCTCCATTTTCAACAGCAGAAGAAAAGCTTCCTGGGGCACTTCCACCGACCCCACCATCTTCATCTTCTTCTTGCCTTCAGCCTGCTTTTCCAGTAATTTTCGCTTACGAGTGATGTCGCCGCCGTAGCATTTGGCTAAGACATCTTTGCGAAGCGCCACAATATCTTCCCTGGCAATGACTTTACTACCGATAGCTGCTTGCAATGGTATTTCAAACATCTGCCTTGGAATCAGCTTCCTAAGTTTGTGGATTAAAACGCGTGCTTTGGTTTGCGCACTTTCGCGAACTGAAATGAAGGATAAAGCGTCCACTTGGTTCTCTTTTACCAGTATATCCACCTTGACGAAATCGCCGCTTCGATAGCCGAGGAAATCGTAGTCCATGCTAGCATAGCCGCGGCTGACACTCTTGAGTTTGTCATAGTAGCCCGTAATCATTTCCGCCAGGGGAAAATCATAGGTCAAGAGAGCACGCCGCTTGTCCGGATGCTCCATTGCCACAAGTTTGGCTCGCTTGACATCGGATAGCTCCATGATTGGTCCTATAAACTCGTTGGGGACAATAATACGGAGCTTGATAATAGGTTCTTCGATGTGGTCGATGCGGTTTGGATCCGGGAATTTGGATGGATTATCAATCAACAAAGCTTCGCCGTTGGTAGTATAAACCTTGTATATGACTGAAGGCATTGTGGCGACAAGTTCCTGGCCGTATTCCCGTTTCAGTCTCTCCAGCGTAATTTCCATATGTAACATGCCCATAAATCCCAGCCGGTAACCCCAGCCGAGCGCTGCCGAACTTTCCTTTTCATAGACAATCGAGGAGTCGTTGAGCTGGAACTTTTCCAACGCTGTCGTCAGCTTGCTGTAATCGTTGGTGTTTATGGGATAGATTCCGCAGAAGACCATTGGCTGTAGGTGTCGGAAGCCTGGAATCGCGGGGGTGTCAGGGTAATCCGGGGAGATGATGGTATCTCCCACATGGATACTACCCACGTTTTTGATAATCGCGCCTACATAACCGACTTCCCCCGCCGTTAGTTTTTCACCGGGAGTAAGCTGGGGCGTGAAATATCCGACCTCGTCCACCTCGTGTGTCTGACCGGTGGACTTTATCATGATTTTATCTCCATGCTTCAAACTGCCTGAAAAGACGCGTATGTGCGGGATGACGCCGCGATAGGTGTCGTAAAACGAATCAAAGATGAGACATTTCAGAGGTTCTTCGTTACTTCCTTTTGGTGGCGGTACGAGGGTGACAATTGCCTCCAGAAGTTCAGGAACACCGGTGCAATTTTTAGCAGAAACCAGTAATGCCGTCTCGCCAGGTAAACCTAACGAATCTTCGATTTGCTGGCGTGTTTCTTCGATCATCGCGTTGGGCAGGTCAATCTTGTTGATGACCGGTATGATCTCTAATCCGGCATCGATTGCCAGATAGGCATTAGCTATGGTCTGCGCTTCGACTCCCTGTGAAGCATCCACCAGCAGAACAGCACCCTCGCAAGCCTTCAGACTACGCGAGACCTCATAGTTGAAGTCCACATGCCCCGGTGTATCTATGAGGTTCAGAATATAATCTTTACCGTCCTGCGATTTATATGGCATCCGCACTGACTTAGCTTTGATCGTGATACCGCGCTCGCGCTCGAGTTCCATGCTGTCCAGCACTTGGGCATTTTCCGTGGTGTGGATGACTCCAGTCAATTCCAAGATGCGGTCCGCGAGGGTTGATTTGCCGTGGTCTATGTGCGCAATGATGCAGAAGTTTCTAATGTTTTCCATGGTTTAGTTTGATAGTAACACGATGGAGGGAGGAGGAACAAGGAAACGAGGTTCAGAAAAGTCGTGAGTGTGTTTATTGTGTTACGTCATCAACGAACTTTAATTTCCCCTTCCAATGTCTCTTAAAATATTTTAATTGTAAGTTCGGGTTTACCAAGTCCAGGTACCTGATGCACATAAGCGATTAAGATATTGAACATTCCGCTATTTTGTTAACTTTAAACGAAAATCGGGTGTATACATGGGATAAAGACAAATAACAATCCCATATTCAGTGCAAATAAATAGAATATATCGAATTTTCGTGCGACAATCTTCAAGGGATCATTTCATCAATGTCCAGATTTCCTACTATCAACTAACCCCAGTTAAGACTAATAATAAATTCACGGAGAATGGATTTTAAATCTTCTGGTCGAGATAACCAAAGATAGTGCTCTGCTTCAATGGTCTCAAAACGTGCGTTAGGCATCAAATTTGCTATTTGCTCGGCTGGCCATCCAGGTCTGATATCAAGCTGCCCATGAACAAAAAGTGCCGGAATTCTCAATTCAGAGATTCTTTTTAGTAACATCGGGTTCTTAATAAAGTCATACCACGAAATATTTCCCTGCTTGTTAACCTCTTCATTTCCAAACCGAGCTGGATCAGGAAGAATTTCACCTTTTTCTTCGAGCCCTTTCTTATAGATCGCTCTCCAATCAATATCATGTTGGGCACCATTACCGGCCAAGTAAACTAATCCCATGGCTCTATCCCGATGGACAAGTGCGTAAGCAAGAGCAAGATTGGCACCCCAGGAATGACCACCAACAACCCATTTCTGTATCCCATAATGTTGACGGATTGCTTCAAGATCTTGAAAACAAGTGCCCAGATCGTATGGAGGCTTGTGTTCTGATCTTCCGCAACCACGTTGTTCAAACCGGATGACATGGGCTAAGTCATCGATCATATCACTAACTGGGCTGAGATAATCGGCACTTCCAGGTCCGCCATTACAAAGTAGTACTGGGAGACCACTACCACGTGCAATACTCCAAATTCTTACGTTGTTACTAAAGACAAACTCTTCGGGCATTCCTAATCTACCTCTGTTCGAGAACAAGGAGCCTATTGTAATTGATGCACGTTTTATTTGTCAATCAATACAAGAGAATCAAATCACTTTTATTGGAATGAATGTGATTGCACAGAAGTCAGTTTTGTGTCTTCAGCCCTCTTTCGACTCGTGAAGCGGTGAGCTAAGACTTCGGTATACCGAAATGAGTTCGACATTGATATGCTGACTTAGCCAGAATAGAATATGCAGTATAAGAAAAAGATGTTTCGGGTAAGAGATAGGGTGGTAGTAGTAGAGTGTTAACTCTTGCTAACGGAAGATTAATTGACGGCACTGGGCGTGACCCGATTGAAAAAATATCTATTACTATTGATGGCGATCGTATTAAAAAGATCGAGGCAGGAAGTAGTTATCCTGATAAAACGAATGTAGTTGATCTCAGAGGTCTTACCGTTATACCCGGACTTATCGATTGTCATCTTCATCTCGGCGGGCTTACCGTAGATCAACCAGGAAAAGCCATTGGTAAAGTCTCGCTTAAGGGCATGGTCTCATTCTTCTTTGATTATTCACGTAACTATGCTCACCGAAGACGTCTATCCATTGACAATGGAGTAACCACTATAAGAAGTGCCGGAGATCATTACCCGCACATCATCAGGCTCCGTGATAAAATTGCCGCTGGCAAACTTTCAGGACCAAGAATATTTGCTCCCGGACCAACTATTACAGCACCTGGCGGACATCCTGCCGGCACCATTTACAGGGGTAATCGCTATATTATTGAAAGCGCTACGAGACAAATTGCTGATGTTAATAGTGCCAGAGAAGAAGTCCGTAGACTTGTCGAAGGTGGAGTCGATTGTATCAAGGCTATCTACTCCGATATCGACCCCATGGATATTACTCACAAAGTCCCCAGATTATCCCTTGATGTGTTAGAGGTGCTGGCGGATGAAGCACACCAACACAATCTTAGGTTGATGGTGCATACGGGAAGCCCGAAGGAAACCATGGATGCTATAAAGGCAGGGGCAGATAGCATAGAGCATGGGATACTGCCTGGGGCAGATTCCACCGAGTTTGAGGACGATTTAGTCAGGATTATGCTGGATAAAGGAACTTTCTTTGTTCCGACCCTAGCTATAGCCTGGGCTTATAAGGATGCGTATCCCGCTATCTTTTCTGGCCTGAAGAAGACTTTCAAGAAGGTGCATAGCGCAGGGGTCAATATAGCTGCAGGTACTGATTCCGGGACTCCGGGAGTGGTCATTGGGAAAGGTCTCCAGAAGGAACTGGAACTTATGGTAGAAGCAGGTATAAGTCCTATGGAAGCGATAGTAGCTGGAACAAGAAACGCCGCCAATAATTTGGGACAGGTAAGTAAACTGGGGACCATTGAACCTGGAAAGCTGGCAGATATGATTGTTGTCTCCGGCGATCCTCTAAAAGACATTAGAAACACGAGAGACATTAAGCTGGTTATCAAGGACGGGAAGATCCTCGTCAATAGAATAAATACCTGACACTCTATCGCTTTTTACGCTAGAGGAGGGATTCAGGAGGGTGTACTATTTCTCCTTGGCGTTCGATATAGCTATGATTGGACCGACCTATTTCAACAATGGAGGTGGTAGTGGCAAAAATTGCTAACTTGGTCGGGGCAATAACGGCAAACGTGTACATGTTTCTGATCATCGCTACGTTCACCTCTCGCATTTTGGGATGGTTAGAAATTGGCCGCTGGATCGGTATCGCCTCTTCACTGATTCTCATTCCCCTGATATACCTGTTCATCGTTGGGCTTAAAACAGACCGGCGTATAATCTACTTCGTATGGCTTGCATTGATGGTGTTATTTGCCCTTTTCGAACTGGTTATTGACCAAATCCTCGCAATTGATATTCGCAGTTCTCAGTGGACCGTGATACCCTATGTGATGTTCTTCTTCGCCGCAACTGGAGGCATGATTGGTGTAGCTGCTCAGGCAGGCAAACCTTGGTCTATTGTGACTTCTATTGTGTTTCTTATCATGGCAGTCCTAGCTTTCGTTCAACGCGCAATAACTGGGCTCTAGTCCACTCCTTTCCATTTGACGGGATTCGGGCTGTCTTACACGAGCAAGCTGAGGCGCTTTGGGTTCGAAGTAACTACTCAGCCATTTCACGATATATCGTGTTTCAGGTAGAGATTGACTCTAAACTATCACACAGATAGGTGAGGAGGTCCGAATATCAGCGTTCTCTTTAAGGATAATGCCAGCTTAAATAGACCAGTCCTTACCTAGTAATTCGGACTGCTCCAGTAAGCTTAAGGTAAGACCAGGGATTTCTCCCTAGTTTCAGCCTGTTACTTTTTAGCTGTCAGCCCAGACAGGTCACCCACTACATTAACCAATGACTGTCCGGTAGGTATGACAATCTTGGAGTTATTCTGAAGGGATTCTGTAACGGTCTGAAGTTGCTTAAGTAACTGGGCATTGCCCACGAAGTAGGCATTAGCCGCTTCATTTACCAACTTAATAGCCTGGGCATCCCCTTCTGCCACTAGTATCTTAGACTGTCTCTGACCTTCAGCCTGGAGAATAAGGGTTTGTCTTTCCCCTTCAGCCTGCTTGATCTTGGCTCTCTTCTCACCATCTGCCTTCGTTTCTGTAGCAGTTGCAAAGTCGACAGCCGCTACCTTCTGGTTATTAGCAACCACTACGTTGTTCATAGCCTCCTGCACCCCCTTGGGAGGATTGATCTCCTTCAGCTCCGTTCTGACGATCTCAATTCCCCAACTCTGGGTCTCAACAGTGAGTTGGTCGTAGAGGGATTTGTTTATCTTTCCTCTCTCACTATTGGCTTCCATCAGGTTCATGGTGCCGATTATGTTCCTTAAGGTGGTTCTGGCCAGGGCTACTATCTGAATCTTATAGTTATAGACATTGTACTCGGAAGCTTTTACGTTTGCTTCGTCGGATTTAACCTTAAAGTACACTTGGGCATCCACCTGGGCGTTAAGACTGTCTTTGGTTATGATTTCCTGACCGCCGGCATCAACCATCATTTCTGTGATGTTGATCTTTATCATGCGCTCCACTAAAGGTATGATAAAGATAAGACCAGGATTTCCAAATCTTTTATACTTTCCGAACCTCTCGATAAGACCCCTATCCGTAGGTCTTATGGTCTTGATTGCTAGAGTGAGGTACACGACCAGGAATATGATGACTATTACGCCTAGTATAATCCAGCCAATCATGGATAACCTCCTTTTGTTTTTAGTAATAAAGTGAGTCTGATACGGCAATTCTAGCACTATCCTATTATTGGGACAAGACATAACCTTTTTGGAACATGCAAACATACAGATACTTCAGATCAGCGCTGGGAAAATGGTTCCTTTATCACCTTACGATGTCAAACTCAGGACTCAGGCGTAAAATTCAGCGGACCTTATCATGGATTTTGACCCGTATTTCCCCAATCAAACGGGGCATAGGAATAATACTGTGGTAAAATAGTTTCAAAACTCTGGAGGACATGATGCCTACCTATGAGTATGAATGTGAAAAATGCGCCTGTCGCTTTGAACTGAAGAGGCGTTTTGGTGAGGATGCAAAGAGTCCCCGTTGTCCTAAATGTCGAGGCAAGGTCCGCCAACTATTCTCCCCATCGGCAATTCTTTTCAAAGGTTCCGGGTTTTATGTCACCGATAGCCGAAGCAACCGCAATCGTCCGTCAGAGGAAGGTAAGGTCGATAAGGCTGAGGGTGGCAGGAAAGAGGAAGCTAAGGTCGATAAGGCTGAGGGCAGCAGGAAAGAGGAAGGTAAGGTCGATAAGGCTGAGGGTGGCAGGAAAGAGGAAGCTAAGGCTGACAAGGTACAGGGTGACAAGAAAGAGGAAGCTAAGGCTGACAAGGTACAGAGTGGCAAGAAATCAGAGAGTAAATAGTTTTTCGGGGGGGATGTTTGGGAACCAGGGATTGGATAAAGTGATTAGCTTCATCTCTACAAAAAAGTGCTGTAAAACCATCCACTATCAAGGACAGTAGATGTCCAGCAATTTCTAAATGAAGAAGGAGGAGAAACATGCCAATCTACGAATATAACTGCACGAAATGCGGAATGGATTTTGAATTAATGCGTTCGTTTAGCGAAGTTGATAAGCCAGCCTATTGTCCCAAATGCAAAGTTAAAGGTAAGAGATTATTATCAGTTTTCGCCTCTACCGCAGATTCTAGCATTAAGGTACCAGATAAAGAACCATTCAGGAATAAATCCAAGAAGAAGGCGAGTTAAACGACAAACACTAAATGCAGCACAGAATTCGTGTTTCAGGGAGAGACGAGGCCTCCCCCGTCCCCACCATGTCTATCGCGCTCGTAGAATCGATTTGCGGTACGATAATTATCTCGAACTAAAAAGGCTTTTTACAGGTACAATCCGGTGCGATATCCTTCAATCATAGCTTCTCTGATTCCGCGTGGCTGAGAAGAATCACCAATGCGATATAGCTCTGGGACTTTACCCTCAAGAGTTTTAAACAGTTCATCGTTTGTTCTATATCCGACAGCTACGATGATTGAATCCACTAGGTATGTTTTTCTCTGTCCTTCAGTACTAATGACAGTAATGCTATCTGACTTGACTTCTTCACATTTTGTATTCGTCAGGAGGGCTACCTGTTTTCCCTTCAGACCATCCATCAGCCGACGCCGGGTCATCATTCCCATTTCTCCAGCCATACGCGGCAATATTTCGATGATTGTTACTTTTTTACCCATATTGGCCAGATAGTAACTAGTTTCACAACCAACCTGTCCGCCTCCAATGATAATCACGTTTTGTCCTGCTTTTACTTTACCTGCAAGAACATCCTGGGCAAAGAGTGCATTTCTGGCGTTTAATCCTGGGATTTCAGGTATTATCGGACTGCCACCGGCAGCAATTATTACCACATCTGGTTTAATATCTTTAATGAGTTCCCAGTTTGCTACAGTCCCCAGTCTGATTTTCACGCCAGCTTTTGTTATCTGTTTGACTAAATACTCAGTAAATGGTGCGATATCACTTTTATCGGGGGGTAAGGTAGCGACATTCAGGAGCCCACCTAATTTTGGATCTTTTTCGAATAGTGTAACTTTATGACCTCTTTGCGCCGCGACTCTGGCTGCCTCGAGACCAGCCGGACCACTGCCGACTACCACGACCGTCTTAACCTTACCGGCGGGCTCGATACAGTACTCTCTTTCCTTTCCTGCAGCCGGATTAATGGTACACATCGTTCCAGGAGTTCTGTTTGGTCGTCTATCAATGCACTCCATACACCCGATACAAAACCGGATATCATCCAGCTTGTTTTCAGCGACTTTGTTTGGTAGTTCCGGGTCAGCTATAAGACGTCTGCCGAGAGCAATAAGATCGGCTTTTCCGTCTCTTAAAGCTTGTTCGCCCGTCTCAAAATCCAGTCGACCAACCGCGATAACAGGTACTTTGGTTACCTTTTTAACCTCTGCTGCCGATGGTAAAATCGCGCCTGGTGTATCTGATATCGGAGCTTTTGTGGCATAGGAACCAGCACCATAAGCAGAGACGTGGATCGCTTGAGCACCGGCATTTACCAACATCGGCACGATGCGCTTTGTTTCCTCGATGGTGACACCGTTTGGTACACCTAACTCTTGTGCATTTATACGAATCCAGACAGGATACTCCAGCCCCACGGATTTTCTGACCGCTTGTAGAATTTCCACGGCGAAACGGGCTTTATTTTCAGGGCTACCGCCATATTTATCAGTTCGGAAATTTGAAGCTGAAGAGAAAAATGAAGCAATGATGTACTGGTGAGCGCCGTGCATTTCTACACCATCAAGACCTGCCTCTTTAGCTCTTCTTGCCGCATCGGCGTACCATTGGACCCTTTCCTTGATTTCATCAACGGTGAGTTCGTGGGGTGGTTGACCGTTTATTCCGATATTCCGTTGCAAACAAATCACTGCCGATGGGCTTACCTGGATTGGTTTACCGTCTCTCATTTCCGTGCCCGCATGCATTAACTGCACGGCAATCTTGGCTCCTTGTTTGTGGACTGCCTCTGCAAGTTTTCTCCAGCCATCGATGTGGCGATCTGTACCAAGGCAAAGCTGATTGCCGAAATTGCATTGTATACTGGGAGCGCTGCCTTCAACGATGATTAATCCTGTACCGCCCTTTGCCCGCGCTTCGTAGTAATCGATAGTACGCTGGCTGACAAAGCCGCCCGGTTCACCTAGCCCAGTACCCATGGGTGGTAGCACGACTCTATTTTTTAATTGCATTTGTCCTAGCAGAAACGGCTCGAACATCTTAGAATAATTCTTTTTCATCTCGAATATCCCCTTTAATTATAAATTTGTGTGCCTCTTTGAGTGTTACAAGATTATATATCACCACGAATAAAAACTCACACCGTGAATTCTTAGGTAGATTAGACATTAGATTTAACTATAGTTTTGTTTGGAATCGAAGGGCAGGATTGTACTTTGTTCATTTTCGATACAATAGATTAATAAATCTGCTAATAATTTGCTAATGGACTAAACGACACTGCTTGATACCACAAGAAACACTAGCCTCGAAAACGGGAGGTGTCGGCAGACGCAACAACATTGGTTTGAACTTGACGGCACTGGTCGTCACGAATAGCAACAGATTAGGAAACAACTGCGTTATCTGCTTTAGTAAATAAAATGCTGACTGTTTCTGCTATTCCGTCTGCTATTCTTTATTTACAACCATTAGTCGACCATTTAGCGTAATTTTCCATTCCGACATGGTGATAAAAGGTGAAGTTTTAAAAGCGCCTTCATATGCGCACTTCGGAACCAGTGGGTCGTAGGTTCGAATCCCTCTAGGCATGCTAGGTCAATCTTGCATTTTTATGTTATTATCTTGTAAAAAAGGAAAATGTAAATGGCACAATCCAAAAACCAATATCCGAAGCAGGTTATTACCACCGAAAGAATTACTAGCATTTCAGAAGGATACCAAGTAATCACTGCCGTCAACAATGAGTCGGAGGAGAAGGCGGTAAAGGCTGCGATTGGCTATATGGATGCCTTTAATGAGGCTGATGTTAATAAAACCGATAGTTTTATTAACTTTCCGCATGCTCTTGTGGGCGCCAACGGCGTTTTAGTAGTGAGTGAGAAAGCTGGCACCTTATCTTCACCCAAGTTCTTTACCGACTTCCGCCAAAGATATGGCTGGAACCATACCTGTTGGGATTCACGCATGGTGATTCAAAGTAATGAGAACAAAGTCCATCTAGTTGTGACATATTCCAGGTACCGGGCAGATGGTAGCAAAATTGGAACATTTCCATCAATCTGGATAATGACACGGCAGGATAACCATTGGGGGTTTAAATTGCGTTCCAATTTTGACCGTTAGAGTGTTGAAAATGCTAACGGATTTTTAATACCCATGTAACAATGATGGACGACTTAACACCATCCCTCTTTATTTACTATCGACTATTCCGTTTGCGATTCTTTATTTGCAACCAATAGTCACCATTGAGCGTATTCTGTTGTTCTGGCGTAGTGATAAAAGGTGACAATTTGAGGCTAAAGGTGTCCACATTCCTAAAACGCGTCTCGGACGTTCTTTAGGCTATGGTTACTGGTTCTTTCTTTATTTCTGTTGTATTATAAATCTGAAGGCAGGTGGATGGGTTGACAGTCTTGGTTGTGCTTTCAAAAGGAGATGAGCCTATGATAGATGATAATTGGAGGTCTACCGAGTAGGTAGGACCTGCCGAAATTAAGAGCGGGAGCACCACGTGGTGCTCCCGCTCTTATGTTTATGAGGTATCTGTTCCTCAAGTCTCACCATACGGGATTCGAACTATCTTACACAAGCAGACCGGGATTCGGGGCAACTACTCAGCCATTTGACGATATATCGTGTTTCTGGGAGAGATGAAGCCTCGCCTATCTCCCCATCCCCCAGATTCGTCACACTTTTCGAGACTGCCGAAAAAGTCCTATCAGTCTTAGAAAAATGGGTATTTAGGAAAATTATTGAGCGTAAATCCGTCTTAATTCCCCCCAAAAAGGGAAAAATCAGGCAAAGAAAAACACTATTTCGGCACTCTCTTTTCATCATTTTGTTCAATCGGAACCACTAATCATAGATTAGGCAAGTCATCATTTCAGCCGATTAATTCAGTATTGGTCGTGATCACTTCAGCGCTGTCACTTTATCCGCAAACTGTATCGTTGACTATTTTGGACCGAGTAGAAAGGGAATAAGTCTCGGTGGATAAAGTTGCAACCATAATTCATGTTCTCAATTTCAAAGTTGTAGGCGTAGGTTGATTTTGAGTCTTTTGGGGATTAAAATCAGGGTGTCGGTAGACCTAGTGTGGTGACACCCTAATTCGCTGGAAAACCTACTAGGTTGTTTGTTGATTTGAGACTGGTAGGCCGTGCAGGGATCGAACCTGCGACCACCTGATTAAAAGTCAGATGCTCTACCAACTGAGCTAACGGCCCCAATGCAAGATAACAAATTGGATTGCGTACAGCACTAAATTATAGCCTGTCGGAGATTTAGGCGTCAATCTCAAAAGCTTGTGCCCCTATTCAGGTCTAACAATTAGCGACCACAATCCCATATACCAATCGTTCCGCAAATCATAATTTCATGTTATGTAATATTTTTGTTATACTTAGTATTAAAATTTTATAACATTTCAATGAACCGATGAATATAATCGGGTGAAGCAATCTTATGTAAGGAAATTGTCTGTGCGTAAATGGACGTTACTAAACCTGCTCGTAGTATTCATCCTGCTATCAATTTTAGTCGGCGGCTGCCAGGTGGTTACCGGCAGCATCTCTGGCACTGTCACCAACAGCCTGACCGGGAATCCGCTGGCAGGGGTAACTATCAGCACTTCACCTCAATTAAAGAACGTTAGCATCACAACCGATTCCAGCGGCAATTATTCCTCAAGTCTTCCCGTCGGAGTCTATAGCCTGACCTTCAATAAAGACAGCTTCAAGTCGACAACACAAAGTGTTTCGGTAGTAGCCGGTCAAAAATTGACACTTAATGCTGCACTATCTCCAATTAGTCCGGTGGTTGTCAGTGCCGGTAAAGACCAGACAACTACCCCCGGTACTATGGTAACGCTGCAAGCCAGCGTTGAACCTCTCGATGGATCGACGGTAACCGCTTATCAATGGAAACAGGTTTCTGGAACCCCGGCAACTATAACAGATCCCAATAGCAGTGCGACCAGCATAACTCTGGGAAATTCTTCCGCCTATAAAGCTGAACTGTTGAAATCGCTGGTACAGCAAGACCGGTTTGTCATCCAGGGAATTAGTCCGCATGCCATCGAATCCGCTGAAGTCGGTACTTTTCAAATAACCGTAACCAGCTCTACCGGCAGCTATACGGATACTGTCAATGTGAGCGTTAATCTACCCTATGTCGTCAGCGCTGGTATCAGCGATGTTGCTTTAGGACTGCCAATTCTAATTCACGGAGCCAGTCAGGAGGCATATAGTTGGTCGCTTGTCACTCCACCGGGCTCAAATGCTGTTATTGATTTTCTTACCGACCAAAACCCATCATTCACGCCAGATCTGGTTGGACAATATACTATAACCGAAAAGAACAGTGGGAAAACTCTAAATATTTATGCCGGGACGTGGGTAGGTGCGATAACCGGTCAGGATGACAAGGGGCGGCCGGTTGCCGGTGGGTGTACAGTCTGTCACAACGGTTCAACAGCTCCGGACGTGTTTACGTCTTGGAAAGCATCCGGTCATGCTGAAATTTTCACCCAGAACCTTAACACTAACCCCACTTACGGGGAACAGTGTTTTGTTTGCCACACCGTCGGCTTCGATAAGAGTGCCAAGAACTACGGTTTTGACGACGCTGCCGACTATACAGCCTTTCTTAATGCAGGTATTCTCGGGAAACCAAGCCCGAATAACTGGACTAATATGCTTGCCCTCTACCCTGATTTGGCAAGACTCGCAAACGGGCAGTGCGAAAGCTGCCACGGTCCAAACCAGGGTACCGGTTTGCATCCGGATGGAATTCTCGATCCAGAGCGTATCAGCATCTCCTCGGATGTTTGCGGAACATGCCACGGTGAACCGCTGAGGCACGGTCGCTACCAGCAGTGGCAAGAAAGCGCTCACGGGAATTTCGAGCTTGCTATAGATGAAAGCGGGTCGCCACACTGCGCGCGGTGCCATACCGGCCAAGGCTTCCTGGTCTGGATAGAGCAGGGAGACCTTACAAAGCAAATCCAGGGAGCAAAAGGTAATGCCACAGCTGATGAATTGAAGGCAATGGGTATCTCGAAAGAGACGGCGCAGCCGCAGACGTGTACCGTATGTCATGACCCGCATAAGCAAGGGACGACATCCGGCAAACCAAATACGGCTACGGTACGTTTTGAGGGAGATACTAAACTGCTGCCGGCAGGATTCCAGGCACTGAATGTCGGACGGGGTGCCATATGTATTACCTGTCATAATAC
>Ga0315281_10003539_pt1 | contig 22846 bp, 21 predicted proteins | sample YL17G07_0_MG_FD_204540 | JGI IMG/M metagenome (GOLD analysis project Ga0315281, IMG submission 204540) | Sediment microbial communities from Yellowstone Lake, YNP, Wyoming, USA - YL17G07_0 | ecosystem: Environmental > Aquatic > Freshwater > Lake > Sediment | place: USA: Wyoming | collected... | reverse complement strand
CGGTCCGGAGCTCGTCCCGCATCCACTCGAGCGTCTCCAGGTAGTCCTGCTCGGTGACGGCCATCTGGTTTCCCGTTTCCCACTCGTCCCGGCTGACGTTGAATACTCCTTCGGGGACGATGCCGAGCTCGGTCAGGAGCCCCCGGGTGAACCTCACGAGCAGGCCCGTATCGACGCCCATCGGGCAGTTGTAGGTGCAGCGGCGGCAGGCGCTGCAGGTACCGAAGACGATGTTCTTCAACCGGTTGAGGTCTTCATCGTCGCGGAGCGAGCCGGCCTTGACCCACCAAGGCGCGACCCGGCCCGTCCAGTCGATATGCTTCTTGAAGATCTTGCGGATTTGGTCGGCCTTCCAGACGGGCGTCATCGTCGGGTCGGCGGGCCTGGCCAGGAAGTAGTGACAGGATTCCGCACAAAGCCCGCAGTGAACACAGGCGGTCATCGAAACAGCCAGCGACCTGGTGATCCGCAGGCCGAGCAGGTCCAAGAACCTATGGACGTTATCGCCGGGCTCGTAGGTCCGGAGGCGCCCGTCTGCGAGCGAGGGCAGCCGGTCCTCTTTCGCCCGCGCCTGGCTGCGGGTGTCGAGCGGGGCGTCGACGACGCCCGAGGCGCCGCGTTTCACGCGTTTCAAGCGCGATCCTCCTTCACCGGCCCGGAGACCTGCGTCCCTGCCTTCCTTCCCCGCGAGAAAGCCCCCCTGTGGCCCATCGAGCGGCCCAGGTAAAAGCGGGTGAACGGGTAGTAGAGATAATGACAGATCTTCGAAAAAGGCACGTAGACGAGGAAAAAGGCCGTCAGCCCGAAAAAGAGGATGAGCGGCCACTCGGCCTTTTCATGCGCGTTGGGGACGGCCAGGACGCCCCCAGCGAAAAACAGGATCATGAGGACGAGGGAAAGATAGTCGTCCGCGGAGCTGACCAGGCGGAGGACGGGATTCGTCAGCCGCCGGACCAGGCGCAGCAGTCCGGCGAAGAAAGCCGAAGCCATGACCGCCTGGAAGATGATCACGACCGCCCGGATACGGAACACCCCGGGCGCATAGGGAATGATGAACGTCGCAGTTATGGCGGCAACGACACCGAGGTGGAAGACGACGAATTGGGCATAGAAGCCCGGCCGCTTGCGCGTCGATTCCATGGCCCAGGGCATGGCCACGTTCATGAGGGAATAGGCGACGCCCCCGGCCTCGCTTCCCGCCGGGAACGTCCTTTCCTTCCGGGAGCGGAAGCGGAATACCCAGATCAAGCGGACCGTATAAACGAGCGCCAGGAAGAGCAGGGCGGCGATCTGCGCTTCGTTTTCGACGAACTTCAATAGGTCGCTCATGGGCTGGTTCTTCGGCTCCCTTCGGTCCGGCTTTGGACCCTTCCCGTCATACGGCCGGAGGAGAGTCGCGGTCGCACATTATATCAGAGACCCCGGCGGCGGCAAAACACGCTTCGACAGGGTCCTGAGCCCCTTGCCTTTGAGCCAGGGAGGAGCCGTGGGGAACCGCCGCGGGTCCGCTAGGCGATCGGGAACAGCACTGTGACCGTCGTCCCTTCGCCAGGACGGCTCTTGACCGAAACTGTCCCCTGATGGGCAAGGACGATGTGCTTGACGATGGACAGACCGAGGCCCGTGCCGCCGAGCTTTTTGGACCGGGATTTATCGACGACGTAAAACCGTTCGAAGATATGGGGCAAGTGGCCGGAATCGATGCCGATGCCGGTATCCTCAACCTCGATCGCCAGCCGGCCTTCTCGCGCCGCGAGGCGGACGGTTACGGACCCCTTGTCGGTATACTTTACGGCGTTATCGACGAGGTTGAGGAGTAGGCCTTCGACCTGGAGAGGGTCGGCCCGTAGGGCGGGCAGGTCGGTAGGCGCCTCGAGGACAAGGGCGAGGCCCTTTTCGAGGGCACGTTTCTCGAATATCCTGAGGATATTTTCGGCCAGCGGCCGGACGTGGACTTCGCTTTTCTCGATCTTCATCCCCCGCTCCTCAAGCTGGGAAAGCGTGAGGAGGTCCTCGACGATGGCGATCATCCGGTCGGTATTCCGCCGGATGATCTCGAGGTAAGGCCGGTTTTCCTCTTCGGCCCGGGGAACGATCGTCTCGACGAAACCCTTGATGGCCGTCAGCGGCGTTTTGAGCTCGTGGGAAACGTTGATGACGAAGTCCTTCTTGGTCTTCTCGAGGGCCCGGAACTCGGTGATATCGTGGAGCGTCACGACCAGCCGGTCGCCCTCGGCGAGATGGGCGACACTGCAGAAATAAGACCGTTCGCCGAGTTCGACCTCTTTAGTCGCCTCGGCCCGCGTCTCCCGGACTCTCCGCACGACCTCCGCCAGGCTCGAGCTCCGCACGACCTCCCAAAAATGCCGGCCCTCCGGGGCATCGTTCCGGACGATGCGGCGGAAACTCGAGTTGCACAGGACCACCCGGGCGTCCCCGTCAAGCACGCACAGGCCCTCACGGATGGAGGCCAGGATGCCGTTGATCTCCTCGTTCTTCATCCGGATCTCGCTGAACATAGTCTTGAGCTTTCCGGTCATCGTGTTGAAGCTCTGGCCGAAGTTTTTAAACTCTCCGCTCCGCCGCGTCGATACCGCGACCTCGAAATCCCCGGCAGCCACTCGGGAGGACGCGTCGATGACCTCGCGGACGGGACCGGAAACGGACCGACTGAGGAAAAAGGCGATGAGCAGGGCGAACAGGGTCACCAGCCCGACGACTTTCAGGAACTCGCCGCGCAGAGTGGCGAGGAGCGCCTCGATGTGCTTCATGAACAAGCTCAGGCGGAGGGCGCCGACGACCCGCCCCGAGACCATGAGCGGGACGCTCATGTACATCATCTCCTGCTTCAGGGTCGAGCTCGGACGGATGGACATCCGTTTCTCGCCCTGCAGGGAAGCCTGGATCTCCGGACGGTAAAGATGGTTCTCCATGTCCCGGGCTTCCTTCTCCGAGTCGGCCAGGACGTTTCCGGCCGCGTCGATTACGGTGATCCGCGTCTCCGTCTGCCGGCTAAAGGCAGACACGATCCCGCGCAGGTCCCCCGCCCCCGAGCCCGTGAGATAGGGAATGACCTGGGCTTCCAGGAGAAGGGCCATGTGCTCCAAGGCCGAGGCCCGCTCCTCGATGTCGTGCTTCCGCATCAGGGGCGGAGCGAACAGCGTCACCGCCGCGGCCAGAAGGACGATGACTGCCGCGTAGCCTGAAAAAACCCTGAGAAACAGCGTCTTTTTCATTCTTCGAGCTTGTACCCCACGCCACGGATATTCTTGATGAGCGCGGCCGCCTCGCCCAGCTTCTCCCTCAGGTTGCGGATGTGGACGTCGACGGTCCTGTCGATGACGGCTTTTTCGCTGCCCCAGAGGAAGTCGAGGATCTGGTCCCGGCTGAACACCCTCCCTTTGCGCGAGGCCAAGAGCTGGAGAATCTTGAACTCCGTCGCCGTCAGGTCGACCTTCGCTCCCTCGGCCGTGACCTCGAATTTGTCGACGTCGATGACCAAGGTGCCCACAGCGATCCGGCGGACGGCCTCCCCTCCCCCGGGCCGTCGGAGGACGGCGTGGATCCGGGCGACGAGCTCCTTGACGGAGAAAGGCTTGGTCACGTAATCGTCGGCGCCGAGCTCGAGTCCGACGACCTTGTCGGATTCGTCGCCTCGGGCCGTCAGCATGATGATGGGGACGGCGGCCAGACCCTCGGATCTCCGGATATGCCGGCAGACTTCGAGCCCGTCGGTGTCCGGGAGCATCAGGTCGAGGAGGATGAGGCTAGGCTTTTCCCGGGCGAGGTAGCGGAAGAGGTCGTCCGCCTCCTGGAATCCCTCGAACCGGTAGCCGGCCTTCTGGAGGTTGACCCTCAGGAGCTCGAGGATATCGGGCTCGTCATCGAGAGCGGCGATCACGGGAGCCATAACCTTATCTCACTCTCCTCTCATGATGCGGTATTATAAACAAAACCCCGCTCTTTGGCACCGTTTTTTATCATATCTTAACAATTCCCTGCTCTAATGGTCCCGAGAGACCAAACGCGCATGACCATGATAACGGCAACACTCTCCCTGATCCTCTCGGTCGCTTTTGCCGCCTGGTGTTTCTCCGGAATCGTCCGTCGCTACCGGAAAATATCCGGGTTCCCGTGGCTTTTTTCATTCGGTTTCGCGGCCGCTGCGACGGCCGCCGTCTTCGCCCTTCACGCCCTCGTATCCCGCCTAGGTCTGTATTGAAGCTTTAGCTCAAGAGTTCATCGCGCCTCCGAGTGGGGGCTTGCCCCGGCTCTCCCACGGATATATAATAATATTAAAAGAGCATGGAGGGACACATCATGATTAGGCTCCTCTTGGCTATTTGTTTCCTGGCCCTGGGTTTCACCGGCTTAGCCGCCGCCCAGCGGAAATTCGAGAAAGACGTCATTTCGACATCGAAGGGCAACCTCGAGATTACTTTTCTCGGCCACGGCACCCTGATGATGGCCTTCGGCGGGAAAACGATCCATATCGACCCTTACGGCGAAGTCGCGGATTACAGCTCGCTCCCCAAAGCCGACCTTGTCTTCATCACGCACGAGCATTACGACCATCTGGACCGGGCGGCGCTCAAGGCTATCATGAAGCCGGAAACGACGGTCATCGCCACAAAGGCCTGCATCGGCGAGCTGCCGAAGGCGATCATCATGGCCAACGGCGATACCCGGACCCTACTCGGCCTGTCCATCGAAGCGGTGCCCGCCTACAACATCGTCAACAAGAGACCCGACGGAGCGGCGTTTCACCCCAAGGGCAGCGGCAACGGCTACATCGTCACCTTCGGGGACAAGCGGGTCTACATCGCCGGCGACACCGAGAACACGCCGGAGATGAAGGCTTTGAAGAACGTCGACGTCGCCTTTCTGCCCATGAACCTCCCCTACACGATGACTCCGGAAATGGTCGCCGACGCAGCCCGGGCCTTTCGGCCGAAGATCCTCTACCCCTACCATTTTGGAGAGACGGACACGTCAAAATTGGTCAAGCTTCTTCAGGGAGAAAAAGAGATCGAGGTCCGGATCCGAAAGCTTAGCTGACGCGGCCGGCTTCCGACCGACCGCCCTATTCGTCAACGGCGCAGGTCTTGCGGAGCGCCTCCCGTCCTTCTTCGGCGTGGTGCTTGATGGTCCTGCCTTTGATCATGAAGATGACATCCTCGCCGATATTCGTCGCGTGGTCGGCGATCCGCTCCAGGTGGCGGCCGACGAGGATCAGGTCCACCGCTCGGGGGATGGTGGCCGTGTCGGCCATCATGAACGTCAGGAGCTCCCGAAAGATCTGGATGTTGAGCTTGTCCACCTGGTCGTCACGCTCGCAGACCTGTTTGGCCAGCACGGCGTCGCCGTTGATGAAGGCGTTGAGGGCGTCCCGGACCATTTCCTGGGCCAGTTCGGCCATGCGCGGGATATCGATGAGCGGTTTGAGCTGGGGGTGCTTCAGAAGGTCCATGGTCCGTTCGGCAATGTTGACGGCCAGGTCGCCGATCCGCTCGAGGTCGCTCCCTATCCTCATGGCCGAGGTGATGAAGCGCAAATCGGTGGCCATCGGCTGCCGGAGGGCCAGGAGCCTCATGGACATCTCGTCGATCTCGATGTCGAGGAGGTTGATGGCCTCCTCCCTATCGAGGACCTGGCAGGCCAATTTCTCTTCGCGGTCCTTGAGGCCGCGGATAGCCAAGGCGATCTGCTCCTCGGCCCGGGAAGCCATCTCCAGGAGCTTCTCCTTGAGCAGTTTCAGTTCCTCATCGAACGGACGTTCCAATTTAGACATCGCTTCTCCTCCGGAGTCCGGCGCGGCCCGTTTTATCCGAACCGTCCCGTGATGTAATCTTCGGTGAGCCTGTTCGCCGGATTCGTGAAGATCTTCTCCGTGACGTCGAACTCGACGAGCTCCCCGAGCATCATGAAGGCCGTATAGTCGGACACGCGGGCCGCCTGCTGCATATTGTGCGTCACGATGACGACAGTGTAGCTTTTTTCGAGGGTTTCAATCAAGTCCTCGACCTTGGCCGTGGCGATAGGGTCGATGGCCGAGCAGGGCTCGTCGAAGAGGATGACGTCGGGTTCGACGGCCAAAGCCCGGGCGATACAGAGGCGCTGTTGCTGGCCGCCCGACAGGGCGAATGCGTTCTCATCCATCCGGTCTTTGACTTCCTCCCAGAGGGCGGCACCACGCAGACTCCTCTCGACCACTTCCTCGAGCTTCCTCTTGTCCCTCATGCCGTTGATCCGGAGCCCGTAGGCGATGTTGTCGAATATGGACTTCGGAAAAGGGTTGGGTTTTTGAAAGACCATGCCCACCTGCCGCCGCAGTTCAACGACGTCGACGTCAGGGGCGCGCACGTCCTTCCCGTCGAGCAGGATCGTTCCCTCGACCCGCGTCCCGGGGATGACGTCGTTCATCCGGTTGAGGGTCCGGATGAACGTCGATTTGCCGCATCCCGATGGACCGATGATGGCCGTCACCCGGTTCGCCGGACAGACGATGCTGACTTTTTTAAGGGCCCGCACGGGGCCATAGTAGAAGTCGAGGTTTCTCGTTTCGATCTTGGCGATGCCTGTCTCGACGCTCATCTTCGTTTCCTTCTCAGCCTGTAGCGGATAACCACGGCTGTCATGTTCATGCCCAGGACCAGGACGATCAAGACCAGGGCGGTCCCGTAGGCCAACGGCCGGACCTGCTCGATCTGATGATGCTGAGTGGCCATGATGTAAAGATGGTACGGGAGCGCCATGAACTGGTCTCCCAGGGATCTCGGAAGATAGGGCAGGAAGAAGGCCGCCCCCGTGAAGAGGATGGGCGCCGTCTCCCCCGCCGCCCGGGCCAGCCCGAGGACCGTGCCTGTCAACATGCCGGGAACGGCGTAGGGCAGGACGTTGGTCCGGATCGACTGCCATTTGGTCGCGCCGAGCGCCAGCGCGCCCTCGCGGTAGGAATTAGGGACGGTTTTCAGGGCCTCCTCGCTGGCCGTGATGGTCCAGGGGAGCGTCATGAGTCCCAAGGTGAGGCCGGCGGATAGGACGGACGTCCCGAAGCGCATGATGTTGACGAATAGGATGACGCCGAAAAGGCCAAAGACGATGGATGGCACGCCGGACAGGTTCCGGATGGACAGCCGGATGAGCCGGGTCAGCCGGCCCTGCCTGGCGTACTCGTTGAGGTAGATCGCGGAGCACATACCCAGGGGCACGGCTAAGATTGCCGTGATGAGAGTTACGAGGAATGTCCCGAAAATGGCCGGAAATATCCCTCCCTGCGTCATTCCTTTCCGCGGGGCCTGAGTCAGGAACTCCCAGCTGATCGCGCCTCCTCCCTTTTTGCCGATGTCGTAAAGGAACAGGAGAAGCACGGCCAGGACGATGGTGAGGCAGGCGCGGAGCAGGAAAAAGCCGATGAACTGGGCGACCTTTTTCTGCCTGGCTTGTTTCATTGCTCGCGCTCCTGGTATTTATGGAGGATGACATCGGCGGCCAGGTTGACGATGAAGGTCATGACGAACAGGACGAGGCCGATGGCGAAAAGCGCGTAATAATGCGTCGTATAATAAGGGACTTCTCCCAGTTCGATGGCGATATTGGCCGTCATGGTCCGGACGGAACCCAGGAATCCGTGCGGGAAGGCGCGGGCATTGCCCGTGGCCATGAGGACGGTCATCGTTTCCCCGATGGCCCGGCCCATGCCCAGCATGCAGGCGGCGATGATGCCGGACAGGGCGGCGGGAACTTTCACCCGAAAGAGCGTCTGCCACCGTGAGGCGCCGAGCGCCAGGGAGGCCTCGTTGTAAGCGGAAGGCACGGCGTTCAACGAGTCCTCGGAGATGCTGATGATCGTCGGCAAAGCCATGATGGCCAGAAGGAAACTCCCGTTAACGGCGTTCAAGCCGTTGCCCGTATGGAAAACTTTGGCGATGGTCGGTCCGAACAAGACGATCCCCAGAAAGCCGACGACGACCGAGGGGATGCCCGCCAGGATCTCGACGATGGGCTTGACGATCTCCCGGACACGCCAGTGGGCGACATCCGAAAGGTAGGCGGCGACACCGATGCCGATCGGGACAGCCAGGAGGAGCGCGCCGCCCGTCACCATGAGGGTGCTCACGATCATGGACAGGATCCCATACTCCGCCTTTTCCGGGGAGGTCGGGTCCCAGTTTTTCTTCAGGAGGAATTCGGAAAGCTGGATCTCTTTAAACGCGGGGATGGCGGTGTAGAGAAGAGTGGCGAAGATACCGACCAGGGCCAGAACGGCCAAGATGCCGCAGGTCAGAAAGAAGGCCCTGATCGCGGACTCTTTGAGGTTTGCCCATTTCCTCTTTTTCATCCCGCAACCAGGGCCTTTCTCCAGTGCTCTAATCTGTGCGAATAACTCAGATCCCGTCAAATCACTTGAAGTTCTTGTCGTTCTGGGCTCTGTGGGCGGGGCCGATGGCGAAGAACCCCTCGCGTTCGACGATCGTCTGCCCTTCCAAACCGCTGACCCAGGCCAGGAACTTGGCCGCATCGCCCTTCGGCTTGCCGTTGGTCGCCATGAATAGCGGCCTGGAGATGGGGTAGTTCCCGGAATCCACGGCCGCCTTGTCGGTCGGAAGATAGGCGGTGCCGTTCGGCTCCTTGGAGATCTCGATGATCTTGAGTCCCTTGCGGATCCGGCCTGACTGGTCGTAAAGGTAGCCGACGCCGACGTAGCCGACGGCGCCCTCATCCTGGAGGATGCCTTCGATGATCTGGGCGTTGCCGTTCATTTCCTTCATGTCGGTCGAGTAGTTTTTGTTGCCCAGGACGAACTCCTGCATGAAGACGTAGGTCCCGGAGTTGGACTGACGGCCGTAGAGAGAGACCGCCTTTTCGGACCCGCCGACGGCCTTCCAGTTCTTGACCTCGCCGCGGTAGAGCGCGCCGACCTGGGCCATCGTCAGCCGCTCGAGGGAGTTCTTTTCGTTGACGACGATGCTCAGTCCGTCGACGGCCGCGATGAAAAAACGCGGGCTGACCCCCTTCTCCCAGGCCTGGTCGATCTCTTTCGGCTTCCATTCGCGGGAGCTGTTGGCAATGTCGCAGGTCTGGTTGATGAGGCCGGTGATACCCGTGCCGGAGCCGCCGCCAAGGACGGCGATGGCCGCGCCGGGCGTCTTGCCCATATATTCCTCGGCCAGGATCTGGACGAGGTTGACCATGGTATCGGAGCCCTTGACCTGGATCATCTTCCCTCTTTGAGCGCCGGCCAGGCCGCCGAGGCCGAGAAGGACTCCCATGATCACAAGAGTCGTCGTGAGGATTCTTTTCATATCTTTTCTCCTTTGTTACGATCGTTCACAATTCCCTCATCGCCCCGTTAGAACGACAGGAAGAACGTCAAGTTGAAGACGATGTCGCTGTTCTTCGTAGCGTTAGCGTTGTATCGGACTCCGTTGGTGTAGTTGGTAAACCAGATGTTCGGTTGGAGCCTCCAGCTGGCATGATACGGCGCCCAATCGAAGCCGGCGATGACCAGGCTCATATCGAGGTCCCGGTCGAGGCTGTTCGGTATATAACTGTCGTAGCGGGCGAAGAGAGTGAACTTGTCCGCTTTTACGACGTAGCGGCCGAAGGCGGACCAACCGCCCACATCATACTTCTCGCCCGCCGTCTGGTAGAGGTCATTCTTGTATATAAACCACTCGCCGGCGATGACCAGGTTCTTGACCATTTCGAAGAAGGCGTCGACCTTGTAGGTTTGGCCAACGGGTTTCGTTTCGAGGGGAAGAGACGCAACGGGCAGCTTCTGCTCATAGTCATAGTAGCCGACGATAGAGAGCCCGGCGAAGGGCGTGATCTGGGTCTGGATCTCGATTTCCTTGTACTGGTCGTTTTCGGCGTGGGTGTAGTGGGATCCGTTATAGTAGCCGGCGGCGACGCGGAAATACTTCGCGAAGGAATATTTCAGGGTCGCGCCGATGTCGGCGCTCGAGGCGTAGATCTCTTTCTTGGTGATGTCCTTGTAGCCGTCCACGAGGGTCTTGGCGACGCTGCGGAGTCCCCAGCGTTCTTCGGCCGGCTTGAAGGTCAGGGTCTCGATCATGCCGACGTTCAGGACCATCTTGGGGATGAGGAAGTTCGAATACTCAAGGTAGAGGTGCTTCATGAAAGGACGCAGCTTGTCGTCCTTAGCCGTGGTTACACCAGTCACCGGCAAGCCTGTCAGAGTGACACCCGTAACGTTAGCGGTGTTATCGGCGTCCAGGCGGAAGCGGAACTTGAGGTTGTCGTTGATCTTGTTCTCATAGGTGAAATAGGCCCGTCGGAAGATGAACTGATTGCTGAGGTAGGCCGTCGTCTGGCTGCTGGGCTTGAGCGTCATGGGTCCGGCGTTGTTCAGGAAATAGCGATAGTCCAAATAGATGGTCGTGGTGAAAGTCTGGGGCGGTGAGGTCGTCGTCTGGGCCAGCAGGCTTGCCAGGGGCAGGATAGCCACGCCCAGAACAACAGCCAGGATGAGATTCCGTTTTGTCCTCATTCGTTTGTCTCCTTTCTGACTCCTGATAATTAGATGTCGTTCGCCAAGAATCGGTGCACCTTGACCTCCCTTGACTTGGCATCGGGGGAGGGAACACACCTAGTGTCCGCGCATAATATAAAGCGGAAAAATCAAGAAACGATTAAGGATGGGACAAATTTGGGTTAATTGAGAAAGCCCGGGGACAGCGGTTTTTCGTCGGGCGAATCCGGTCTGGCGCCTGCCGGGCGGCTTATTTGATCGACGTGTTGATGACGCTGTAGAGGGCCGTTTCGGGGATGATGGCGCTGCCGCCGCCGTAGAGGATGAAATAAACCCGGAGGCCCTGGGGTGTCTGGACGACGGCGAAATCCTCGGGGTGGACCCAGGTACTCATGGTCCCGTCCTTGGAATATCCCTGGACGAAGGGCGAGGACGCGATCGTGATCGCCAGGCCGTCGGGTGTCGTCCCATCGAACAAGCCCGCTTGAGAATTGACATAGTTCCCCGTGCATCGCGTGCCCCAAAGGAAGGTGTGGAATGTGCCGAGCGCGTCGAGGATGGGCGTTACCATGGGGGCGCCGCCTTCGGCGGGACACAGCTTGTCGAGCCGTATGCCGGCCTCCCGGGTGAAGCTCAGGCCGTCCGCGGATGCGGCGCTCAGCGTCCGCCCATAGTCACTGATCCCGGAGTAGAACATCCTGAACGTGCCGTTGCCGAGCAGGATGACCCGGCCCAATCCGATCCCGTTCGTTTCGTACCCGCTGCCCGAATAGGTCAGCCGTTCTCCCGGGTCCGCCACGAACGTCGAGCCGCCGTCGGTGGATGTGGCGCTCTTGATGGCTTTATATCCCAGACTATTGACGGACCCCTGTTTTTGGTCGAGCCAATACATCCGATAGGAGCCATCGGAAGTGCGGACGATCCAATGCCCGAAGAGGGTATATCCCTCGAATCGATACCCCGGCTCCTGTGTGAAAGTGAGACCGTCGCTGGAAATCCAGCTGACCATTCCCCACCAGTCCGGGTCGGAGGGAGTATCCCCGACGGCGTAATAAATCCTGTAACGTCCGTCGTCCAAGCGTAAAACGAAGGGATCGGAACCGCCGTTCCCCGTCTGGCCCTGGCTCAGGACCACTCCCTCATACGTCCAACCGCTGGAGACCCTCAGGCACGTGGCGGGAGTTCCTGTACACGTGTAGGGCTTGGGCGTGGTGTCGTCGGGAGGCTCCGTGTCGCTGCTGCAACTTGAAGCTGCCAGCATAGAAAACATGAGAGCTGTTAGAACGGCCGGAAGGCCCTTCCTTGTCAGGCTCATCGCTGCCCTCTCCAGTCAACGTTCTCGTCCGTCATCATATTTAAAAGCGCGCAGGGATGCAACGGGCCGGCAAGCAACACGGATATTTCGCGAAACTCATGGAGGGAGTAAGAAAAAATGGCTCCTCGGGCAGGACTCGAACCTACAACCTAGTGGTTAACAGCCACCCGCTCTACCTATTGAGCTACCGAGGAGCAGGCCGATTCAATTTAGCAAAAAGAGGCCGAAAAGGCAAGAGGGGCAGCCCCCATGGGGACAGTCCCCTGCGGGGACAGTCCCTATGAAATACTAGAACCGGTAGCTGGCCTGCTTGGCCATTTTCCGGTAGTCGTCGCCCCCCATCTCGACGACTTTGCACATCTCGTAGATCCGGGAACGGAGCCGGACGCCGATGCGGTCGATGAGGGACTCGCCGCCCTTCTTGTAAAAAGAATCGCGCTTGTCCTCTTCGTCCTCGGTGTCGGGATAGTTCGTCGTGAACAGGGTCATCTTCTTGTGGTTGTAGCGGTGGTTGATGATGTAGAAAACCGTCTCCTCGACCCAGGCCGACGTCCTCTTCGCCCCGAGCTCGTCGAGGACCAGGACCTCGGACTGGAAGACGGGGGCGATGACGTCCGATTCGGAAAGGGTCGACTCGGGCGTGAAGGTGCTCTGGATCTCCCGGATGAGATCCCGGAAGTCGTAGAAGATGCAGGACGCGTCCTTCGTCCGCATGAGCTCCTGGATGATGGACACGGCCAGGTGCGTCTTCCCCACGCCGCAGGGGCCGATGAAAACGAGCCCAACGTCCTGGGCCGGGTAGTTCTTGACGAACTGCCGGGAGATCTTCAGGGCGTCCCGGTGGGAGTCGTTGTGGACCTCGAAATTGTCCAGGCGGCAGGCCTGGTAGCGCCGGGGGATGTTGGCCTGTTCGAGCAGGGACTGCTTCCAGCGGTCGGTGAAACAGATGCAGCGCTTGGCGACCTGGGCCCCGCCGGCGTCCTCGAGGAGCCAACCCGTCCCCTGGCACTTCTTACAAACCGTCTGTTCGCTCAATTGAGGTACCCTCTGAGGTGCTGGAGTTTGTGGGACCGGCTGAGTTTCCTCATGGCCTTCTGCTCGATCTGACGAATCCTCTCCCGGGTCAGCTTCAGCCGGCCGCCGATCTCCTGAAGGGTCCGCGGCCGGTCGTCTTCCAGCCCGAACCTTAATTTTAGCACAAGTGCCACATTTTCATCCAGTTCCCCGAGGATCTCGCGGATCTGCCGCTGGACGGAGGCCTTGATGATCTGGTATTCAACCGGGGGCGACGCCGGGTCGCTGACCCGGTCCTCGACCTCCAAGCCATCGTCATTGACCTTGTCGCTCAGGGACAGGTTCCGTTCGCCAAGGAGCTCGAGGTCTTCGACGTCCGTTTCCGAGATGCCCATGGACTTGGCGACCTCCTCCCGGGTGGGGTCCCGGCCGAGCCCGGCCTTGAGTTCGGCGGTCTTCTTCTTCATCTGGGAGATCTGGTCGGACAGCTTCTGGGGGATGTTGAAGATGCGCGAGGACAGTGTCAGGGCGTGGACGATCGCCTGGCGGATCCACCAGACGGCGTAGGAGATAAAGCGGACGTTGCGGGTCGGGTCGAACCGCTTGGCCGCCTCGATCAGCCCGATGTTGCCCTCGTCGATGAGGTCGAGCAGGCCCAGCCCCATGCCGCGGTATTTCTTGACGTAGGACACGACGAACTTGAGGTTGGCCTTGATAAGGGTCTGCAGGGCTTCTTCGTCGCCCTCTCGGATCATCTCGCCGAGTTTCCGCTCCTCCGCCTCGGTGAGCGCCGGGAACTTGGCGATGTCCTCCAGGTAGTGCTTGAGGTTCCTGGAATCGAAGAAATCCCGGTAATCCATGCTCACTCGTCCGGGGTTTTGATCTTGACGACGCCGCCCGGCCTGACGCTGACCAGGGCCCGTTTCTTCCTCTCGAATTCGTCCTCCTTGCCCTGGAAGAACTCGCGGCGGACGTACTCGAGGAACTGGTTGACCTCGGCCTCGATCTGCTCGATCTTCGCCCTCATGTTGAGGATGACCTCGACGCCGGCCAGGTTCACGCCGAGGTCCCGGATAAGGTTGAGGATGATCTCCAGGCGCTTGAGGTCCTCGGCCGAATAGAGACGGGTATTGCCCTCGCTCCGGGAGGGGGCAAGCAGGCCTTCCCGCTCGTAAAGCCGGAGGGTCTGGGGATGGATCTTGAACATCTCGGCGACGCTGCTGATATGGTAATACCGGCTGGGTCCCTTTTTCGTTGCCTTTCGCTCTTTTTTCATGTCAGTTCGTCCCCGTGGTATCTCTCGGGTTGGGACCCGAGATTTGCTCCAATTCCTTCATCATTTCGCGGATCCTCTGGTTGTCGGACGGCGGCGGGACGATGAACACTTCCGCGTATTCATCGCCGCGGCCCTTCCTGCCGGCCAGGGGCGCGCCCTGCTCCTTGATGCGGAACTTCTGGCCGGACTTGGTCCCGGGCGGAATGCGGATGGTCGTCTTCCCCCAGAGGGTCGGGACCTCGATCTTTGCGCCCAGAGTGGCCTCGGGAACGGTGATGGGCACCTTGATGGAGATCGTCGCCCCTTCCCGCTTGAAAAAAGCGTGGGGCGCGACTTCGATGACGATGAAAAGGTCCCCTGGCGGGCCGCCGTCGCGGCCGGCGTTGCCGCGGCCCGGGACCCGGACCTTGGAGCCGTTATCGACGCCGGGCGGGATGCGGACGGAGATCAGGTCGGATTTCGGGACCGCGCTCTGCCCCTGGCAGGCCCGGCACTCCTCACCCGGGGAATGCCCCGATCCGCCGCAGGCCGGGCAAGCCCCGGAGAATTTCATGAAGCCGCGCTGGACGGTGCCGCGGCCGCTGCCGCCGCAGGTCGGGCAGGGCCGCTTGCGGCCTCCGGAAACGTGACCGTGACCGCCACAGGTCTCGCAGGCGGCCAGCCGGTTGACCCGGATCCGGGTCTGGACGCCGTGGATGGCGTCCTCGAAGCCGATCTCCATCGTGTAATGGAGGTCCTCCCCCCGCTCCGGTCCGTCGCGCACCTGCTCGGCCCCGCGGCCGCCGCCGAATAGGTCGAAAAAATCCCGGAACGTCGAGGACCCGGAGCCGGAAAAATCGAAGCCCTCGAACCCCGGGCCGCCGGGCCCTCGCGGGCCCGCGCCCGGTGGCATGTCGCCAGCCTGGCCGAATTGGTCGTAATGAGACCGCTTTTTCGGGTCGCTCAGGACCGCATAGGCCCCCTGGATCTCCTTGAACCGGGCCTCCGCCGTCTTGTCTCCGGGGTTGAGGTCGGGGTGGTATTTACGGGCGAGCTTCCGGTAGGCCTTCTTGATGTCGGCGAGGGCCACGCCCTTGGCGACTCCCAGGACCTGATAATAGTCTTTCGCCATCACCGCACCTCGGACAGACGGGCCCTTCCCCGGCCCGGATGTATCCCGTCAGAGGCCGCCGGGCCTAGTTCTTTTTGTCGTCGTCCACGACTTCGGCGTCGATGACTTCCTCGTCCGCGCCGCCGGCCCGGCCTTTGTCCCCGTCAGAGGCCTGCTGTTGCTGCTGGTGACCGGGACCGCCGTCGGGACCGCCGCCCGTCTGCGGGCCGGCCTGCTGACCGGCCTGCTGATACATCATCTCCGTCAGCTTGTGCGAAGTCCGGGACAGGTCCTCGGCGGCCTTCCGGATCCGCTCCAGGTTGTCGCTCTCGATGGCCTTCTTGGTGTTGTCGATCTCTTTCTGGACGCGGTCCGCCTCCTCGGCCGGGACCTTGTCCTTGTTCTCCCGCAGGAGCTTCTCGAGGCTGTAGACGAGCTGGTCGGCATGGTTCTTGGCGTCGATCGTTTCGCGCCGCTTCTTGTCCTCGGCGGCGTTCGTCTCGGCGTCTTTGACCATGCGGTTGATCTCTTTCTCGTCGAGGCCGCTATGACCTGTGATGGTGATGGCCTGCTGTTTTCCCGTGCCCATGTCCTTGGCCGATACTTGGAGGATGCCGTCGGCGTTGATATCGAAGCTCACTTCGATCTTGGGAATACCGCGGGGAGTCGGGGGAATGCCGTCGAGGTGGAACCGGCCGAGGGTCCGGTTATTGGAGGCTATCTCCCTTTCCCCCTGGAGGACGTGGATCTCGACGCTCGGCTGGTCGTCCGAGGCCGTGGAGAACGTCTCCGTTTTCTTGGTCGGGATGGTCGTGTTGCGCGTGATCATCCGGGTGAAAACGCCCCCGAGGGTCTCGATCCCCAGCGTCAGCGGCGTGACGTCGAGCAGGAGGACATCCGTGACGTCGCCGGAGAGGACGCCGCCCTGGATGGCCGCCCCGACGGCGACGACCTCGTCCGGATTGACGCCCTTGTGGGGCTCCCGGCCGAAAAGCTCGCGGACGAGCTGCTGGATGCGGGGCATGCGCGTCTGGCCGCCGACCAGGACGACCTCTTTGATGTCCGAGGCCTTGAGGTTGGCGTCGGCCAGCGCCTGGCGCACCGGCTGGACGGATCTCTGGATGAGGTCCTCGCAGAGCTGTTCGAGCTTGGCCCGGGTCAGCTTCATGAGCAGGTGCTTCGGACCCGTGGCGTCGGCGGTGATAAAGGGTAGGTTGATTTCGCTCTCGAGGGTGGTCGATAGCTCGACCTTGGCCTTCTCGGCGGCTTCCTTGAGCCTCTGAAGGGCCATCTTGTCGCGGGTCAGATCGATGCCGGATTCCCTGCGGAACTCCTGCACGATCCAATCCTGGACGAGCTGGTCGAGGTCGTCTCCACCGAGGTGGGTGTCGCCGTTGGTCGCCTTGACCTCGACGACGCCCTCGCCGACTTCGAGGATGGAGATGTCGAACGTCCCGCCGCCGAAGTCGTAGACGGCGATGACCTCGTCTTTCTTCCTGTCCATGCCGTAGGCCAGGGCCGCGGCCGTCGGCTCGTTGATGATCCGCTCGACCTTGAGGCCGGCGATCTGACCGGCGTCCTTGGTGGCCTTGCGCTGGCTGTCGTTGAAGTAGGCCGGGACGGTGATGACGGCCCGTTCCACCTTTTCCCCGAGATAGTCCTCGGCGGCCTTTTTCAGCTTCTGAAGGATGAACGCCGAGATCTCGGGTGGAGCGTATTTCTTGTCGTGGGCCTCGACGCGGACATCGCCGTTCTGGGCCTCCTCCACCTTGAACGGGACCTGCTTGATCTCCTGGCCGACCTCGCTGAAACGCCGGCCCATGAACCTCTTGATGGAGTAGATGGTGTTTTCCGGGTTGGTCACGCGCTGTCTCTTGGCGACCTGACCGACCAGGATCTCTCCCTTAGCCGAGAAGGCGACCACGGACGGTGTCGTCCGGCCGCCTTCCTCGTTGGGGATGACAGTCGTTTTATCGCCTTCCTGGATAGCGACGACGGAATTGGTCGTGCCCAAATCGATGCCGATTATTCTTCCCATAACAGTCCTCCTGAATTTATCAATTTAACGAAAATACATTATATAATCTTAGTATGTATTTGTCAAGTAATTAGCAAGAATTATTTCAAAGGATGATGCCCTTGATCCCATCGAAAAAATGCCAGTAGATGGACTGGGCATCCTTGTCGTTATCGAAGGTCAACTCGAGTTCCGAGAGGCCTGCTCCCGTGCGCGGGCCGAAGAGATTCCTCAGGGGTAAATCGACAAACCAGCGCCAGCCTTCCCGCATCGACCCCAGGAGTCCTCCCGAGGCCCCCGTTTTCGTCTTGACCAGGATATGGAGCCCGTCATCGAAATCGAGGCTGAACTTTTTTGGCATGTCCTTGAGCTCCAGGGCTTCCAGCTCGAATTCGGCGGGGTTGGTCCCGGTCGGCTTGGCCGCGGGCCCCGGAGCCGATTCGACTTTTTCGGCGTCCCCCCCGGGTTTGATGACGATCCTCTCCGGGGCCTTCAGGGCGGTCTTCCGGACGAGTTCGACGTTTCCCGACAATTCCGGCCGGCCCCAGAAGCGCATGGACTGGAACGGCCAAGACCGGAGGACCATCCCCCGGACCCTCAGCTCGAGCTTGCGCCCGAGGATGTCCAGGACGAAATAAAAGGCCGAGTCCTTGGCCAGGGAGTATTCGGAGTTCAGGGAATTCTGTTTCTCGAGCAGCCCGGCCTTATCCTGCGAAGCTGCCGGAACGGTCCAAACGAGACCCGCTAGGATGATCACGGCGATTTTTGCTGTTGTTTTCATGATTTCAGTAGATATAGATCTTCGCGCCAATCGGCACGGCCTTGAAGATGGCCTTGAGGTCCTCGTCCCCGACCCGGACGCAGCCGTGGGTGACGTTCCTTCCGAGCAGGCGCGTGTATAGCGTGCCATGGATGAAGTAGCCCTGCCCGAAACCCAGGGCGTAGTCCCCGAGCGTCCCCGCCTCGATCCTGTCCTCTACCCCCTTCGGGATGGACTCCCCTTCCTCGATGAAGGCCCAGTCCGGCTTGACCCAATAGGGATTGGTGATCTTCGATTTGACGTTGAACTCGCCGCGCGGGGTGTCGAAGATCCATTTCCTCTGCTTGCCCCCGGACTCTTCGAGGACGACCCCGCTGCCGCAGGAGACGACGGCCGTGCGGACGACCTCCTTGCCGTTCTTGACAAAGAGCCTGTTCTCGGCCGTATCGATGACGATGTACAGACCCCTCGGCAGGAGCCCGCTCATCCTCTTCTCGAGCTGCTGGACGTTTTTCTCGACCTTGGACAGGTCCTTGTCGGCAATCGCCTGCCCGGCCGGCGGCCAGGCCGAAGCTTGCTTCAGGCCGATGAGATAGGCTGCCCCGAGGACGGCCAGGAAGCCCAGGTAGGCCAGGGCCGCCGCCGCGATGAGGATGCGCTTCACGAACATCTCAATTGTCCCTGATGGCCTTGATGACGTAGTTCTCGAGTTCCATGGTCCCGATGATCGTGACCGGGGTCCCGACCGAAACCAGGGCATAGAGCTCGTCCATCTTGTTGTTTTCGAGGGAGACGCAGCCGCGGGTCAGGCTGTCCGGGCCCCCGCCGTGGATCTCGATGTTCCCGCCTATCCCGGCGGACCCGGGGATGTTGCCACGGGCTTTCTCCCGGGCGAACCATCTCCTGTCTTCGTCGTTGGGATAGTTGATGAGCAGGGCCTTGTAATACAGGCTGGAGGGGATCTTCCTGATGATCGTGTACCGGCCCTCGGGCGTCGCGTTGTCCCCGGAATAGCGCTTGTCGGCGAGGCCGTTGAAGCCAAAGCCGACATCGTAGGTCCTGATGATCGCCCCGTTCTTGTAGACGGAGATGCGCCGTTCGAGCTTGCTGACGATGAGGGCCGTCACGCCCCGTTTCCGGGAGTCGGCGATGGTTTCGTCCGCCGCGTTCTTCCAGGCCCGGACCTGGGCCGGGTCGAGGTAGCGGGCGATATACGAAACGACACTCTGTTCGGCCTCCGCGGCCAGAGAGGAGGCCGAATCGAGCTTCGCGGCGGCCTCATCGAATTTGGCCTGCTTCGTCAGGCCATCGGCCTCCGAGAGCAGGATCGAAGCCTGAACCAACTGCTTCCTGGCCTCGCCCCGTTCGACCAGGGACAGGGTCAGACCATCGAGTGTCTGGAGCTTCCTGCGGACCGCGGCGGCCGTCTCCGCAATGGACGAGGTCTTCGCGGCGACAAGGGACCGGACCTTGGATTTCAGGGCTTTACCCGCGCTCAAGGCGGCCTCGAAATCCCGTCGCACCCGGCCGTAATCCCGGAACCAGCCCAGCTTGAGGCTCTCCGCGTCGAGAGTCCGACGGGCGGACTTCAGGGATTGGAGATAAGCCGCGTGCTCCTGGCCGGCGAAAAGAGAAGCACCGGCCCTCCAGAGGTCCTGTTCCTGAAAATCGGCTTCAAGAACCTCCGGAGGGACCGGCGAGGTTCGGCAACCGAAAAGCAAAACAGCCAGGACGAAGACGGCTGTCTTGCGAAAGATCACCTGCCCTTGACCTTGGCGATGGCGGCGTTGATCTGTTCGACGATCGCGGCGGCCTTTTCCTTGATGACCATGGCCTTGTCCTTGGCGCCGAAGTAGTCCTCGGCGGCCACGGCGGACTGGACGTCGGCCATCGCGGTCTCGAGACCGGCGAGGTCGGCCTTCATGGCCTCGATGTCGGCCTTGGTGCCCTTGCCTTTGGGAGCCTTCTCGAGAAGGGCCTTGGCCTCTTCCCAGGTCGCCTTGGCTTCGTTCGCCGCCATATCGGCGGCGCTCTTGGCTTCCGCGATCCGCCCGGGGATCAGGGCCTTGACGGCGTCGGCGTCGGCGATGAGCTTGGTCAGCATTTCCTTGGCCGGGCCGAATTTCTTGAAGAATTTCTTGGACTGGGCCGTAACCTCGTCCATGGCGGCCTGGAGGTCGCCGTTGAGCTTGTTCAGCTCGTCCTTCGCGTAGACGCCGCCCTTGGCGTCGACCACACCCTGGATGGCGGCCTTGGCCGAATCCATCATCTGCGTGGGTGCCTTGGCGCAGCTCGTGAATACGAACACGACGATGAGCGCCAGCGTTAAGCCTTTCACGATGTTCTTCATGTTTTGTTACCTCCTTGTGGTATTTTTATGAATTCCGTGAGATAGGCGGCTTGTTTAGGGCGGGTGGGGAAATTCTAAAAACGAACCTTCGCTCTGTTCGTCCATGGATAAGTCACACTTTTCATCCGGCCGGGCTCTGTATAAAAACCTGACCTATTGGAACTTATACCACAACCGCGAATCCTTTGTCAATCCGCTGACAAAAAAAAGAGGGGAACCCGCGTTCCCCTCTTCGTCCTGACGAATTCCCTTGTCTCTCGGGACCCGGCCTCACTTGTCCGGATCGACGATGATGCCTTCCGCCATCTTCCGCTGGACCTCATCGCGGGCTGCCCGGATGGCCTCATTGGCCATCTTGAAGCGGACGTCGGCCGGGTAGTTGAAGCGGGCGACGCCTTGCTTGATGGCCATGCTGCCGACGGCTACGGCTTCGCGCGGGAAGACCTCCCACTCGTCCATGTTGGGAATGATGTATTCCTCGTGGATGCCCTTGTCCTCGGCGACCTTGGCCAGCTCGCGGGCGGCGGCGACGCACATCTCGTCCGTAATCGTCTTGGCCCGGACGTCGAGGGCGCCGCGAAAGATGCCGGGGAAGCCGAGGGAGTTATTGACCTGGTTGGGGAAGTCGGACCGGCCCGTCGCCACGATGCGGGCGCCGGCCTCTTTCGCCTCCCATGGCCAGATCTCGGGCACGGGGTTGGCCTCGGCGAAGACGATGGCATCGTGGGCCATGGTCTTGATCCACTCGGCCTTGACGGTGCCGGGGCCGGGCGTCGAACAGCAGATGAGGACGTCGGCGCCTTTGATGGCGTCGGCCATGGTGCCCTGTTTGCCGAGCGGGTTCGTCCGCAGGCAGAGGTCCCATTTCTCCTTGAACTTCGTCTGGAGGGTTTCCTTGTCGGCCCGGTCGCGGGACAGGATGCCCTTGGAGTCGACCGAGAGCATGTTTTTCGGGTCGGCGCCCGCGGCCATGATCATTTTGGAGATGTTGATGCCCGAGGCGCCGGAGCCGACGACCGTACACTTGACCTCGGCGATGTCCTTCTTGACGATCTTGAGGGCGTTGATCAGACCGGCCACCGTGACGCAGGCCGTGCCCTGCTGGTCATCGTGCCAGACGGGGATCTCGCAGACTTCCCGCAGGGTGTCGAGGATCTTGAAGCACTTGGGCTGACTGATGTCCTCGAGATTGAAGCCGCCGAAGGAAGGCTGGAGGGCCCGGCAGATGTCGATGAGCTTGTCGGGGTCCTTCTCGTCCAGGCAGATGGGAAAGGCGTCGACGCCGCCCAGGTACTTGTAAAGGATCCCCTTGCCTTCCATGACCGGCAGGCCGGCTTCGGGCCCGATGTCGCCCAGGCCAAGCACCCGCGTCCCGTCGCTGATGACGGCCACGCTGTTCCATTTGTTCGTGTACTCGTAGACCTTTTCCTTGTCGGCCGCGATTTCCTTGCAGACCGCCGCGACCCCGGGGGTGTACCAGATCGCGAAATCGTTGAAGTCGCGAACTCGGCACTTCAGGGCGACGCCCATCTTGCCCTTGTAGAACTTGTGGAGCCTCGGGGCGTCCAGGGAAGGCTGCTGGGCTTTGGCCAACAGCTCTTCAACGGTGACTTTCTTCATACAATATCCTCCTGAAAATGATGAAGGGATATCATAAGGACACGGCCACGAAATGTCAATCCTTTTTCGGTCCGGACGCAGCTTCCGCGGGCACGAAATCAAGGCGCTTCCCGGAGCGCTGGAGAGTGCCGAACGGATGGCTGAGGTCGTGGCTGAAGGCCACGACCCAGCCCTCCTCAGCGGCCCGCGCCAGGAGCGCTTTCTTGTTGTTGAACGTATCCACGGGGTAGAGGTCGTAGCTCATGATGTACGGAAGGTCGATGTGGGCCGCGGTAGGAACGGAGTCGCCGAGATAGAAGAACGTCCGTCCGCCGGAGACGACCTTGAGGCCCTGGTGGAAGGCCGTGTGTCCGGGGACGAGGACGGCCTCAACGCCCGGCGCCACCGGAGCATCGCCTTCGACGAGGGATAGGGTCCCGGGGCTGCCCAGGGGCTTCAGCCGGACCGGGAGGTAGCTGGGCTTGTCCCGCTCGACGGGATGGAGGGCTTGCTCCCACTCGCCACGCTGGACGACGTAGCGCGCGTTTGGAAAGGCCGGGACCCATCGGCCATCGGCCGTCCGCAGGGTGTTGCCGCCGCAGTGGTCGAAATGGAGGTGGCTGTTGACGACGATGTCGATCTCGCCGGGCTTGATGCCCAGATCGTCCAGAAGCCCGAAGAGCCCGGAGTCCCGCTCGAAGGAATAGAAATCCACGTACCTCCTGTCGACGTCGGGGCCGACGCCGGTATCGACGAGGAGGGTCGTTTCCGGCGTCCGAATGAGGAAACAATTGAGGGCCAGAGTGATCCGGTTCTCCCCGTCGGGGACGGCCCGCTTGGCCCAGAGCGTCCTGGGGACAACGCCGAACATGGCGCCTCCGTCGACGCGGAACGTTCCGTCGAGGAGCCGGATGACTTCGATGTCGCCGA
>Ga0315281_10003538_pt1 | contig 22848 bp, 18 predicted proteins | sample YL17G07_0_MG_FD_204540 | JGI IMG/M metagenome (GOLD analysis project Ga0315281, IMG submission 204540) | Sediment microbial communities from Yellowstone Lake, YNP, Wyoming, USA - YL17G07_0 | ecosystem: Environmental > Aquatic > Freshwater > Lake > Sediment | place: USA: Wyoming | collected... | reverse complement strand
ACGTCCTCGCCGGTAATCACGTTCATCTTTGAATTTTCGCGCACCCTGGCGCCCTGCCCGGCGTTGGAGGGCGTGGAGAGCGCGAGCAGAGCGAAGACAGCCAATAAAATTTTTCTCATCGGCGGTTCTCCGACGGGGCGAAATCGTCCAGCTCTTTCTCCGTTATGGAGTATGCGAGTTTCTCAAGCCGCATCACCGACTTGTAATCCATCTCTCCCATCTCGGAAAGACGCTTTCTTTCCGTGTCGGTAAGGCCGCGGGAGGCCGCGGCGGTGGTCACGGCGGAGGCCCGTTTTCTGGACTTTGATCCGATGTCGGCGGTCCCCTCGTTGATAATCTCGGTTCTGTTCAACGGGGGGGAGTCCGACAGGCACAGCCCGTTCACCCAGCCGTTGACCGTCCCGGCGGAGATTTTTGTCCAGCCGTCCCCCTTTTCGAGAACCGTCAGCTTGTCCCCTTTTTTAGCGGTTCCGACCTCGGCGGACTTAAAATTTGGCTCCTTCATTATTCTGGCCTTGGCGCTTTGAACGTACATCGCGTCCGCCGCAAAAAGAGCGACGGGGAACAATATCGCGGCGACAAGGCTCAACATGATTTTTTTCATTGCATGTCCTCCGACTTTAGCCCGTTTAATGGGCGGCTTCCCCGGTCGGCGCGTTTTCGCACCGTTTTATATACATGTCCTTAAGCGGACAATCTTCCAGCTTATTGTACAACTCCTTTGCCGCTTTGTAATCTCCGATTTCATACTTGGCAAAAGCCGCGTTTGTAAGCTCGGCCACCTCGAAGGATTTGCGGCGCGACTCCTCGTCGTAACAATCCATCGGCTCGTAGATTCTTACCGGGATTTCCTTCCCCTTTACCCTCACCGTGTCCAACACCCGGCACGGCACGTCGCTCTTGAGTTTGGAGCGGGTGAATTCGGAGATGATTATCAGCACGCCGTAGTTTTTGGTGATCGACTCCAGCCGGGAGGCGAGGTTCACCGTGTCGCCGATAACGGTGTAGTTGATTTTCTTTTCGGAGCCGATGTTGCCTATGACGGCGTCGCCGCTGTTCACGCCGATGCCGATTTTTACGATGAAATCTATCCCCTTCTTTTTTATCTCCTCGTTCACCAGCGCCATTTTCCGCTTCATCTCCAGCGCGGCCATGACCGCCGACTCCGCGTGGTTTTCCAGCTTTACGGGCGCGCCCCAGAACGCCATTATGGCGTCCCCTATGAACTTGTCCACCGTCCCCTTGCTGTGGATTATCGGGTCGGTCATGTAAGAAAAGTGGGAGTTCAACATCTCGACCACCTGCTCCGGGGAGCTTCTCTCCGAAAACGTGGTGAAATTCCTTATGTCGGAAAAAAGGACCGATATCTCCGCCTTGACGCCGGCGGCGGAGGAAAGAAACTCCTCCGGGTGTTCCGTCATTATGTTGAGCACCTCCGGCGAAACGTACTGGGAGAACATCTTTCTCACCCTCCCCTTTTCCTTCCCCTCGGTGAGCGCCAAATACCCGAATCCGGCGACGCCTGAAAAAATCGCCGCCGACAAGGGGGGAATCGCCTCGTAAGCGACGTTGACCGTGAGACCGTGGACGCAGAAGGCCGCCCAAAGCCCCATTACGACCAACGGCACGGCCACCTTTTGCCAAAAGGACTTTATGCCGAAAATCCCCGACAGGCAGAAAAGCGCGGCAAAAAACGTCGCGACAATCGTGTGGTGTCGCTCTGGGGGGAGAAGAAAATCGTTCTCCAGGAAGTTGCTGGCGAGGGAGGCGTGTAAAAACACGCCGGGAGTCCTCGACGAAATGGTGGTGGACTTGAGGTCCTCGACCCCGACGGCGCTACCGCCGATGAAAACTATCTTGTCCTTGAACTCGGACGGGTCAACCATCAGGTTTTCGACCTCGCCGGAGCGTATTTTTTGGAGCGAGGCGAAGACGCCGCTCATCGAATATTCGTTGAACTTGCCGTAAATATTTATCGTGTATTTCCCGTTGTCGTCCAGGGGGATTGTCTTGGCGCCGATTTTAATCCCGCGTTCTGACATCCCGGCCGGCTCCCATTGGAGAATCGGGGCGAGGCCAGCGACGGGAAAATATTTCCCCTGATATTCCCTAAGCGGTTTGGTGCTCCGGTAAATCCCGTCCGGGTCGGGCGAGAATTCGACCACTGACACCCCCTTCGATACGTTGTAAAGCTCTCTGAACGGCAGATAGTAGTTGTTGTACGGAGAAACCACGGCCTTCGGTTTTCCGATTATTTTAACGGCGAACTTTGCCACAAAATCATCCGGCATTGGATGGTTCAACAGAGACAGATTTATAACGTCCTCGTCGTCCTTCACTATCTGCATGGCGTGGTAAACATACCCGGCGTTCGCGGTGGCCGCCGCGAGTTGGGCGTCGTTCGGGTCTTTTTCCCCCCTGGCGGTTCGCTCGGTGAAAAGTATGTCGAACACCACGGCTCTCGGCTTGCCCATGGCAAGAAAGTCCAGCATGTCCGAGTAGATGGCGCGGGGCCAAGGCCATCTGCCGACCACGGTGCTCAACGCCTGCAACGAGGCCTCGTCAATAAGTATGACCGCGATTTTGTCGGAGATTTTTTTGTCCAGCCTTGCATACCTAGAGGCGGCGTCATGGAATATCCCCTCCGGCCTGACGAAAACACCGTTCAGATAAAGCAGGGTCGTGAATAAAAAAACCACCACTATCATCAGACCGGCGTGCCGTATCTTCTTCTTTTTCACCAATGCTCCTCCCGTCGCGCCCGGTTAAAGAACAACGACGTTTGAATTATAAACCTTTCCATGTCCCGTTTGTCCGATTTGTCCGATTTGTCCGAGCATATTAAAGTTGTCGCCCCAGAGAAGACGGGGCACCAGCCCCTTTGTTTTCCGCTATTTCCAATTTCATGCTGTCCGATTTGTCCGGTTTGTCCGATATTTTTTCCGCCTTTGTCTTTGGGGGAGCTCTCACGATGACAAATAATTGTCATTGCGAGCAAAGCGAAGCAATCTGTATTCAGGGTAGATTGCCGTCCTGCGTCCGCCTCCTCTTGATTACATATTTCATTATTACTCATCCCCCGTTTTATACAACGAATCGGGGAGGAGGGCTTTTGCGCTTTTTGCATTTTTTGCCTTTTGTGCGATTTGTGCATTTTGGGCGTTTCTTAACATTTCAAAAGGTGGCACTACCCCGTATTACGGGGCGGGTGATAATCCGGGGACAATGATGTAAAATGAAAACGATGCAACTTCGTTGTCCTACGCTCATATTGGCGCCCATGGCAGGGTACACCGATTATCCGTTCAGGAAGTTGGCGCGCGAATTTGGCGCGGACGAGGTCGTGACGGAGCTGATAAGCGCCATGGCAATCGTAAGGAAAAACCGTAAAACTACTGATATGTTGCGACTTAGCGACGACGAACAGCCGGTCTCCATACAGATTTTCGGCAACGACCCCGTGGTGATGGCGGACGCGGCAAAAATAGTTGAGACGTTCAACCCCCTTTTCATAGACATCAACATGGGTTGTCCGGTCAGGAAAGTTAGAAAAAGCGGCTCTGGTTCCGCCCTTTTGGAGAACGCGGGGGTCGCGGCAAAAATAATGAAAAGCGTCGTCAACGCCGTGAAAATCCCGGTCAGCGTGAAAATACGAACCGGGAAGAACCTCGAAAGCAAAACGGGGCTTGAAATCGCCCTGCTCGCCGAGGACTGCGGCGTTAAGCGCGTAACCGTACACGCTCGCACGGTGGCGGACGGGTTCACCGGCCCGGTGGATTACGACTTCGTGGCGGATTTGAAAAAGCGGCTTGGCGTAGAGCTAATCGGAAACGGCGGCATAACCTCCGTGGCGCACGCGCGGCTATGGCTGGAGCGGACGGGATGCGACGGGCTGATGGTAGGCCGGGGCGCCGTCGGGCGTCCGTCGATATTCAGGGCGATTCGGGAGAACAAGGATTTTCTCCCGAAGGAGGAGAGCGTCATCGTCCTGCGCCATATCGACCTTGTGGAGAAGTTCGCCGGAGCCAAGGGGGTCAAGCCGATGCGCGGCCACCTTGTCCAATACACCAAGGGGTTTGACTGCGCCAAGAGTTTCCGCAGGGATATTCTTTCCGCGCTATCTTTTGATGAGTTGAGGTCCGTTGTTGTAGAGTACATGGATAATAACGTGGAGGTTGTAAATGGCTGAACAGTTTAATCCGCATATTTTCCGGGAATACGACATACGCGGCGAAGTCGTGAAGGATCTCACACCGTTGACGGTGGAGACGCTGGGCAGGGCTTTCGGCTCCCGCGTGGCTCGCGCGAAGGGGAAAAAGGTCGCCATAGGGCGGGACGTGCGCCTTTCCAGCGACTCTCTTTTTGAATTATTGAGCAAGGGTATTTGCTCCACCGGTTGCGACGTCGTCGACATCGGGGCGGTTCCGACTCCCCTGCTTTACTTCTCCCAGTTTCACCTCGGCGTGGACGCGGCCGTCATGATAACGGGTAGCCACAATCCGCCCGAGTTTAACGGCTTCAAGCTCCTTATGAACAAGGAGGGGGTTTGGGGGAAAGAAATCACGCTTATTTACGAAGAGATGAAGGCGGGCGATTTCGTGAAGGGAAGCGGCACGGTTTCAAAAGCGGACGTGATAAACCCATATATAGAGATGGTGAAGAGCAAAATACAGCTCTCGCGCAAAATAAAAGTTGTCATCGATTCCGGCAACGGATGCGGCGGACTGGTCGCGCCCCGGCTTTTTAAGGAGATGGGGTGCGAGGTGGTCGAGCTTTTCAGCGAGCCGGACGGAATGTTCCCCAACCATCATCCCGACCCGACGGTTCTTAAAAACACAGAGGCGTTGCGTGCCAAAGTGGTCGCCAGCAAGGCGGAGCTGGGAATCGGATACGACGGCGACGCGGACAGGATAGGCGTGGTGGACGACAAGGGGAACCTGCTTTACGGCGACCAGGCGCTGATGATATTCGCCAAGGACCTTCTAAGCAGGAGGAAAGGCGCCAAGGTCATTTTCGACGTCAAATGCACGAGCAACCTGCCTTTGTACGTGAAGAGGTTCGGCGGCGTTCCGATAATGTCCGCCACGGGGCACTCGATAATAAAAAACAGGATGCACGAGGAGCACGCCGAACTGGCGGGCGAGATGAGCGCCCACATATTTTTCGCCGAGGACTATTTCGGATACGACGACGCCATTTTCGCAACCGCCAGAATGCTTAAGATAGTGGACGCCGCCGGCGTTCCGGCGAGCGAATTCCTGGCGGACGTGCCGCTAATGCACAGCACGCCGGAGATACGGGTGGACTGCCCGGACGACCTCAAATTCGGCATCGTGAAGGAATTGGTGGAATATTACCGGGCCAAGTACGAGGTTATAGACATAGACGGAGTGAGGATAGACTTCGGCGGCGGCTGGGGGCTTATAAGGGCCTCCAACACACAGCCGGTGCTCGTCCTGCGTTTTGAGGCGAAGTCGGCCCAAGATCTTGAGCGATACAAAAAAGAAGTGCACGAAAAAATGGTATCTTACAAGCCTTTGTCGGCACTGCGGCCCTTTTAGGGGAGTCAGCCCAAGAAAACACGATGGCCGAATTTTCTTATGGATCCGACGAAAAGTTTTTCAAGTTAATCCGCCCCAGGGTTTTCGCGCTGACCGCTACCGTGCTCCTGTTGTGCCTCGGTCTGTTGATAAGGTTGTGGTACCTTGAAATAGTGGAGGTGGGGAACCTAAAGGCGCTGGCGGAGAACAACCGGCTAAGGCAGGTGCTACTGCCGAACTATCGCGGAACTATCTACGACAGAACCGGGATAGAACTTGCCAGCTCCCGCGCCGCGTACAACGTCGTCGTCATCCGCGAGGACATGCCGGACTTCCAGATAGTCATGGAAAAACTGTCCGAGATTCTCCCCTTCAATCTTGAGGAGGCGGAAAGAACTATGTTGTCTCTACCGGAGTTTCAGCCGGTCATCATAGCCCGCGACGTAAGCAGGGACGTCGCCGCGCGGGTGGAGGAGCACCGATACGAACTGCCGGGCGTGTCGCTCGACGTGGCCCCGGTCCGCCATTACAAGTACGACCAGTTCGCCGCGCATCTTATAGGCTACCTCGGAGAGATATCAAAGGACCAGGTGGGACAGGGATTTTATGCCGACTACCGCCAGGGGGACGTGCTTGGAAAATACGGGGTGGAGAAAAGTTTTGAGCAGATACTAAAAGGCTCCAAGGGCGTCAACGTCATGGAGGTGGACGCCGCCGGGCGCGAGCTTAAGATAGTTGAGAACGTGCCGTCCGGCTCGGGAAAGGACATATACCTGTCGCTCGATTTCAGGGCGCAGTCGGCCGCAGAAAAGGCGATGGAGGGAAAACAGGGGGCGGTCGTCGCCCTTAAGCCCTCCACCGGCGAGATACTCGCGATGGTCAGCAAACCGGCCTTCAACCCCAACGAATTTGCGAACGGCGTCGAGTCGCAATACTGGGGCCAGCTCATAACAAACACATATTTTCCGCTCAACAACCGCGCGATACAGGGGGTTTATTCCCCCGGCTCCACGTTCAAGATAATAATGGCGGCGGCCGGGCTTAAGGAGGGGGTGATAGACGAGAACACGACGTTCAACTGTCCCGGATACATCGCCCTCGGAAGAAAGGTCTACCACTGCTGGAAGGAACACGGGCACGGGAAGATGAACCTCCTTCACGCTATCGAGCAATCCTGCGACGTCTACTTTTATCACGTTGGAATGAAGCTCGGCGTGGACAAGATATACGATATGGCCGAGAGCTTCGGCCTGAACAACAAGACCGGAATAGGGCTTGAAAACGAAAAGAGGGGGCTGATTCCCAACACCACCTGGAAATTAAAAAACCGGCACGAGCCGTGGGGGGCGGGCGAGACGCTTTCCTCGTCAATCGGGCAGGGGTTCAACCTTGTCACCCCGCTTCAAATGGCGCGGGTCATATCCGCCGTGGCGAACGACGGCTGGTTGCCCACCGCGCGTCTAACGCGCATCAAGGAGGGCGAGGCCGTGGACCCGGAGTCGTTGGGGAGCCACAACATCGGCTTGTCGAAAAAATATCTGCAAATGATACGCGACGGCCTATTTTTGGTCGTCAACGGGGAGCATGGAACCGCGAGGAACGCAAAGATACTCGGGATTGACGTCGCGGGAAAAACCGGCACGTCGCAGGTCGTAAAACTAGTCGAGCACGAGAAGAAGAAAAACTTGATGGACATCCCGGAGAAATACAGGGATCACGCATGGTTCGTGGCATACGCACCGGTGGATGATCCGAAGATAGCCGTCGCTGTTTTGGTCGAGCACGGGGGGCACGGCGGAAGCACCTCGGCACCCATCGCAAAGGAAGTCATAGCGGCGTATCTGGCGGAAATGGTCCAAAAGCCCGCCCCGCCGGCACCGCGAGTGAAAAAGGCCGCGACCGGAACGCCGTCGGCTCCGTCCGACAAACCCAAGGACGCCGGAGCGCCGCATGGATAGGCGCAACAAGATAGGGCAAAGGTGGCTAGAACTTTTCGACTGGCCGCTTTTTTTGCTGACGATAACGCTGGCGTTGCTCGGAGTCGTCGTCATATATAGCGCAACTTTCGCCAGCGAGGGGGAGACGATGCGAAAGCTGTACTTAAAACAGCTCGAATGGAACCTGTACGGCCTGATTATATTGATGATAATGTCCTTGTTGGACTACAGGCTTGTCGAGCGCCCCGCCTATCTACTGTGGGGAATATGCGTCGTGCTTTTAATCGCGGTTCTCGTCGGGGGGAAGGTAATCTCCGGCTCGAAGCGCTGGCTTGGTTTCGGCGGGATGAATTTTCAGCCGTCCGAGGTCATGAAACTGGTCTTAATAATAACCCTGACGAAGTATTTCAACAACCTAAGGGACCTATCGGAGGAAATGGGGTTCAAGCGGCTCATCATACCCGCCGTGCTCACGCTAATTCCCGCCGCGCTGATAGCAAAACAGCCGGACTTGGGGACGGCCGTCGTGCTGGTGGCGATTTTTTTCGCTATGGCGTTCGTGAACGGCGTGAAGAAAAAAACACTGCTGTCGGTGATAGTCGGCCTTTTGGTCCTTGTCCCGGTGATGTGGACGCACATGAAGGACTACCAAAAAAACCGCGTGTTGGCGGTCGTGAACCCGTCGTCCGACCCGCTCGGCACCGGCTACCACACGATTCAGTCGAAGATAGCCATCGGGAGCGGCGGATTTTTCGGTAAGGGGCTTTTTAGGGGGACGCAGAGCAAGTTGAACTTCCTGCCGGAGAAGCACACGGACTTCATCTTCGCCGTGTTCGCGGAGGAAATAGGGTTCGTCGGCGTCTTCCTTCTGCTATTGCTTTATCTGTCGCTGGTTTTGAGGATGATAGACATCGTCGTAAAAGCCAAGGACCGCATCGGCGCACTTATGGCCGCCGGGGTGTCCGCCATGTTCGCCTTCCACTTTTTATACAACATAAGCATGACCATAGGGCTGACCCCCATAGTGGGGATACCGCTTCCGCTTTTCAGCTACGGCGGCTCGTCGCTTCTGACCAACTACGCGGCTATAGGGCTTTTGATTTCGATTCGCGCAAGACGATTCCGCCATGATTGATCATCCGTACTCGGAGCTTTTGGACGCCGTTCACAATCCGTCCCAGTACGTCGGCAACGAAAAACATTCCGTGATGAAGGACGCAAAAACCGTCGACTGCAGAATCGCGCTTTGTTTTCCGGAGCTGTACGGAATAGGGATGTCGCACCTCGGTCTGAAGATACTTTATTCGATATTGAACAAGGATTCGCGCGTCTGGGCCGAGCGTGCATTCGCCCCGGAGCCGGACATGGAGGCGCTGATGAGGCGCGACGGCGTGCGGCTTGGGAGCCTGGAGTCGCACGACCCGTTGTCTGATTTCGACATAGTCGGTTTTAGCGTCTCGACCGAATTGTGCTTCACTGGGATTTTGACGATGCTGGATCTCGGGGGTATCCCGCTAAAAAGCGCGGACAGGGGCCCCGACCACCCCCTTGTCATAGGCGGCGGCGCGGCCGTTTTTAACCCTGAACCGATAGCCGACTTTTTCGACCTTTTTTTGCTGGGCGACGCGGAGGAGGCGCTCCCCACCCTCGCGCAAAAATATACCTCGCTGAAAAAGGCCGGGGTCTCGAAGGAGACGCTTCTTAAAGAGCTTTCGCAAATAGTTGGCGTTTACGTTCCGTCGCATTTCAAAGTCGAGTACGACGGGCCGAGGTTGAAGTCCGTCACCGCCGTCTCGCCGGACGTAAAAAAACCGAAGCGAGCGATTTTGGACGATTTGGGAAAAAGCCCGTTTCCGTTCGACATGGTAGTCCCTTTCGGCCAGCCGGTTTTCGACAGGCTTTCGGTGGAGATAGACCGCGGATGTACGGGCGGGTGCAGGTTCTGCCAGGCGGGAATGACGTATCGTCCGGTTAGAGAGCGCAAGGCGGAAGAGGTGCTATCGATAATTTCGCGCGGCGTGCGGGAGACCGGGTTCGACGACGTGACGCTCGCCTCGCTCTCCAGCGGGGACAACAGCTCCATAGAACGGCTCGTGACGATGGTGATGAACGCAACCGAGAAAGACCATGTTTCCGTTTCGCTACCGTCGCTGAGATCCGGCACGCTCACGGACGGGCTAATCGAGCAGGTGGCAAGGGTTCGAAAGACCGGGTTCACCATAACCGCCGAGGCCGGAACCCAAAGGCTGAGAAACGTAATCAACAAAAAGATAACGGACGAGGAGATAATCGAGACCGCCCGCAGGGTGCTCGCGGGAGGCTGGCGGATTTTGAAACTGTACTTCATGATAGGGCTTCCCACCGAAACCGCCGAGGACATTGACGGGATATTGGAACTCGTCAGAAAAATAAGTTATTTGCGCGAAAACGGCGGGAGGTTCCAGACCATCAACGTCGGCGTGTCGCAGTTTGTGCCAAAGGCCCACACGCCGTTCCAATGGTCGCCGATGGAAAGCATGGAATCGCTCGCGGAAAAAAAACAGTTTTTGTTCGACGGGTTCAGGCGGATGAAGGGGGGCGTGAAGATGAAGGGGCACGACGGGGAGATGTCGTACCTGGAGGGGGTTTTCTCGCGCGGGGACAGGCGTCTGGCCGAGGTTGTTTTGGCGGCCTATCGCAAGGGATGCAGGCTCGACGGATGGACCGAGTTTTTCCGAAGCGACCTATGGATGGAAGCGTTCAAAGAAACGGGCATCGACCCGGACGATTTCGTCCTGAGAACGAGGGACGCGGCGGAGACCCTGCCGTGGGATTACATGGACATAGGGGTGACAAAAAAATATCTCCTGCGCGAATTCAAGGAGTCGGAAAAAGGGAAGGTGACGGGAGATTGCAGGAACGGCGAATGCCTTGGTTGCGGCCTTCCGGCAAACGACAACGTGATTCAAAAACCGTCGCCGGTGGAATTGTCGAATCACACGCCCAAGACGAACGAGCCGACGCAAATCTTCAGATACCGCCTGAATTTCCGCAAGGAGTCGATGGCGCGCTACCTTTCCCACCTCGACATGATGACCGCCTTTTCACGCGCGTTAAGAAGGGCCGGGTTGCCGATAGCGTACACGGAGGGATTTCACCCGCATCAACGGCTGTCGCTCGGCTCCGCGCTTCCCGTCGGCGTGGTCAGCATGGCGGAATCGCTCGACGTGGAGTTCTCCATGCCGATGGAGCCGACAAAAATCGCGGAGGCCCTAAACAAAGAGCTTGAGGACGGGTTGGTTGTTTTCTCGGCCGATTTTATGTCGCCGCCTTATAAATCTATCCAGTCTTCCTCGGCGTCTACGGTTTGGGAGATTGTGGACACCGGCGACGCGGAGCCTTCCCTTGAGGAAGTCCGCGCCATACTGGAAGCGACGGACGGGGTAAAGACCGAAGAAATAAAAATCTCCGGTGACGTTAGGATTTTGCTGGCCGAGACCAGGAACGAGGGAATTTTGGGCAAGCTCAGGAAACAGGCGCCCGGCTTCTCCATCTCGAAAAATCGGCAACTCGTCAAACGCGCCGTGCTTCCGACTATTTTAAAGGCGTAATCTTTTTTATCTCGTAACGGTTCTTGGTTTTTTCAACGAAGTCGAATTCCACCGGTTGGCCGGGTTTTATTTTTTCAAGAGCCTGTTTGTCGGCAACGTCAAAATCCATCGTCATCGTGGGCCATTTCAGGCTTGGAACTGCCTCCATTTTCAGGTTTGTCCTTCCCCCTTTAACATCCACCCGGTTGACCGTTCCCTTGCTTTTGTAGGTCTCGCCGGCAAAGGAGGACGGGATGAATGAAACAATGGACATGGCAAGAACGATCGCAAATAATCGTTTAATCAAGCCGGCCCCCTTTCTATAAAATTCAAATTATTCCATCAAGAACATTTTGTACTTCGAAAGCTTTTTTAAGCCGAGAGGCTTGAATACGTGGTCTTTTAAAGGCCCGACGAAAAGGTAACCGGGACTGGCAAGCGCGGAGATGAAATTTTGCAGAAAATGGGTCCGCGCGTCGTCGTCGTAATACTGAAACACGTTGGCGCACACTATCATCCGAAAACCTCCAGCCCGTGGGCGGTTTTTCAAGTCGAACGGGTTGAAAGTGATGCACCGCTTTATATTTTCGTTGAAATGAACCACGTCACCCCTGACGGTTCCGTAGTGGTTAAAATACGCCCTGAACTCCTCCAGCTCGTTTTTGCGCGCTTTATACACCCCTTTTTTTGCCTCCTCCACCAGTTTGGCGTTGATGTCCGTCGCCAATATTTTGAAGGGACACGATGCGCCGGCAAGCTTGAGCAGGCGGTGGGTGTACATCGCGTACGAGTACGCCTCGGCCCCGGTGCTACATGCGGCGCTCCAAATAAGTAGCGGCTCGTCCGGGGTCTGGCTCAGATGCGCGGGCACCACCAACTCGCGCAACGCGGTGAACGACGGGGTTTCGCGGAAAAAGCGGGTCGCGTTGGCCACCACGCCCCCCGCGTTCCCCTCGCTGAACCCTTTTGTGCCGGAGTCAAGCGACAGCTTGGCCGAGGCGGGGTTCCAGTCGTCGGGGTTCGCCTCGGTCCTGTAAATGGCCACGGAGCCGCGTTTCGGGTCGAAAAAAATCTCGCGGTAAAAAAGCCCCCCTTCGTCGAATTTCTTGAAGGGCATCCCCTGCTGTTGGAGGATTTTTACAAGGCGGGACCATTTCCATCCCGCGTTGTTCGCGCCGCCCACGACGGCGGCCTCGATTTTTTCGATTGAAAAACCGTCACCCGAAAACTTTTTGAGCGCGGAACCGAGTAATTCCTCGATCTTGTTCGAATAAGTGCTGGCCGGTTCGTTTGACATTATCGCCGCGCCCAGCGAGCCGTCCGACGAGCGCAGGATAAGCACCGGGTTTTGTCCGGCGTCCACGCCGATGGGACGGGCGCCGACCCACGCCCCGCTTCCCTTGTGAAGAACCGCGACCTCCTCTGGTTGTTTCAGCAGATTAAATTTAATCATACATTGGATAATATAACCGATTCTTTCGAACTACGTCGCGGCGCTAGAAACGCGGGGCCGCGTAAATTTGATTGACGTGCCGCCGCCATAGTATACTCGCGCAGTCCACGATAAGAACCGCGCCGGAATGGTTTTGGGGGCGGTTGGCTTCACGGGTTGGAGAATAATGAGTTTGATGAGAAAAAGTTTGTTCGCGCTTTTTTTGGCGCTTTTTATTTTCGCGTGCGGAAACACGCAATCCAACACCTCCCCGACCGGGGTGCTCGTCACGGCCGGTTCCGGCCAGGCGACCGTGAGTTGGTACCCCGTGGCGGGGGCTTCATCCTACAATGTTTATTACAACACGGTTTCCACTTTTGGGACGGCGTCCACCGACACCAAAAGCGTCACGGGAATACTAACAACGTCCACTACGGTTCTTAATCTAACGGACGGAGTCACCTATTATTTTGTCGTCACATCCGTGACCGGGTCGGGGGAGAGCATTTTCTCGCCAATTGTTTCGGCCATTCCGTCCCCCGTTCCGACAAACGTGCTCATCACTCCGGCGGGAATCGGCGGCGTCACTTTGAGCTGGACGGCCGTGAGCGGCGCGACCTATTACAGCATTTATTACGGCACGAGCAACCCGGTGGTTTTGGCCGCCTCGCAGAACGTGCAGGGCATATCGGCCACGAGCTACACTCTTACGGGGCTCAATAGCGGGACGACCTATTATTTCCTGGTTACGGCCACAAGCCCGCCGTCGGCCCAGGTTTCGACGGTCGTCCAGTAGTCTTTCGCAAACCCGCCTCTTTTTTGGGCTGGTTCACACTTTGGAGCGGAGATTGAACAGTTTGTCGTGCTCGTCAAGCGCGTAGCGATCGGTCATCCCCGCCACGTAGTCGCAAATTATTCTCTTTTCATTGCCGTTTATTTTTTCCCGGTTGAAATGGGACTGGACGCTGGAGGGAAGCAGTCCGGGGGACTCCAAAAACTTATGGAAAAGCTTTTCGATAACCTCCCGCGCCTTCTCCTCCATTCTTTTCACCCGGTGGTGTTCATACATGTTCTTGGAAAGGAATTTTTTCAAGTCGTTGTGCTTGGCTTTCATTACAGGGCTGAAGGAACATATTCTTTTCGGGTTTAACCTTATTTCATCCGGCGACTTTGGTTGAAGCTTCTCGAGGTTTTTGGTCGTTTGCGTTATCAGGTCGGTTATCTGGGCGTTTATGATGTGGCGAATCACCTGATAATTGAGTATTTTCCCGCGCAGGTCGGGATAACGCGATTTGACATGCTCCTCCCCCTCCCGCCAGAACTCGCACTCCGAAAGGATGTCCGGGGTTATCGTGCCGTTGGTTATCCCGTCGTCCAAGTCGTGCGTGGTGTACGCGATCGGATCGGAGACGTCCACCACCTGACCCTCTATCGACGGGCTTGGGAATCCGTCGAACTCTGTTTTCAAAGGCTCAATCTGACCGTGCCCTTTTTTTGCAATGCCCTCGCGCACCTCCCATGTCAGGTTCAGCCCCTGAAACTCAGGATACCTGTGCTCTATCAGGCAGACGATGCGCAACGACTGCGTGTTGTGCTCGAATCCGCCGTCGTCTTTCATAAGCTCGTTCAGAATGTCCTGCCCCTTGTGCCCGAACGGCGCGTGTCCCAGATCGTGCGCCAGCGCTATGGATTCCGACAAGTCCTCGTTGACGGAAAGCTCCCTCGCCACCGTCCGGCTTATCTGGGCGACCTCTATCGTGTGAGTTAGCCTTTTTCGGAAAAGATCCCCCTCCTGAAAAAGGTTCGTGTAGACCTGCGTCTTGCTCTCAAGCCTGCGGAAAGCCTGCGAGTGGACTATTCTGTCCCTGTCGCGCTGGTACGGCGAACGGTATTGGTGCTCCGCCTCGTGGTGGGCGCGCCCCCTGCCGTCCGACGGGCGGGAGGCGTGCGGAGCCAGGTCGCCGTCTCGATTTTTCATCGCAGTCTCAGAACGTTCCTTCCTTGAGCATGAACGACTCCAGCGGCTTTCCCTCGTTGACGTGACTGTCGAAAATCTTTTCCGCCCCCTCCGTCGTCACGTTGCCGTACCAAATGTTGTCGGGATACACGACAACCACCGGGCCGGAACCGCACGGCCCCAGACAGCTCTTGACCGCCGACACCATCACCGTGTCGAATTTCTGCGACGCCTGTAGCTTAAGCCCTAACGCGGTTAGAACGTCCACGGCTCCCTTGTCGGCGCAACATCCCCTGGGATGTCCCTCGTGCCGTTGGTTGGCGCAAATTAAAAAATGTACTTTCGGTTTTGGCATTTTCCCTCCTGTTGTTTTGTCGCGCCGCGTTTTTGCGGCAATGATTCAAACAAAAAATCGGCCCGTTCCAGCGTCCTTTTCGAGCGCGTCCGCGGCGGCGAGTCCGATTCCCTCCGAATAGGTCGGATGGCCGAAAATCGTGTCCGCCAGCTCGTTCAACTTCATGCCGGCCGCCATGGCGGTCACGGCGCCGTGTATTATCTCGGTGGCGAACGGCGAGGCTATGTGGACGGCCAGAATGGAGTTGTCCTTCCCGGCGACGACCTTGAACATCCCCGTTATTTCCCCGCCCGCCTGCGCCCTGCCGAGCGCGCGCACCTGGTGCCGTCCGACCTTTATCTTCACGCCGGTCCTTGTCAGGTGCTCTTCCGTCGGCCCCACGCAGGCGATTTCCGGCGAGGAGAAAACCAGGTTTGGCACTACTCGGTAGTCCATCTCGGCGGATTTCCCCAGTATGTTTCTTGCCGCCACAATTCCCTCGTGGTGCGCGGTGTGGGCCAGCCGTGCTTTTCCAGCCACGTCCCCCACGGCGTAGATTCCCACCCTCGAAGTTTCCATGGAGGAGTCCGTGTTTATGAACCCCCAGACATTGGAGGCCACCCCGGCCTTGTCCAACCCCAGCTCGGCGATGTTTGGTTTTCGTCCGGCGGCCACCAGCACCGCGTCGGCGTTGACGACGCTCCCGTCCTCCAACTCCATCGCGCACCGTCCGGACTGCGAGGAAACGTTCGTTATCTTTGTGCCGACCATAAGGGCTATGCCGGTCTTTTTAAACTCGCGCTTGAGCACGTCGCGGATTTCCTCGTCCGCGAACGGAAGAACGTCGTCCATCACCTCTATGACGGTGACCTTGCAACCGATGTCGTTGAAGAACGTCGCCATCTCCATCCCCACGGCCCCGGCCCCGATAATGGCGACGGAGCGCGGCAGTTCGAATATGTCAAAAATGCCGTCAGTGTCGTAAAAACCGGGGGGTCTTGCGAAAAGTTCCACCGGTTCGGTGCCGGTGGCGATGACGGCCCTCTTAAACGAGATAATTTCCTCCCCGCCGTTTATTTCTATCTGGCTTTTCGACAAGAAGGTCGCCTTGCCTGAAACGGTCTGGACTCCGAGTTTTTTTAATGTGGAGGCGGCGCCTTTTTGCATCGTTCCGATTATCTTGCGCGCATGTGATTGAAGATTCGCAAACCCGGCCGGCCCGAGGTTTGAAATCCCATGGTCGTGCGAACCCTCCCAAACTCCGATTTTGAAGGCCAAGCGCTGGTTCTTCATAAGATGCGCCGCCGAGATCCAAGCCTTGGCGGGAATACATCCCCTGTTGAGGCAGGTGCCGCCCAAGAAGGACGACTCGACAAGCAAGGTTTTGAGGCCTCCGGCCGCCGCGGTTTGCGCAGCGCTCAAACCCCCGGGACCGCCGCCTATTACAACTACATCAGCGTCCATTAATCGCGTCCTTTCATCAGCATATCCGTCGGGGACGATTATACTGTAGAATAAGCCCGTTGTTATGAAGGGGTCAAAAATGCTTTTCGGCGAATACCTTTTGGAGCGCGGCAAGCTTAGTTCAAGCGAGGTCGACCTCGTTTGCAACATCCAGAAAAAAAGCACGGTTCCAATCGGCCAGCTCGCGGTGGACAACAAATTCATGTCGCTCGCCGACGTCCTTTCCGTCCGTTCCAACCAGCAAAGCACCGGGGCGATGTTCGGCGAAGTGGCGGTAAGACTCGACATTTTAAAGCCCCGCCAAGTCGAGGCGCTTCTTGAGCTTCAGAAGGATTTAAGGCCGTACTTCGGCGAGCTTCTCGTGAAAAACAATCTCATGTCCGAGGAAGAGTTCATCGCGCACTTGCGACAGTTCAAGACAAACCAGGCCGCCGACCTGCCGGAAACATCCGCCACCATAGTGGCCGTCGTGGACATCCGGAAAGAAAGCCTTTTTAAATTGCAAAACGAGTTTTTAAGGCGCGGGTACAATGTGATTACCGAGCTGTTCTCGCCGGAATCGTTTTTAAACCTGCCTTCCCTAAAGCCGGGATTCGTCGTGATGGACGTCTCGAACCGAAGGATGGAAAAACTTGACGCGCTCATGAAAATAAGGGAGGCGCGCGGAACCGACGAGTTCAGGGTGCTCGCCATAGCCGACAAACTGAACGCCGGGGACAGGGAGGCCGCCGCGCTGGCCGGGATAACGGAGATCGTGCCGACCAAGGCCGACCCGGTAAACATCGTCTCATATATACACAGCCTGCTTGCAGGCCTGAGCGACTCGCGAACGGGCAAGGTTCTTTTGGTCGACGATTCCTTCACCGCTCTCAAGCTGATGTCCCATTGTCTGGAGAAGGAGAGGTACGAGACATATCTGGCCTCCTCCGGCGAGGAAGCGCTTAGTTTTCTGGAAAAATCCGTTCCAGACCTGATTTTAACCGACATTTTTATGCCCGGCATGAACGGCATAGAGCTTTGCAAGATTATAAAAAACAATCCGAAAACCAGAAACATCCCGGTTGTCGCGGTCACCACGGCGAAGTCAATACTCAGGCTAAAGGAGGCGCTGGAAGCCGGGGCGAGCGACTACATGATAAAACCTTTTCAACACGACGAGCTTTTGGCGAGGGTGCGTTCCCACATTAAAACCAAACGGCTCATCGACGAGCTTCAAAACTCAAAAAGGGAGCTTCTTTACTCCAACGAAAAGCTGGGCGAGGCCAACAACAGAAAAATCGAGTTTCTGGCCACCGTGGCGCACGACCTTAGAACCCCGCTGACCTCCATTCAAACCTACTCCGAGCTTTTGGGGATGAAGAATGTTGCAATCAACGACCAAAAGGAGTTCGTGGAAATAATAAGGCTGGAGGTCATGAGGATGTCCGGGCTGATAAAAAACTATCTGGACATATCGAGGATGGAGTCCGCCGCCGGAATATACGCCAAGGCGGACGTGGATCTATCGGCCATGGCCGCGTATTTCGCTAAGATTTACGACACCATGGCGAAAAAGAAATCCATACTGTTCACATCCTCCATAAAAATTCCCGACCTAACGGTGACGGGGAACAAGGAGCGGCTGGAGCAGGTGCTCGCCAACCTTCTAGACAACGCCGTGAAGTACACCCAGCCTGGCGGCAAAATAACCTTTTCGTTGTCCCAAATAACGGCGGAAAACCGCAAACTGGCCGAAATCACCGTAAGCGACAACGGAATCGGAATCGCCCCGGACGCCAAACAGTTTCTTTTTAAAAAATTCCATTACCTCCACGACGGAACCGAATCAGTGAACGGTCTCGGACTGGGGCTTGCCATCTGCAAGGAGATAGTGGACGGACACGGCGGCAAAATAGAGCTGGAGTCCGAGCCAGACAAGGGATCGACGTTCCGCGTCACGCTTCCCCTTGGCAAGGGCGTATAAAAGCGGTTAAGTCCTAACTAGCGGGAGGCTTTGACAAACGCGTTGAAAATCGCCAAATGGCGGTAGTTTTTAACCAGAAACTCCGGGTGCCATTGCACGCCGAGCAAAAATCCGCCTTTTCCCTCGACCGCCTCGACCAACCCGTCCGGCGCGGTCGCGGAAACCTTGAGCCCTTTCCCCGGTTTTTTTACGCACTGATGGTGCGTGGAGTTCACCTCGATGCCGGCGGCCCCGGTTATTTTTCCCAACAGACTCTCGGGAGTTATCGAGACCTTGTGCGAGGTCTTTTCATGCCGCTCTTTTTGCGAATGGAGCAACGCCCCGGCGATTTGCGTGGGCGCGTCCTGATGCAACGTCCCCCCGAAAAAAACGTTGATAAGTTGGAGGCCGCCGCAAATCCCGAGCACTGGTAGCCCGCCCGTCAGGGCCGCCTTTAGTAATAATAGCTCGCTTTGCGTGCGTGGCGGGTTGCCAGGACCGCATTTGGCGATCCGTTTCTCGCCGTATACTTTTGGGTCTATGTCGAAATCCCCGCCGGAAATTAACAGGCCGTTCAGCCCGGCAACCAACCCCATGGCGTCTTTGGCGGATTTTACGAAAGGCAGGATTACCGGCCCCCCCCCGGCGAGCATCACCGCGTCCGTCAGCGCCTTTTTAAGGAAATAGCGTTCTTCCCGCGCCCCGCGCGAGTTTATTTTGCTCTCCGAATCGGCGGTGATCCCTATCAACGGTTTTCCCATAACGGTTTTCTACGAATGTTTCTCTAGATACGCGGATATTTTACCCGCCTCGTCGTCCGATATAACCGGCTTGCGCATGGCTCGCATATTGCTCCTCATCCTATCCACCACCCCCCTCCATTCCGCGGCTTTATGAAAACCAGTGTCGGGCAAAGTGTGGCATTGGGAGCATCTCACGGAGAACAGAACGGCCCCGGCCGAGTCCGGTTCTGGCAGAGCCTTCGTATCCGCCGCCTTCAAGGCGTGGGAAGTCAAATAGTCGACTATGGCCTTGCGTTCTCTGGTGGTCGGCAGTTTCATTAACAACAACATCCCCATCGTGTTGTAAAGTTTGTCCGTCCTCTTGAACATGTCTGCGGATATTTCGCGCCATTCCTCGGGCGTACGCATAGCCGGATTAATAAGTCCGTGGCATCTCACGCAAAACGTTTTATAAAGCTCGGCGCCCGCACCGTCCGGCTCCGGCAACTTTGCCGGGTTCATGGAGGGGGGATAAACGTGGCTCATAGCCTCCATCATTCCCTTCATGGGGCCGTTCATGTTTATTTTTTCAGCCGCGGCCCGTTCTTGGGGGGTCGGGCTGTATCCATCGTCTTCGAGCGTAAATTTGAGGAGCATCAAAATGACGAAAATGCCGCCAATCACCAATAATGTTTTTCTCACAACCCGCATTATTAACACATATGGCGGGGAAATTACACCGTCGTCTCATAAGAACTCCTGGCGTTTCAAGATTTGAATCATTTTTATTTTCAGGGGGGCTAAAGAAAACACCCCCATAACCCGAAAAGAATAATGTGCAAGGAATGAAACAAGAATCGGATGTAACGATTGAGCATGAAAGAGTTTGTAACAAATTGATTGTAAAGGAGGACTTTTAGAACACAAAGCACAGATTAATTTAGAGAAAAGGTTTTAGTTTTATTAAATATGCTCGCCAAAGGATTGGCGGGAAACATTAATTCAAGGAGGAACTTACAATGTCACTAGCTATATATACCAATAACTTCTCTATAACCGCGCAGAACAACCTCAACGCCAACAGGTCCATGTTGCAAACATCCATTGAGCGCCTGTCTTCAGGTCTCAGAATCAACCACTCGTCGGATGACGCGGCCGGCCTTGCCATAGGCACACAGATGAACGCCGACGTTCTTAGCATGCAACAGGCCCACAGGAACGCCAACGACGGTATCGGAATGTTGAACATCGCTGAAGGCGCGCTTTCCCAACAGTCAAACATCCTAATCCGCATGAGGGAGCTCGGTTCGGAATCGGCTTCCGGCACGGTCAGCGACACCCAGCGCGCCTCCATACAGACGGAGTTCAGCGCCCTACAGAGCGAAATAGACCGAATTTCTAACGTGACCCAGTTCAATGGCAACAGCTTGATCGCCAGCGGCACCGGCACCCTCGTGGGCGGTGGAACCTCGATGGTACAGGTCGGAATTGGCGCAAGCGTCAACGACAGCCTGAACCTCAACACCGCGGTCGGCCTTAGCGCCCTTGTCGGCGCGAACGGCTTCACGCAGTCCGGTTTGGGGGTCTCCTCCAACCAGTTCGCGGTTTCCTCGCTCGGCGGCGCACAGTCCGCGCTTGGCGCGATAGACAGCGCCTTGGCGAGAATCAGCACGGCGCGCGGCGGAATCGGCGCGGTGGTGAACCGCTTGCAGTACACTCTGTCGAACCTGACCGTGAACTCACAGAACACCTCTGCGGCAAAATCGCAGATTATGGACGCCGACTACGCGACCGAAGTGTCCACGTTCACCAGAAACCAGATACTGGTGCAGGCTTCCACGGCTATCTTGGCCCAGGCCAACCAGGTGCCCCAGACCGTTCTACAGCTCCTTGGCTAAACAAGAAGCTACAAAAAGAGCTAGGCATAACAAAAGACCGAATCATTCGTGGTTAGCCGCTGGCGGCTAGTCCGCGGATGATTCGGCAAACGAACGGTAGAAAGAGTGTGCCCGGTCATTGGCGGTAACCCCGATGATGGTTCGGTAAACGAACGATAGGAAAAGTGCGCCCGGTCATCGGCGGAAGGTCCGCCGACGGCAGGGCAAACGAGCGATAGAAAGAGTGCGCCCGGTCATCGGCGGAAGGTCCGCCGACGGCAGGGCAAACGAGCGATGAAAAGAATCGTCGGATTACTCGCGGAAGGTTCGCGAATGATTCGACAAAAGAAAAACGCATATTGGAAGAAAGGAAGGAAGGTCTTATTGAACGCTTAATTTAGTTTGACCGAAGGATTTGAGCCCCGCGCTCCTTTGGCGATCAAGCGGGGATGCATCGCATAGTGCATACCATAGTGGAAAAAAGGAAGGTTTACTGTTTTTTTAATAAGTCCCGCGAAAGGATCAGCGGGAGCAATGTTACAAGGAGGAACTTACAATGTCTTTAGCAATATATACCAATAACTTTTCCATCACCGCGCAGAACAACCTCAGTAGCAACAGGTCGATGTTGCAAACGTCCATCGAGCGCCTGTCCTCGGGTTTGCGCATCAACCACGCCTCGGACGACGCGGCCGGCCTTGCCATAGGCACCCAGATGAACGCCGATGTCCGCAGTCTCAACCAGGCCGGCAGGAACGCGAACGACGCCATAAGCATGTTGAACGTGGCTGAAGGCGCGATGTCCCAGCAGTCGGGCATCCTAACCCGCATGAGGGAGCTCGCGTCGCAATCGGCTTCCGGCACGATCAACGACACCCAGCGTGTCTCGATACAGACGGAATTCGGCGCCCTGCAGAGCGAAATAGACCGAATCTCGAACGTGACCACGTTCAACGGCAACAGTCTGATATCCAGCGGCACCGGCACCCTCGTGGGCGGCGGAACATCGTTGGTGCAGATTGGAATTGGCGCAACCGCCAACGACAGCCTGAATCTCAATGGCGCGGTCGGCCTTAGCGGCCTTGTCGGCGCAAACGGCTTCACGCAGTCCGGCTTGGGGGTATCCTCCTCTGCATACGCGGTATCCTCGCTCGGCAACTCCCAGTCCGCGCTCGGCGCGATAGACAGCGCGATCGCGAAACTCAGTACGGCGCGCGGCGGAATCGGCGCTGTGGTGAACAGGTTGGGTTACACCCTGTCGAATCTGTCCATCAGCTCACAGAACGAGTCGGCCGCGAAATCGCAGATTATGGACGCCGACTACGCGACCGAAGTGTCCACGTTCACTAGGAACCAGATACTGGTGCAGGCTTCCACGGCGATATTGGCTCAGGCGAACCAGGTGCCGCAGACCGTTCTTCAGCTCCTAGGGTAACTAATTATAGGTGGATCGTGGCTGTGTAAAAACAGCCGCGGTTTGCCGAGAAAAAGGCTGTTTCGGCAGTTAAAACAGCTTTCTGCGGCTTTCCCACCCGGGGGGCTAAAGAAAGCACACGTTTCTGCCGATTAGTACATTAAGCATAAATTTACGAAAGGAGGTCTTATTGAAAAATTAATTTAGTTTGGCCGAAGGATTTGAGCCCCGCGCTCCTTTGGCGATCAAGCGGGGATGCATCGCATAGTGCATACCATAGTGGAAAAAAGGAAGGTTTACTGTTTTTTTAATAAGTCCCGCGAAAGGATTAGCGGGAGCAATGTTACAAGGAGGAACTTACAATGTCTTTAGCAATATATACCAATAACTTTTCCATCACCGCGCAGAACAACCTCAGTAGCAACAGGTCGATGTTGCAAACGTCCATCGAGCGTCTGTCCTCGGGTTTGCGCATCAACCACGCCTCGGACGACGCTGCCGGCCTTGCCATAGGCACCCAGATGAACGCCGACGTCCGCAGTCTCAACCAGGCCGGCAGGAACGCGAACGACGCCATAAGCATGTTGAACGTGGCTGAAGGCGCGATGTCCCAGCAGTCGGGCATCCTAACCCGCATGAGGGAGCTCGCGTCGCAATCGG
>Ga0315281_10003537_pt1 | contig 22851 bp, 24 predicted proteins | sample YL17G07_0_MG_FD_204540 | JGI IMG/M metagenome (GOLD analysis project Ga0315281, IMG submission 204540) | Sediment microbial communities from Yellowstone Lake, YNP, Wyoming, USA - YL17G07_0 | ecosystem: Environmental > Aquatic > Freshwater > Lake > Sediment | place: USA: Wyoming | collected... | reverse complement strand
AGCGCCCTTCGAGAATCCGCGCGCCCGGCAGCCGTGTCACGTCCGAGGTCAGGCGCGGCAGCAGGCCCGCAAGGACGTCGAGTTTCTCCGCCACGAAAAGATCGAACGATGCCGGAAGCCCTTCGGTCCGCACCAGTTGCGCGTGCTTCAGGCTGCGGCTGAGGTACAGGTCGTAGGCGCTGCGCGCAGCCACCGCGACGCGCACGCCAGGGCGGTCCACTTCGGCAATGGTCCGGATCGGCGAGCCCGCAGGCACCAGGTAAGTGGCTGGAATCTCGAGGTACGCAAGGGTGAACGCAATCTCGGCCGCGCGCGCCGGCTCGGCGCCGATGAAGCCCACATCCCATGCGCCTGTAGCCGCCGCGTCGGCAACCTGACCGGCACCGGGATAGCTGATCAGTTCCAGCGTCGCGCCCAGGCGGCGCGCGAGTTCCTGCGCGAGGTCGGGAACCACGCCGCGCAGTTCCCCGGTCGCGGGTTCCTTGTTCACGAGGAGGAAGTTGCCGAGATTGACGCCGACGCGAAGCTTGCCGGTAGGGGCGAGTTCTGACTTTGCAGTTGCGGTCATTTGTTCTTTCATGCGGAAAAATCAGGCGATTGAAGAAATCGCAGCCAGCCTGCGGCTGCGTTCGCGAAGGGTACAGCCACGCAAATCGGCTGCGCCGCGCTCCGTGACGATGATGCCTGCCTCGCTGCGCGGGGTCGAGACCGGACCCGAAAGCGCCTTTACGACGCGCGCCGCCGGCAGCAGCAGGAGCGAGACGCCGCCTTGTGATTGGCTTGCGGCGCGCATGAAATCGAGCGCACCGCCGACCGCGCCGAGGTAGCCTCCTTTGGCGACTTCCGCATTGACCTGTCCGGTCAGGTCCACCTCGAGCGCTGAATTGATCGCCACGAAACGCGGTATTCCGGAGAGGACGCGCGGGTCGTGCGTGTATTCGGTCGAGCGCAGCCGGATGGCCGGATTGTCGCGCGCAAAATCGAACAGCCTGCGCGTGCCGATCAGCATGGCGCAGTCGGCGGTGGCGACGGCGCCGCGCCGCATCAGGTCCGCAACCCCGTCGCCGATGGCGCCGGAGTGCACTTTCAGGGATTTCCTGTCCTGCAAGGCGGCGCACACGCCATCGGGCAGCATGCCGAGGCCGAATTCCAGCGTCGCGCCCTCCGGAATGCAGGCGGCAGCGTGCTGCGCGATCGCTTTCTCGAGATCGCCCGAGCGGGCGGGCGGGGGGCTGGCGGGCTCATACGATGCCCCGACCAGCAACGCGAAATCGTCTTTGCGGAACAGTTTCTCTGTATGGGTCCACGGGATCCGGTCGTTTACCTCGGCAACCACGGCGCGCGCGCTCTGCAGCGCGGGAAGGAGGTAGTCCACCGCAAGGCCCATGCTGTACTCGCCGCGCGCGTTGGGCGGGCTTACCTGGATCAGCGCTACATCGCAGGGGATTTTGCGCTCCCGGAGCAGCGCCGCGAGCCTGGAGTAGGGATGGGGGTGGATGTCGAGCACGCCCGCATCGGCAAGGGCGCGGTTGTGGCCGGCGCCGCAATACGACGACAGCCTCAGGTGATCGGCGTGTTCGGGCCGGAGGATGCCGGCGTAGTTGACGCCGAGGAACACGCTCGCGCCGGAGAATGCGGCGCGTTGCGCGACCAGCGCGGCAGAAAGCGTTTGTGGCTCGGCGCAGGCTTGTCCCAGAACGATGCCGTCGCCGGGACGGATGAAACGCGCGAGGTCGAGCGGCATCCGGCGATGCTAACATTTGCGTTCGCCCTTTTCCCCCGGAGAAGCAAATGCTCGACGACAAGTCGCTGGACGCCATTTTCCGCCAGGCGCGGTCCCACAACGCGATTTCCGGTCCGCTGACCGATGCGCAGTTGCGCGCCGTGTACGACCTGATGAAATGGGGACCGACCACGATGAACACGCAACCGGGACGCATCGTATTCGTGCGTTCGAAGGAGGCGAAAGAGAGGCTGCGGCCCGCGCTCAGCCCCGGCAACCTCGACAAGACGATGGCGGCGCCGGTCACCGCGATCATCGCCCATGACCTGGAGTTCTACGAGAACCTGCCGAAATCCTTCCCGCACCGGCCGGAGGCGATCAAGGGATTCCAGGGAGAGGACAAGAAGGCGGGCAACGTGACGGTCGCGTTCCGCAACGGTTCCTTGCAGGGGGCGTACTTCATCATCGCCGCGCGCGCGCTGGGCCTGGACTGCGGGCCGATGTCCGGCTTCGACAACGCCAAGGTGGACGCGGCTTTTTTCCCGGACGGCCGCTGGAAGTCGAACTTCCTCGTCAACCTGGGCAAGGGCGATCCCGCCAAGGTGATGCCGCGCAATCCGCGGCTTACTTTCGAAGAGGCCTGCCGGATCGAATGACCGGCTGCGCGCCCTTTTCGTCGAAGTCGTAGTGCAGGATCAGCTGGTCCTTCACCGGGCCGGCCAGGCGCAGCTTCACCGCCCATTCGCCCAGCATTTCCAGGTCCAGCTTCGCCTCGTATTCGCCGGGCGCCTTGCCGGGCTTCGCCTTCACCGGCTTGACGTTGTGCGCCATCGGCATCGAGGGCATATCCGCGCCCACGGTGAGCGCGGCGCCAGAAAGCGGCTGCCCGCCGCGCGCGAGCCGGATGGTGCACTCGTAGATGAAGTCCGTCGCGGTGGGTTTGCAGGCAAGTTGGCCCTGCACCCGTTGGGCAAATGCCGGCGAGGCCGAAAGGATCAGGACGAGATAAATCGCGCTTTTAACCAATGGACCACCTTTTCATCCAACAGTCCCCTGGGGCGGAACACCAGCAATATTGCCACCAGGCCGCCGAATACGATCATGCGGTAGCCCTGAAAGACGCGGCTGCCTTCGAGCACCCCGATGTCCACTAGGACGCCCAGCAGCGGGCCGAAAGCGGTGCCCAGTCCGCCTATCAATGCATAGGCAAGGCTGTGCACGCCGAGCATGATGTCGAAGTTGCGGGGCTCGATGTAGGTGTTGTGATGCGCGTATAGCGCGCCGCCGAGGGCCGCGAGAGCGCCCGCCGCCGCGACAACGCCGAGTTTGAAGCGCTCCACATGGACGCCGAGCATGCGAGCGAGTTCCGGGTCTTCGCCGACCATTCTCAGGGTTGTGCCCAGTTTTGATCTTTCTACCAATAAGAACAGAACCATGACGCCAAAGAGCAATCCCCAAACCATCGCCAGGTAGCCTTCCGGCTCGACGCCGTTCTCGAACACCCAGCGTATGCCGCGGAAGCCCTGCGTGCCGTCGGGCCCGACGGGATCGCCCTCGATCTCGCGCTGGAAGTGGATCAGCTCGAACACGATGCGCAGCATCTCGGCGGCGGCGAGCGTCGCCATGGCGAAATACAGTCCGCGCAGGCGCAGCGTGGGCAGGCCGACCAGGAACGCCGCGGCGGCGCCTGCGCCCATGGCCATTGCCGCGGCAACGGGCAGGGGAATACCGTACATCGCGGTGGCCACGCCCGCGACGTAAGCGCCGACGCCGAAGAATCCTTGCTGGCCGAACGACATCTCGCCGGCGAGGATCAGGAGATAGGCCGACAGCGCGATGAACGAGATCAGGCCGATGTTGGTCAGGACGCCGACTGTGTAGTCATCCATCGCGGCCGCCAGGCAAGAAGGACGAACAGCAGAAGGTAGGCGATCAGGTCCCTGGCTTGGGGGCCCAGAAACCACTGGCTGTGCGCCTCGAGCACGCCAAGCGCAAGCCCGCCTATTACGGCGCCGGGAAGCGAACCGAGGCCGCCGATCATCATCGCCAGCAGGCCCTTGAGCGTGGACCACATGCCGAGCATTGGCGTGACCTGCGTATGCGTGGACACGATCAGCCAGCCGGCGAGGCCGCCGATCGCGGAGGCGAGCAGGAACACCAGCAGCAGGATGCGCGGCACGTTGATACCGGCGAGCTGCGCAGCAACCGGCGCGTCGATCACCGCGCGTACCGCGAGCCCGAAGCGCGAGCGGAAGAGCATGCGGTGCAGCGCGTAGCAGATAGAGAGTGCGCACGCCAACATCACCAGTGCTTCGACCCGCAGGCTGAGCGGCCCGAACGCGAGCGACTCGCCGTCGAACATGGGCGGGAAATCGTACAGGTGCTTGGGCATCACCAGCGTCACCACCTCCTCGAATTGCATCCACAGCGCGAAGCTCGCCACCATCGCCGCAATCGCCGAGCCTTGGCGATGTGGCGCAAAGCAGAGCCTTTCGACATAAGTTCCTGCAAGCACGGACCCCAGGACGGTGATTCCGAGCAGGGAAAAGACATTCGAATGAAAGGACAGCGACACCCAGGTGGCGGAATAGCAGCCGAACATGATCGCCGGGCCGTAGGAGAGATTGACCCGGCGGAGCACTCCGAACACCAGGGTGAAGCCGACGGCGAGCAGCGCGTAGGAGGCGCCCATGGCCAGGCCGTCGAAGGTGTTCTGGATCAGGTCAAAGATCATGCCTTGGCGGAGCCAAGATAGGCCCGCCGTATGACTTCATCTTCCGCCAGTGCGCCCGGCGTGCCGCTGAAGCTGACCTTGCCCTGTTCCATCAGGTAGAAATGCTGCGCCACCTTGAGCGCCATGTGCGCGTTCTGCTCGACCAGGAAGATGCTTACCCCGTCCTGGTGCAGTTGCACGATGATGCGAAAAATCTCCTCGACCACCAGCGGGGCAAGACCCAGCGAAGGCTCATCCATCAGCAGGAGCTTCGGGCGGCTCATCAGGGCGCGCGCCACGACGAGCATCTGCTGCTCGCCGCCGGAGAGGGTGCCGGCATTCTGGTTCGAGCGCTCTTTCAGTCTTGGAAATCTCCGGAATGACTTCTCCATATCGGGTTCGATTTCATCATCGCGCCGCTGGTACGCCCCGGCATGGAGATTCTCCAGTACCGTCATGTTCGGGAACACGAGGCGGTTTTCCGGCACCAGGGCGGCGCCGCCCGCGACGATCGCGTGCGGCGGGCGTCCCGCGATCTCCTTGCCGGCAAAGCGGATCGAACCGCTCCTCGGTCGCAGGATGCCCGCGATGGTCATCATCAGCGTGGTCTTGCCCGCGCCATTGGGGCCGAGCAGGCAGGTGATTGACCCTTGTTCCACATCGAGGCTTACTCCCTTGAGCGCCTCGATCTTGCCGTAGGCGGTGACCAGTTCTCTGATTTCAAGGAGCGCGCTCATGCGTCTCCGCCCAGATACGCTTTGCGCACCGCGGCATCTGCCTGAATCTCCACCGGCGAGCCTTCGGCGATTTTCTGACCGAAATTGAGCACCGCGATGCGGTCCGTCACGCCCATCACGAGTTCCATGACGTGCTCGACCAGCAGCACCGTGGTGCCTTGCGCGCGGATTTTCAGGATCCGCTCGCGCAACTGGCTGATCTCCTCGGTGTTCATCCCCGCGGCCGGTTCGTCCAGCAGGACAAGTTTCGGCCGGGTGGCGAGCGCGCGCGCGAGTTCAAGGCGCCGCTGCTCGCCGAAGGCGAGGTTGGCGGCGAGTTCATCCTGCCTGTGCGCGAGGCCGCTGAACTCGAGCAGCTGCGAGATCTCCTCGCGCACGCCGCTTTGGCCGCCGAGCCAGCGGGAGAAAAAACCGCGCTTTGCCCGGTCGGCGGGCGAATTCTGCGCTACCCAGAGGTTCTGCCAGACAGTGAGTTGGCCGAACAGGCGGATGTTCTGGAAGGTCCGCGCGATGCCGGTTTGCAGACGAAGATGGGTTGGAAGTTTGTCCAGATCTTCGTTCTGAAAAACAATCGAACCCGACGTCAAGGGAAACAACCCTGAGATCAAGTTCACCGTGGTGCTCTTGCCCGAGCCGTTCGGCCCGATCAGTCCGAAAATCTGACCCGGCTCGATCGCGAGGTCGAGTCCGTCGACGGCGCGCACGCCGCCGAAACGGCGCGACACGTTCTTCAGTTCAAGCAGCGCCACTTTTGCCTCCAAACAGACGGCGGATCCACTGCAGCGTGGGTGCGTCGAGAAAGCCCTTCGGCCGCACGTTCATCGCCAGCACGATCAGCGCCCCGAACAACAGGTTGCGCCAGTCGCCAAGGAAGCGCAGGCCTTCGATCAGGAAACCCTGCACGAAGATCGCGGCGACCACCGTGCCGAATACGCTGCCCAGCCCGCCGAGGATCGGATAGGCGAGGGCAAAGGTGGCGAGCAGGATACCGAAACTTGCGTGCTCGATGTGGGTGGTGTAGTGGGCGTAGATGCCGCCGCCCAGGCCCGCGATGGCGCCGCCGATAGTCATCGCGCTGACCTTCACCGCGGTCAGGTTGAGGCCGACCGACTGCGCCGCCAGTTCGTCTTCGCCGACGGCGCGCAACACGGCGCCATAGCGCGAGCGGTCGAACCACCAAAGGATTGCCATCACCAGCACCACGAAGATCCAGATGAATAGCATGACGTCCATCGTGGTCCATCCGTTCTCCGGGAAGTAACGGATCTGGCGGAATCCTTCACCACCCAGCGGCCCCAGCTTCACGCCGCCCTTGGCCACCTGGTAGTCGAAATTGAAGAAAAACAGACGCACCGCTTCGCCGAATGCGAGCGTGGCGATGACCAGCATCAGGCCCTTCACGCGCAGGGCGGGAAAGCCTACCGCGCCGGCCACCAAGGCGCCGAGGAGCGAACTGGCCGCCAGCGCGGGGAGGATTGCCCAGCCCGCAAGCACCGTCAGCATTCCAGCAACATAGGCACCGACCGCGAAAAAGCCGGCCTGCGCGAGGCTGACCTGCCCGGTCAGCAGCACGATGTAGGCCGACAGGCCGATCAGCGTATGCACGCCGATGATCTGCGCCAGGCCGAAGTAGAAATCCATCTAGTCGCGACCTCCCTTGGGAGCGAACAGGCCGCCCGGGCGGAACACCAGGAACACGAACAGCAGCAGCATCACGTAGAGGTCGCGCTCGGTCACGCCACGGTACTGCTGCAGCACGCTTTCGAAGCCGCCCACCAGCAGTCCCGCGATGATCGCGCCCGGGATGCTGCCGAGACCGCCGATCACCGTGACGATCAGGCCCTTGACCGTGAGCGGGGTGGTGAGCAGCGGCGAGAGCGTGCCGACCGAGGCGCCGATCATGGCGCCGGCGATTCCGCCCAGCAGTCCCGTGACGACGAAGGTCATTGCGTTCACCTGCCCGACGCGAATGCCGCACAGTTGCGCGGCCACCGTCTGCTGCGATACCGCGCGCGTGGCAAGGCCGAGTCGCGTCCTGTAAAGCAGCGCGAGCAGCCCGGCCATGCACAGGATGCTCACCACGAACACCATCAGCAGGTCGCCGCGCAGCGTGAATTCTCCGGCACGCAGCATCACGTCGTCGAACATCGCCGGGTAGTTGAGCGGCATGCCGTCGGTCTGGTGCACGATCACTTCGTCGATCAGCAGCAACATGCCCACCGTGGCCATCAGCGTGGCGAGCGGGTTCGAGATCGGGATGAAATGAAAGCAGGCGAGATAGACGACGTAGCCAAGCAGGCCGCCGGCGAGAAAGGCGCAGAAGAACACCGCCAGCGGCGGGGCACCAGCAAATACCTTGAGGACCAGCAGGCCGCAATAGGCGCCGCCGACCGAGGCCGCGGCATAGGAGAGGTTCAGCTTGTGCATCACGCCGAACACCAGCGTGAAGCCGATCCCGATCAGCGCATAGGTGGCGCCGAACAGGATACCGTCGGACGTCGATTGGAGAAGATCCAGCATCTCTAAAAAAACGGGCGCGGCTGTCGCCGCGCCCGGGTTTTTACCTGCGTGCGCCTAGAGCGGATTGTGCAGTACCGTCCAATTGCCGCCCTTCGCCTGCACGAACAGGTACGGTTTGTCGGCTTCGCGGTCGTCGGTACGCTTGGTTTCGCCCAGCAGGCCCTTGGTGACCTTGAGTTTCGCGAGACCGTCGCGGATCTTGCGGCGGTCGGCCTGCACCGAAGCGGCATCCTTCTTCCCGGAGATCTTCTCAGACTCCATTACCTGCTTGAGAATGAACATGTTCTCCCAGGCCGCCATGCTGTGCAGGTCGGCGGCGCCCTTGAACTTCGCGGTCGCCTCGGAAGCGGACTTGCCTTCCTTGGTCACTGGCGCGAACGAGGTCGGGATCATCATTCCTTCGGCCTGCTTCGCGCAGCCTTGCATGGTTTCGAGGGTGGAGGTGCTGGTGAGGCCGACCAGCAGCTTGGGCTTCACGCCCTGGCGCTGCATCTCCTTCAGCACGCCGCAGGTGGAGAACGGGTGGGCGGAAATCGCGACAATGTCGGCGTTTGCCTTCTTCATCTCACGCACCTGGGTGGCGAAGTTGGTGTCGGCCAGCAGCCATTTGGTCTCGCCAGCGATGGTGTAGCCGTTGGCCGTCGCGCGGTCCTTCATCACCACGTACCAGGTGGCGCGCGAGTGGGCGAAGTCCTCCTCGACGCCGCCGAAAACCGTCTTCATCTCCGGGTGTTTCTGCTTCAGCCAGTAGAACAGCGACGAGTACATCGTGATCTCGTTGGGCACGTTGCGGAACGCCCACTCGGAGATCTTCGCCAAGCCCACTTTGATCGCCACGTCGGTGAACACCGGCATCTGCAGGCCCGAATCGCCCTTGTCGTCCACCTTCTTCTGCAGGATGCCGAACAGCGGTTCAGCGACGTTCGAACAGGTCGGGCCGACCGCGACGACCGCATCCGTGCCCGCAATGCGGCGGATCACCGAGATGCCTTCCTCGGCGGTGCAGCGATCGTCGAGAAACTCGACCGCGAACTTCGCCTTCGAGCCGTCCGCAAGCATCACGCCGCCGGCCTTGTTGATCTGGTCGGCCGCGGCGAGCATCGCCGCCTCGCTGTTGATGCCGAACCCACGCACCACACCTGATTTCGCGCCGAAGCCGGCGATCTTGATGGTCTTTTCCTGCGCCAGCGTGCCGGTGGCGGCGAAAGCGAGTGCGACTGCAAAGGCGATTTTCTTCACGTGGTCTCCTCCTTCAGGTAGATTCAATCAGTGTAATTGGGAAGGGGAGACAATGGCAAAGACAAAAACGAGGAATGTTGCGACGCGGAAAAAGAGCCTGTGGGCTGGTTTGAAGCCTGGTACAGCCAATTTCACGCCACTGTCGCCGCTTTCGTTTCTGCCGCGGGCCGCGGAAATCCACCCTGAGCGCATCGCTGTGGTCCACGGTGCGCAGCGCATCACCTATGCGCAGTTCTACCAGCGCGCGCGGCGCCTCGCGTCTGCGCTCGCGAAGCGCGGCGTCCGCAAGGGCGATGTGGTCGCGGCGATGTTGCCCAACGTGCCGGCGATGCTCGATGCGCACTACGGCGTGCCGATGCTTGGCGCGGTGCTCAACGCCATCAATACGCGCCTTGATGCCGATACCGTGGCCTACATCCTCGCGCACGGCGAGGCCAAGGCGTTCCTGACGGATCGCGTTTTTGCCGCGGTGGTCGGTCCGGCCTTGAAGAAATTGAAGAAAAAAATTCTGGTCATCGACATCGATGACCCTCTCTACACCGGGCCGGGCGAACGGCTTGGCAGCATCGAATACGAGGCCTTCCTCAAGACCGGCGATCCGGCGTTCAAGTGGTCGCTGCCAACCGACGAGTACGCACCCGTCGCGCTCAACTACACCTCCGGCACCACCGGGCGACCCAAGGGCGTGGTTTACCACCATCGCGGCACCTTCCTCGAGTCGATGGGCAACATCACCGCCTGGGCGATGCCGGCGCAGCCGGTCTACCTCTGGACGCTGCCGATGTTCCATTGCAACGGCTGGTGCTATCCGTGGTCGGTGGTGGCGATGTGCGGCACGCACGTTTGCCTGCGCGCGGTGGACCCGGCGCAGATCTTCCCTATGATCGTGGAGCACGGCGTTACCCACATGTGCGGCGCACCGACGGTACTGTCCATGCTCACCAGCGCGCCCGCCGAGCAGCGGCGCAAGTTCGCGCAGCCGGTGCACATCATGACCGGCGGGTCGCCGCCGCCAGCCACGGTCATCAGTGCGATGGAAGACCTCGGCTTCCGGGTCCTGCACATTTACGGCATGACCGAGCTTCAAGGTCCTTCGACCCTTTGCGCCGTGCAGGAGAGTTGGGGAAATATTTCTCAAGAACAAAAATACAATGAAATGGCGCGCCAGGGCGTGCGCTACCAGGTCGTGGAAGGCCACATCGTCGGCGACCCGAAGAGCTGCAAGCCGGTGAAGAGGGACGGCAAAACCGTGGGCGAAATCCTGATCCAGGGCAATACCGTCATGCTGGGCTATCTGAAGGATCCAAAAGCGACGGCGGAGGCGTTCCACGGCGGCTGGATGCATACCGGTGATCTGGCAGTCTGGCATCCGACCAGCTACATCGAGATCAAGGACCGCAAGAAGGACATCATCATCTCCGGCGGCGAGAACATCTCTTCGGTGGAAGTGGAGATCGCGCTCTACAAGCACCCCGCGACGCAGCTCGCCGCGGTGGTGGCGAAGCCCGACGACAAATGGGGCGAAACGCCGTGCGCCTTCGTGCAGTTGAAACCAGGGATGGAAGTCAGCGAAGCGAACATGATCGCCCATTGCCGTGCCGCGCTCGCGAAATTCAAAATCCCGAAAAAAGTCATTTTCGGTCCGCTACCGACCACGGCGACCGGCAAGATCCAGAAGTTCGTCCTGCGCGAAAAAGCCAGGACGCTCTGACGTGGAGGCGGTTCGCTTCAAGCAGGTCGATGTCTTCACTCGGGTGCCATTCCTTGGAAATCCTGTTGCGGTTGTTTTACAAGGTAAAGACCTTTCCACGGCAGAGATGCTGCGCATCGCGGCTTGGACCAACCTGTCCGAAACCACCTTCGTCCTGCCGCCGAGCTCCCCGGCCGCAGACTACCGGCTGCGTATCTTCACGCCGCGGGCGGAATTGCCGTTCGCGGGGCACCCGACCATCGGCAGCGCGCACGCCGTGATCGAGGCGGGGATCGTGGCACCGAAGGCGGGCAGGCTGAGGCAGGAGTGCGGCGTGGGAATTCTCGACCTGCAGGTGGATGGGGAAACGCTCTGGCTGGATGCGCCACCCGCGACGGATACGCTGTTGGGTGAATCTGATACCGATGTTCTTGGAAGGTCTCTCAAATCGAGCGTTCAAGGCGCACCACGCATCATCAACGTCGGGCCGCGCTGGTTGGTCGCCGAGCTGGCCGACGCGAGTGCGGTGGGCGCGCTGGCGCCGGACATGCCGAGCGTCGCGGAATTGAGCGACAAGCTTTCGATCGGCGGCATCACGGTGTACGGCGCCTCGGGCGACGGTCAGTCGGCCATTCATGTGCGCTCGTTCGCGCCGGCGCACGGCATCGCCGAGGATCCGGTCTGCGGCAGCGGCAATATCTGCGTCGCCGCCTACCTGATGAAAACGGGGCAGGCGCAACGCATGGGGGAACGCTATACGGCGAGGCAGGGCATGCAGCTGGGGCGCGACGGGCGCGTTTCAATTCGCATCGAAGGCGGAAAAATCTTTCTCGGCGGCAGCGCGGTGACCTGCATGGACGGCTCGCTGCGGGTCCCGTCGCGCTGAAATCACGCGATGGACCTCCTCAATCTGGACCTGATCGGCTGGCTTTTTTCCGCGGGCTCGGGACTGGCGCTCGCTTTCGGCATCTGGTTGATCATCGGCATTCATCTGCGCGACGAGATGGCGCGCAAGGAACTCGCCGCCCGGGCGCTCGACGACTCCCTGCTGTTCGGCATCTGGATACTCGGGCTGGCAGGCGGGATCGGCGTGCTGCTCGGCAAGTCCTGGAGCCGGGCGGTACTCGAGCTGTTCTGCTGGGTCTTGATGGTCCTGCTGCTGATGGCATGCTGGTCCCGGCTGCGGTTGGCTGCGCCGCCGCGCACCATGCTCGCCCTCAGCATGGCGCTGTTCGTACTGCCGGTGACGGCGGTCTGTGTCGCCACCATCCTGACATTGCGCAGCGAGACCGCGCAACGCGTGCTGTCGGGTTAGCCGCCGATTCGGACCAATGTCCTGGGTACGTGTCTTTCGAGTTGCGACGTCAGCGCGGGAATCAACGGAACCAGGTCCACCAAAGCCGTACTGCGAGCAACCAGTACGAATACTGCCAGTGGCAAGCTATCGAGATTCTGCTGGAACTGCAGGTTCTGGTCGGCGGTAACAAACGCCTGAAAGTCCGCCGAGGCAAGACGCAATAGCGCCCCGTTCTGCACACCGGACCAACCCATACGCTTGACGGAAGTCACTTCGTGACCGCGCAACAGGCGGCCCAGCCGCCACGGCAGAGATTCGTCAAGCAGGATGCGCATGGGCTTCAGCAGCCTCACGCGCAAGTTCCAGCGCTGCCAGGGCTTGCTCGCGGGTAACCGACGGGTAGTCTTCGAGGAACTGATTCAGGTCTTCTCCCGCCTCCAGCGTATCGAAGAGGTTCTTCAATGGAACCCTCGTGCCCACAAAGACCGGCACGCCCCCTTGAATTTCGGGGTCACGATGAATGATCATTTGCGCCATGACAAGTCCTCCGAGCGAAGTAATACGAAGGAAATTCTATCCCAACGGCCGCGCACCTTTGCAGGGCGGTCGATCTCTGGTTTTTCTACACAAGCAGCGCTTCCTGTTCCAAGCCGGCGTTATGGTGGTCAATCAACGCGAGCACTTGACGAACATCGCCGGAGGTTGTGCGGCGCAGGCTGGCCAAAATCGCGCGGCTGTTCGGCCCGTCGAGAAGGCTGCGATTCGAGTGGAGGGCGAAGCGCTGGTCAAGGTCGGCGGGCAGGTGGAGGCGTGCGCGCTGGCCGAGTCGCCCACGTAGTCGTTCGAATTCGCTCAAGCCGACGGGGTCGTAGTCCGGCAGGTGAAGCAGGGTGAATTCTGGCGACGTTATGCCCGCCAGCCATTCAAGAAGGCGGTTAGAGGCGCGACCCTGGCCGTAAATGACTAATTCGACGGGCAACCCCAGTCGCTCGAAGACGGTGAATACCGCAGGATTTTCCACCAGAGCGCAGGGGCCGCGCAGCGAGTAGTCCGGGCCGTGATTCAACAGAAAGGAAAAGATACCGTGTTGTGCCGTCGCGGCAGCAGCACGGGCCGGTTGGTCATTCAGAAGCAAAGCGTCTTCGCGCCACGCCCGAACCACCACAATCTCCGGCGTGTTGCTGGCGAAAGCTTTGGAATCGCGGAAGCGGGCGACTCCTGACACTCGGGCGGAATCTCCTGCAGACACTGGTGCGTTGGGAAATTTGTGCTGACAAAAGTTCCGTAACGCAGCCGCATCGTGCACGGCCAGCCGCCGTCCGCCTCCGAACCGTTCCTCCACGAGAACATCCGCATCCAGCAATGGCCGAACGAATTTCAGCAGCGAACTGCTGCACGCAGACTTGGGCATCGTCCCGTGTTCGATCAGGTGCTCCAGTTGAGCGAGAATATTTTTCTGGGCGGTCATGCGCTCGGCGCTCGCACCTTCACTCCGACCCGATGCCGGTGACGCAGAACAATGCGACCTTGCTGCGGTTGCAGGAAGTAAAGCGCGTCTACTTCGCTCACGGATTCAGGCGCGGCGGTGATGGCGATGAAGCCCAGCTTGCGCGCGGTGACGAGAATGGCGTGACGGTTAGTCGCGTCGAGCGAATGAATTTCATCGAGAAAGAACGGCACTTCGCAGAGCAGCGCCTTACTGGCGTCCTCGCGCAGGAGGCTACGCAGCACGAGCAGGTTGAACAGCACCTTGATGGTGATGGTGGTGCCGTGCGATTCGACATGCTTGAAGTCGCGGTAGTGATGCGGTTTGCCGTCGTCGCCCGTGACGGTGAAGCGGAGCGTGAAGAGGTCGGCATAACGGAGCAGCGGGTTGGTCTCGAACTTCTGGCGGAAGCCGCTGAGAGCGGCTTCGAGATTCGCGCTGTCGTCGAATAATCCGGGCTGCTCGATGTTCGCGAGCCTGCGCAGCGAACCTACTATGTCCGCCTGCTCCTCCACTTCCATGGCAACCGCCTTGAGATTGGAAACACGGACGCGCGCGAACTTCTTGTTCAAGTCCGTCGCGGCGGCGTGGAGTTGGGAGACGTCCTTGAGCACTTCGTGGAAGGTGGCGCGAAGCTGATGAAGCTGGTGTTCCCAATCGCGGCGCAGCGCGTCCTCGTGGTCGGGCAATGCCTCCAGTTCCTCGCGGAGCCGGCGGATGGTTTCCGCTTCTTCGGCGCCCGCGAAGTCGCTGCCGAGCGCAGCTTCGATGGCGTGAAAGCTGTCGCGCACCTGCTGGTCGAGTTCGGCTAGTGTTTTCTGCTGGCGGAGGAACAGACCAACAGCGGCATCGAAGTCGCTGGGAATCGTCTCATCTGGCGGCTCGGGTCTAGCGAGAAACTCCGGGAAGACGCACTGGTTGAATCGGTCCATGACGGCGTTGAAAACGTTCTCTTCGCCGAGGATGCCGTTGTGAGCCTTGGTCTCGTCGTTGCGCGCTGTATTGATTTGCATCTCCAGCTTGGCGATGCGTTCGGCGGCGGCGATTAACCCGTCCTCCGTTCGCTGAAAGTCCGCTTTCAAGCGAGGCTCCTCGGCCTTGGCCTTCTGAAATTGTTCCCAGCCGAAGAGACGGTCGCGCATTTTGGTCTCATCGGCGCGCTGCTGGTGTAACTGCGTCGCGAGGGTTTCCTTTTCTGCGATGACCTTGAGAATGTCTTCCAAGTGTTTGAGCGTCTCTTCTTCCTCGTCCAGCCGCTCACGCACCGCGTCGGGGTTGGCGAGGTTGGCGAGGCTGTGCTGGCTCGCGGGAAGAGGCAGTTCGACGTTCGCGTCACGATAGACGCTATTCTGGACGCGCTGGCTCAAGGCGCGCAGCAAGCGCACAAACTCGTCGCGCTTGTGTAACCGAATGCCGTCGTCTCCCACGGGCTGGTGGAGCAGGTCGAAGTTGAAGAGCCGGGCCAGCGGCGCGAGTTCGTCGTCGGTGAGGTCGCGTCGCAGAACCGTGATGAGCGCGCGGTTGAAGTTCGCGATGGTCTGGCGTTTCTGCTTCACCAAGTCGCCATAGACCTGAATCTTTTGCTCAGCCTTGGCGCGCGTCTCCTTCTCCGCGTCGCCAAGCCGTCGTTCGAGTCGACGCACCTCCGTCTCGACATTCTTCAATGAGGCTCGCACAAGCTCCTCGACGAAATCGTTGAACTCCTTCGCCTGCGCGAGAATCTGGTTGATCTGTGTATGCAGCCCGCCTTTCGTTTCGGAGAGCGAGGTGGTCTCGATGCGGCGGCCGTTAACTTCGGTTGTGAGCGTCTGAATCCGCTCCGTCGCGGCTTGGCCTTCAGCGTGGAGCTTGTCCACTTTTGCCGCGTGCCTCCGTTCGAACTCCTGCCGTTTCGCACGCAAGTCGCTCCAGCAATAGATGAGTTTGCCGCGCAATGCGTCGCGCTGAGCGCAGGTGTCCACGAGTAATTCGACCTCGCTTTGGTGGTTCTTGAAGCGAATGAGCTTGTTCCTGCGTTCAACGATCTTGTCATAGTCATCGCCGAACATCTCGCGGATATCGAGCGCGAATTTTTCGGTCGATAGGTCGGCCAGCATAAGCAGGCGGTCGCGCATCTGATCCTGCGAGATGGTGCTGAGGGAAAGCAGATTCTTAAGGGTCTCGCGGAACTGGGGATACTTGTCATTGTCGCGCAGGGCCACGAGGCCGAGGCCGCGCCCTTCGCCCTTGGTGGCCAGCAACAGGAGTTCGCGATGGTCCTGCGCGGCTTTGAGCACGGTGTATTGCTTGCGGGTGAGGCGGGCGCTGACGGTCTTCGGTTCGCGCACCTGGCTCTGTTCATCTATGAAGTCGGCGGCATCAAACGGCCCCTCGAAGGTAAATCGCTCCGGCTCCCCGCCGGACGCTTTGCTCTGCCCACGCCAGCCGAGAACGCACTGGCCGCGGGCACCGAGACATTCGAAGAGAACGTAACTGTATTGATTCGGAAAGTAATAGTCGCGCGTCTGTTCCGGCGTGTAGGAGCCGAAATCCATGTGCCGACGATCATCGAGATAGAGGAACTGAAGCGTGTTGATGAGCGTGGTCTTGCCGGTGTTGTTTGGCCCGACGATTTGCAACGACCCGCTAAGCTCCACCTCGGCATAATCGTAACGGCCGGCGCCGATGAGGATGAGCTTTTGTGGACCGTGTGGCATGGCTATTCGGTTTCAGCAGACGAGCCAGGAAGTTTCTCACCGCTTCCCGTAGTAGGAGTCTCGTTATCTCGGCTGCTACCTTTGGCGGAAAGCTCGAGGCACTTGTCGAAGACGCGATGGAACGGTCGCAGGAAACGGTATTCTTCTTCACCGACGAACTTCACCCAGCCGAGGCGCTCCATCTGTTTGAGAACGAGTCTGACTCCGGCGGCATCTTCGACTTCCACCTGGCGTAGCAACTCGGCGTAACGGTCGAGCGAGAAATGCGGGAGCTTGGAGATCAGAAAATGCTGGTTCAGCAGGTAGTCCTCGATGGACCTGCCCGCGTTGGCCGCATAGTCGACGAAGATGAACGAGAACACCGCTATGCGCGGCAGCGTCTCCGGCACGCTCTCGGCGGTTTCCGGATCGAAATAGAAGAATTCCCGTGGATGGCGTACGAGCTTGAGACCGAGCGGCGCGAAGTAGGCCGCGTAGGCTTCGTGGTTCGCCGCAACGGCCGAGAACATCGGCTCGTCTTCCGGCGACAGATGGTAGCCGCGCTTGAGGCGGTCGAAGAGTTCCTGGAGGTGGGGTAGTTCGCTCACGCGGAGGCCAGCTCCACAGGCCGGGCGTCGAGAGTGCCGTCGGCGGTTTCGTAATTGCGCGAGACGCCCTCGGTGAATTTCGCCGAAAATTCGTCGTGAAACACCAGTCGAGAGAAGCCGGCAAGTGCGTCGCCGGTGTTTTTTTGCGGATAGCGGCTCACCACCCAACCGAGTAAATCCTGCACGGGCAGCGCGTCACGTACCTCATCCGGCAACGCTTCCAGCCAGAGGCGGCGGAGATACGCGGCGGGAATGGCGTCCTCTCCACTCATGATGAGCACGGGCGCAGGTTCAGGCGGATGCTCGACAATGTTGCGCAACGCGCGTTCGATGGCGTTGTCGGCCGGCACATGCAACCAGCGCAGCGAATATGCGCCGATGGCGTGGCGTTCGGACCAGCCGTCAGGCCCTTCGCGCCGCAAGCATTCGAGCGCGACGGCCGCGCCTTCGGCGATGAACGACAAGCGGCGCAGCGAATCGTAAAGCGGCTGAATCTCTTTGCGGCATTGTTGGAACACGCGAAGGGAATGGCGTTGCACCAACCGCAAGTGCCGGAGGTTGCGTTCCAGTGCCGGCAAGTCGTTGAACAGGCCATCCTCGCGGGCGCGATTGAGCAGACGCTCCGTCTCATCAAACGTCGCGCGCATAGGACCGTCGGTGCGAACAATGTCCACCATCGGATCCACGTAACGTTCCATCCAATGAACGATGCGGCGGAACTTGTCACGCACCGAAACCGTCTGACGTTCGGTCTTGTAACGGGCGACTTCGGCCATGATGGCGTGGTGCGTCTCATCGAGGTCGGCATAGATGCGACGAAGCGTTTGCTGGATTTCCTCGAGCTCCAGCCGGACGACCGTGAGATCGTCAGTGTCAATCGCGCGGGAGAGTTCCTTGCCGAGAGCTTCGAGGGACTGAATGTATCCACGGATGATTTCCGGCGTGGTGGCCTTGGCTTCGTCGAGGAGATAAGCCAGCAGCCGCCTCACTGGTTCGGCGAGGAAGTAGAAGTCGCTGCCCGGTTCGGTCGGCACAAGGACTTGTAACTCCCTCAGCCGCCGCCAGGTCGTTTCCGGCAACTCATCGTCCGCTTTGCCGCTGTCTCGAATCAACCGCCGAGCGTCCGCTTCCGAAAGTTCGCCAACTCGCTCCTGCAACGCCCGCAGCAGTGGCACATGCGCAGCGCAAAAATTGAAAAAAGTTTGCGGAGAAACTTTCATTTACGACAGCCCCAGGTTCTTGAACCGGTCCTTCACTTGGCCTTTGCGGATGAGGGCGAGGAGGAGGGTCTGGCTGTTCCAAATACGTAGACTCAGGCTGAGGTTCTTTCCCATGTTCTCGGGATAGACTACCATCCCACGCATCAGGCGCGTGAGCTGGTGGTCGGTCTGGCACCTGCTCGCGGTGGGAGTAATCCTGCTTCCCGTCGCCGTCGACATCGTGTTTCTCGCCTGGGCCCGGATACGCGTGAAGATGACCGAACCCGCGATCACCGACAAGCGCGTCATCGCCCAGTTCGGCTAGGGCGTACTATCCGGTCATGACGATGTTTCCGGTGGTCGAGGTATCAGGCGGCGCCTTCGAGCGCGGCCGCATCCATGGCGAACGGGCGCGCGGCCGCGTCGAGATCTCGCTGGCCAACTACGCCAGGCTGTTTTCGTTCAATGGCATGGCCTGGGAAGAGGCGCAGCGCCGCAGCGAGGGATACCGCGACGTGATCGGCAGCTTCGATCCGGATTTGGTCGAAGAGATGGAAGGCATCGCGCGCGGCGCCGGACGGCCGTTCAGCGAAATCCTTGCCCTGAACGCCCGTACCGAAGTCCTGCCGCCGTCGTTTCTCACTGGCGCAGACGCCGGCGAATGCACCGCGATTGCCGTCACTCCACCCGCAAGCGCGACTGGCGAAACCCTGCTGGCGCAGAATTGGGATTGGGTCGGTTCGCAGCGCGGCGCGCTGATCCTTCTGCGGGTTCAGGAAGGCGCTGCGCCGGCCTGTCTCACGCTGACGGAAGCCGGGATGCTGGCCAAGATCGGCGTCAATTCCTGCGGCGTGGGTGTGTGCCTCAATATCCTGCGTTCAGTTTTCGATGGCGCTCATGCGGGCGTGCCCGTGCACGTACTGTTACGTGCGTTACTCAAATGCACCGGCGTGCGCGATGCGGTGGAGTTTGCTTCGAAGCTCTCTTTTGGCGGCTCGTCGAATATCCTGATGGCCGACTCCGGCGGGGACGCCGCCAGCCTGGAGTTCTCGCCCAAAGGGCTGCGCGTGGTGCGTGCAGAAGGCGCAACGCTGTGCCATACCAACCATTTCCTCCATCCAGAGGCGGTGGGCTGGCAGGCCGCCCATGTAGCCAACCTTTCGACCATTCCGAGACTGGCGCGTGCACGCGAGCATGCGGCCTCTCGGGCAAAGCACAGCCTCGAGGACGTGAAGCGGTTGCTGCGCGATGAATCCGCGGGCCTGCTTTCGATCTGCCGGAAATCCGATCTGTCGCTGCCGCCGGAAGCGCAGATCGAATCCGTCGCCTCGGTGATCATGGAACTCGCGCGCGGCGTCATGCATGTCGCGCCCGACGTGCCGTCTCGCGCCGAGTATCAGCCGGTCGCGCTCGCCGCGGAGATGGCGCCAGCCTAGATTTCTCCTGATTCGTCAGACGGACAGGTAGCGTTCGCGCAACGCGGGGTCCGCATCGAGTTCCGCCATCGTTCCTGCGTAGCACAACCGGCCTTTCTCGATAATACAAGCGCGGTCCGCCACCAGGCGCGCCAAGCGCAGGTTCTGCTCGCAAAGCAATACGCTCAATCCTTCGCGCTTCAACTCGCGGATCGTTTTCGCGACGCCATCCACGATCAGGGGCGCAAGGCCTTCGAAAGGTTCATCGAGTAGTATGGTGTGCGGATTGCCCATCAGGCTGCGCGCGATGCTGAGCATCTGTTGTTCGCCGCCCGACATGCTGCCGCCGGGGCGCCCGCGCATCCGGCCCAGGTTTGGAAACAACTCGAACAGTTTCTCCGGCGTCCAGCGCGGCGCCCCGGCGCGCCGCGGCTGCCTGCCCACGTCCAGGTTCTCCATTACCGTGAGGCTGGTGAAGATGCGCCGGTCTTCCGGGACGTAGCCCAGGCCGAGGCGCGAAATCTGGAACGGTTCGAGGTCGTTTATTCTTCTTTTGTTGAAGAAAACATCTCCGGAAAAAAGCGGTAGCAGGCCAATCACGCTCTTCAGCGCGGTGGACTTGCCCGCGCCATTGCGCCCCAGCAGCGCGACGACTTCGCCCACGCGCAACTGCAGGTCGAAGTCGAACACGATGTGCGCGCGTCCATAGCCCGCATTGAGGCGCTTGAGTTCAAGCATGGCCGGCCTCTTGGCCGAGGTAGACGCTGCGGACCCGGGCATCGGCGCGCACTTCGGCCGGGGTGCCGTGCGCGATCAATGCGCCTTCGGACAGCACGATGACGCGGTCGGCATGCTGGAAGACGACGTCCATGTCGTGCTCCGTGAACAGCACGGCGATCTTCGCATTGCGCGCCAGGTTCGCGGTCAGCTGCATCAGTTCACTGCGTTCCGCGGAAGCCATTCCGGCGGTGGGTTCGTCCATCAGCAGCAGGCGCGGGCGCGACGCCAGGGCCATCGCGAGTTCTACGCGCTTCAGGTCCCCATAGGCCAGTAGCGCGCACTGCCGATCGGCCTGCTCGCGCATTCCGACCTGCTCCAGCAGTTCGTGCGTCTCATTTGAAAATGTTCTTGCCACGGAAGAAAACAAGGAACCCAGCATCCGGGCATGCGAGAGCAAGGCGACCCGCACGTTCTCGCGCACGCTCATCGAACCGAACGTGGCGGTGATCTGGAAAGTGCGGCCGACACCGACGCGGCAGATGTCGCGCGGCGCCTTGCCGAGCAGGCTCCTGCCTTCCATCTCGATGGTGCCGGAATCGGGTGCGAGTTGCCCGTTCACCATGTTGAAGCAGGTAGTCTTGCCGGCGCCGTTGGGCCCGATCATCGCCAGCATTTCCCCAGCGGCGACGGAGAAACTGACGCCGGCAACGGCTTGCACCCCGCCGAAGGATTTTGAAAGCTTCTCGACAACGAGAATGCTCATTTTTTCGTTTGAAAAAGAGAACCGATTCCATTCGGCAACACCAGAACCAACGCAAGAATGACGAAACCGATTGCAGCGCGCCAGTAGTCGAAGTTGCGCGCGGCGCTGTCCTGGAGCCAGATAAACAGCGCCGCGCCCCACAGCGGCCCGGTGAGGGTCTGGACGCCGCCCAGCATCACCATCACCAATCCATCCACCGAGCGCTGAATGCCCATCGCCTCCGGCGAGATGGAGCCCTTGGAAAACGCGTACAGCGCGCCGGCGATGCCCGCGGCGAGTCCCGCAATGGTGAACGCGGCCCACTGCGTCGAGCGCACGTCAATGCCGATCGCCTCCGCGCGCAGCGGCGCATCGCGGCCGGCGCGCAGCGCATATCCGAACGGGGAATAGATTGCCCTCCATAAGAAAGAAATTCCCAGCGCGCAGAACAGAAGCGTCAAGAAATAATACGCCGTCTTCGACGCCAGCCACGGCGCGGGCCAGACGCCGACGATGCCGTTCGAGCCACCGGTTAGCGCATCCCACTGGAACGCCGCCGACCATGCAATCTGCGCGAAGGCGAGGGTCAGCATCGCCGAATAGACGCCCGAGAGCCGCACGCAGAACCAGCCGAAGACCAGCGCCCCGAGGCCCGCAGCGAGCGGGGCAAGCGCAAGCGCGAGTTCCATGGGAAATTTTCCTTGCAGATAAACAATTCCCGCTGCGTATGCGCCGAGTCCGAAGTAGGCGGCGTGGCCGAAGGAATACAGCCCCGCCGGCCCCAGGATGAAGTGCAGGCTCGCGGCGAACAGCGCGAAGATCAGCACATCCGTGAGCAGCACCAGCGCGTAGCCGTCGCTCACAAGGGGAAGCAGTACGAGCGTGGCGATCAGCACTGCAAGTATCCGCAACAGGCGGGGAGACGGGGGATGGAGGGGCCGCTCGAGCGCGCCGGATCCGCGCGCGATTGCCGGCACGCGCCCGAGCAGGCCCCAGGGCCGGATCACGAGAACCGCGGCCATCACGATGAACTCCACCACCAGAGTGGCCTTGGAGAACCCCAGTCCGATGCAGAAAGCTTTGGCTTGGGCGATCAGCAGCGCAGCGAGAAACGCGCCCGGGATCGAGCCTAGGCCACCCACTACTACGACCACGAAGGCATCCGAGATCACCGACAGGTCGACATTCAGGCTGGCCGGCTCGCGCGGGATCTGCAGTGCGCCGCCCAGGCCCGCGAGCAGCGCGCCCAGCGCAAACACGCCGGTAAAAAGCCAACGCTGGTTGACGCCGAGCGCGCCCGCCATCTCCCGGTCCTCGGTGGCGGCACGGACCAGGATGCCCCAGCGGGTTCTTGAAAGAATGGCCTGAAGAAAGACAAGAACCAAAGGTCCCAGCAGGATCAGCAGCAGGTCGTATTGCGGGAACGCGCTGCCCGTGATTTCCACCGCCCCGGCAAAGCCCGGCGCGCGCGGACCGAGCAGGTCTTCGGCACCCCACGCCCACAGCGCGGCATCCTTGAGCACGAGGAGCAGGGCGAAAGTGGCCAGCAACTGCAGCAGCTCGGGTGCTTTGTAGATGCGTCTTAAGAGAGCAATTTCGACGAGGGAGCCAAGGATTCCCACGATTGCTGCCGCCAGCGGTACTGCGGCCCAGAACCCGACCCGTTCGGATAGCCAGACCGCGAGGTACATGCCGAGCATGTACAGCGAGCCGTGGGCGAAGTTGACGACCCGGGTGACGCCGAAGATCAGGGACAGCCCGGCGGCTACCAGGAACAGCGAGGATGCACTCGCCAGGCCGTTAAGAAATTGGATGAGGACTGACGATAAACTCATTGAATAAACTACTCTTTTCTAAGTAACCTCACCTCTTCGAACGGCGGCAGGAAGTGGGCGCCATCGGCGAAGCGCCAGTTGACCATCTTGCCTTTGCCGCCCTTGGCCGAGAGTTGGCCGACATAGGCGCCCATGGTCGACTGGTGGTCGAGCGGCCGCCAGACGATCGGCCCGAAGGGCGTCGACATTTCCAGGCCGCGGAGCGCATCCACGACCTTCTCCGTATCCGCGGACCTGGCCTTGCGGATCGCG
>Ga0315281_10003536_pt1 | contig 22851 bp, 19 predicted proteins | sample YL17G07_0_MG_FD_204540 | JGI IMG/M metagenome (GOLD analysis project Ga0315281, IMG submission 204540) | Sediment microbial communities from Yellowstone Lake, YNP, Wyoming, USA - YL17G07_0 | ecosystem: Environmental > Aquatic > Freshwater > Lake > Sediment | place: USA: Wyoming | collected... | reverse complement strand
GCGGCCAGGAGCTTGCCCGCGCGATCGATATCACCGGTGCTCACGGCTTCGAGCAAGGATTCAGGCATGCAAATCTCCGTCATGACGAAGTGACCGAAGGGTCGATTTTACCGCAATCATTCAATGGATCCGAACGGTCGCTCCTGCCGGCTACGTATCCAGCTCGCGATAGCGCCTGAAGAGGTCATGGTTGTTGAAAGCGAGCCGCCGCCCCGACGCGAGGTAGCGCTTGATGCGCGGGCGGGAAAAGACCTCATCGTGCAGCGCGCGCAGCCGCGGGCAGGCACGCAGCGCTCTGCGGCTTGCCGCCGGAAACGCATACCGCAACCCGGCGACGGTCTGGGCCATCGATAAATCCACGTAGCTCAGCCGGCTGCCCGCCATCCACTTGCGGCTGTCCGGGTTCCGCTCGATGACGCGTTCGAAATAGCCGGCGAACTTCGGCAGGCGGTGGGCGAGGAAATCGCGGCTGCGGCGCCCGGCCTCCGCCTTCTGCTCCTCATAATAGAGTCCGCCACCCATCGGGTGATGCGTGTCGTGAATCTCGAGTACGAAGTCCGCAAGGGTGAGCTGCAATTGATGTGTCCACAGCCTGCCGCTTGGATCTCGCGGCGCAAGTCCGTGCCGGGAGCCAAGAAACAGGAGGATGTTCGCGGTCTGTCCGATAAGCCTGCGGCCCGCCTTGAGAAAGGGCGGCGCAAACGGAGGTCGCGCGACCCCGGGACCGTCGAGGAATTTCATCATTGCCGGCACACCCCCGCCCTGCGCCTCGGTGAGGAGCGCGATATCGCGGTATTCGACGCCGGCTTCTTCCAGCGCAAGGCGTACGAATTCGCCGCGGCCCTGTATGCCGGGCCAATAATGGAGCTCGTAGATCATCTTTGGACCTCGATGAGAATTCGCATGGCGGCAGAGGTTCGATTGTACCTGTCTCAGGGCCGGCTAACGTTTGCGCGTGCGACCATGTGTGACACGTCATCTAAGCCTTGCCTCACTGCGACACAGTACGGCCGCCGTGTGCGCCTGGAATAGACTCCGATCGAATTCTCGACTAGCATGCAAGCCGAAGCTGTTCAATCAATCAGCCGGAATCTTGCTGTCACAGGCTGTTTCCGTTTCCCGGATTGAGTAGCACCCTGAATACCCTACGCATTCACTAGCATGGACCGATCATCTCGATGCTTGCCATGAGGAACACGATCCGGCTGCTGTCCGCGCGGCTCGCAAGCGGGCGATTTGTCGACTTGCTGTCCTCGCGCTACCATGCGCCATACCTGACGCGCCATCGCCTTAGCGTCATTGAGACCCGCGTCAAATTCATCGCCGCCGCGTTCTCGGTGCTGATGCTAATTTGGATCGTGCTGGATGCCGCCACCTTGATGGCGAATCATTGGCCGGTCCTCGCCACCTTTCGCCTGCTTGCCGCAATCGTCTGCATCCGGCTGATCCTGGAGCCGGACGGGGGGCAAAGCCGGGCACGCGCGCTGACCATGCTCGGGATCGTTTTGGCAATGCCCCTCACGATATATGGCGTATCGCAATTTCTGCTCACCGGCATACCCCTCGCGGGGCTGGCGGCGGTCAACGGCAATCTCTACCGTGCGCTACCCTGGATTGTTCTTGCGGGCGTAAGCGTGTTTCCGCTGGTAGCCGGCGAAGGCCTGTTCTTCGCGGTCGTGATCGCCTCCGCGATCGCCGGAATTCAGCTCCTTGTAGTCGGCGTTAATGCAGTCGAGGGATTATCCGCGCTCTGGGTGTTCATGCTCGCCACGGCGGTCTACCTGTTCGCGTGCACCATTCAACTCAGCTACATGATGGCTTTACTGCATCGCGCCAACCACGATCCTCTGACCGGTGCTTTGACGCGCCACAGCGGCGTCGAGGTGCTCGATCTGCATTTCCGGCTCGCCTGGGATCGGGACGCGCCGATATCGGTTCTGTTCGTTGATGTCGACGACTTCAAATCGATAAACGACAATTTCGGGCACGACGCGGGCGAGCAGGCGCTGAAGGACATCGCGGCGAAGCTGCATGCGCTTCTGCGCCTCGCCGACGTGGTCATCCGTTGGGGCAGCGAGGAGTTTGTCCTGATCCTCCCGCATACACCGATCAAGGGCGCTCGCCTGGTGGTCAGCCGCCTAGCCGGCGATTCGCTCGGCAGGCGTCCGGACGGTGCACCGATTACGGCAAGCATCGGGCTGGCCGAGCGCCAAACCGATGACGCGACGGACTGGCCGCTATTGATATACCTGGCCGAGAAGCGCGCGCGTGCCGCCAAAACATCTGGCGCAGTGGCCTAAACCCGCCTCGCCAAGATCAAGTGCGGCAATGCGCCGTGGGAGCCCCTATCCTCAATAGGCAAATCGCCCGCGGCGCAAGCGGGCTCGCGTATATCGCGCTGGTCGCGATCGCTGCGAGCGTGGTGCTGGCCGCGACGCAGGGACTCGGGTTTTCGCGCAGCGTGACGCCGGGACTGATGGAGCATTACGCGGCGAAATTCGGGCCGGACAGCAGGATGCGCCTCGGCCGCTGGCAGGAATTCGTGCGCGCCGTCGCGGCGGAGCAGCGGCAACGCACCGGCAACGATCTGGAACTGCTCGGCGCGGTCAACCTGTATTTCAATCGCCTGCCCTTCGTCGCCGATCTGGCGCATTGGGGTGTGGAAGACTATTGGGCGTCGCCGGCGGAGGCCGTTGCCAGCAATGGCGCCGATTGCGAAGATTTTTCCATCGCCAAGTACTTCGCCCTGAAAGAGCTGGGCGTGCCGATCGAGCGCCTCAGGATCACCTACGTCAAAGCCGTGCGCCTCAACCAGGCGCATATGGTGCTCGCGTATTATCCCGCGCCCGGCGCCGTTCCGTTGATACTGGACAATTTGGAAGACGAGGTCAGGCCGGCAGCGGAGCGCGCCGACCTGATCCCGGTGTACAGTTTCAACGACGAAGATGTAATACTCGTGCGCCAGGGCCAGGCCGGCGCCAGCAGCGGCAGCTCTTCGCAGATCAGGCTGTGGCGCGGCTTGCTGGACAAGCTGGAAAACGAATTGCGTTATTGACATCAATGCGATGATTATCGGGGTCGAATCATGACACTATTCAGGCAACTGTTCTTCGGCGCGTCCCTGCTGTTCCTGCTGGTATTGGCCGGCGTGGAGGCGATCTATCTCTCGAACGCGAGGCTGTACCTGCAGCAGCAGCTCGAATCGCATTCCCAGGATGCGGCGACTTCGCTTTCGCTGTGGCTTGCCACGGTGCAGCCATTCGAGGACCGCGCGCTGATCGAGACCGTGGTCAATACCTCGTTCGATCGCGGCTACTATCGGTCCATACGCGTCGTTTCGCTTAGCGGCGAAACCCTGGTGGCGAAGCAGCTCGCGTCCGCGCAGGGCGAGGTACCGGAGTGGTTTACGCGGCTGTTTCCGCTAGAGCCGCCCGCTGCCGAATCCCTGATCAGCTCGGGCTGGCGCCAGCTCGGGCGCGTGCTGGTGAGCAGCCATCCGAATTTCGCCTATCTGCAGCTGTGGCACGCCGGTGTGCAGACCCTGGTGCTGTTGACGCTGGTGTACGCGCTGGTCCTCGTCGCCTTGCGCGCGTTCCTCGCCACCATCCTGCGGCCGCTCGGCGAGGTCGAGCGCGCGGCGACGGCCATCGGCGAGCGCGATTTCAGGATCATCGCGCTCGCGCCCAAGGCGCGCGAACTTGCGCGCGTAGTCATCGCGATGAACAGCCTGTCGGCAAAAATCCGGCGCGTCATCGAAGACGAATCGGCGCGCGCAGCAAAACTGCAGCGCGAGGCCTACCGCGATCCGGTCACGCGTTTGTATAACCGCCGCGGCCTCGAGCACGAACTGGAAAGCCTGCTGCGCGCCGAGCGCGATGTCTACTCCGGGGTATTCGTGCTGCTGGAGCTGGAGCGTTTCAAGGAATACAACCTGCAGCGCGGCTATCAGCGCGCCGATGAACTGCTGGCACTGGTCGCGCAAACCATCGCCGGCGCTTGCGCGGACCAGACAGCGGTCTGTTCGCGCTTTGGCGGGGCGAGCTTTGCCGTGGCGGCCGTGAACCTCGATGCCAACGCTGCCCGCGTCCTCTCCGCCGCGATCAGTTCCGGCGTCGAGGCGGCCATTGTCGAGCAGGCGCTGACCGGGGAGGTTCAATTCCATTGCGGCGCGGCGCATTTCGATGCGGGCGCGCCGCAGTTGTCCGAGCTGCTGGCCGCGGCGGATCTGGCCTTGAGCCGCGCGCAACAAAAGGGACCGGACACCTTTGACCTCGTCGCGTTGATCGAACTCGACCGGCGCGGGCGCGGCTCGCTCGCCTGGCGCAAGCAGATCGAGGAGGCGATCGACACCGGCAAACTGGCGCTGTACACGCAGGCGGTCCTCAGCCTGCCCGGACGCGCGCTGATGCAAAGCGAGGTGGTCACGCGCATTCTGGATGAGGGCAGCAACCCCGTGCCCGCGGCACAGTTCCTGCCGATGGCCGCGCGCCACAGCCTGATGCCCCGGCTCGATTGCCTCGCGCTCGAGATGTTGATTGCCCGGATCGACGCCGGCGCGCGCCTCGCGCCGGCGATCGCCATCAATATTTCGGCTCAGACGGTGGCCGATCCTGTCTCGCGCCGCCGCCTGATCGACACGCTGCTGGGCCGGCGCGACATCGCCGCGCGCCTGGTGTTCGAAATGACCGAGTTCGGCGTGATCCAGGCTCCGGCGCTCAGCCTTGAATTCGCCACCGAAGTACGCCGACTGGGCGCGCAGTTTGCAATCGACCATTTCAGCCTGCACGGCGATTCGCTCAGGCAACTGCACACCCTGCTGCCGCATTACATCAAGCTCGCGCCGGCGTACACCAATGAACTGGCCGAAGACCGGGACAGCCGCTTCATCGTGTCATCGCTGATCCGCATCGCGCAACCGCTCGAAATCGGCGTCATCGCCCAGGCGGTCGAATCCGAACCCCTCATCCAGCTGCTCGAGGAAATGGGCTTTGCCGGATACCAGGGCTATGCAAACGGTCGGCCCGAGCCGATTGGTTGAACTGTTCGCGCGCGCCCGGAACGCAGGGGATTTTCCGCCAAAGACACGAAGGCGATGGCCAAAGGCAGCAACACCGGCAAGTATGCGCACCAGACCCTGGGCACGGGCGATTTCCTGATTCGCTCGCAAATCGAGATCAAGGGGGTGCTCGATGCCTTGGCGCAGCGGCAGGTCACCATAACCGCCGACATCGGCAACGACAGCGGCGGCTTTACCCCGTTTGAAGCGCGCATCACCGATATCAGCGTGGGTGGAATGGGCGCAATGATCCACGATGTCGAAATAAACCTGCCCGCGGGCACGGTACTGAAGAACTGCAAGATCATGCACCCGCACGGCGATGCCGTGTTCGTCGATGTGGAGGTGCGCTACAGCGTGCGCGTGATGCTGCCCGACGGCGAGTGGGCGCACCGTTCCGGCTTTCGCTTCCTCGAACAATCGCCCGGGTTGGTCGAGTTGATCAAGATCTTCGTCGTCGATCTGGATCAGCTATAACAACATATTCTTGCGCGCGTACCGCGGGCCTCATAACCAGTTGAACGGCAGACCGAACAGGTTTTCTTCGTATTGCCGCGTCGTGCGGTCATTGGTGATCACCAGGCCCAGGCGCGCTTTGTGTTCTCTCACGAAGTCGCGCAGCCCGCGCAGGTCGCGGGCGTTCACGCTGGAGGCGTGCTTGACCTCAATCGCCACACGCCCGAAGTCTCCCTCCAGCACCAAGTCAACCTCCGCGCCGCCGTTGGTGCGGTAGTAGGAATACTCGTGTGCCGATCCCAGTGCGTTCAACTGGCGCAGAATTTCCTCCACCACCATCCCCTCCCACGAGGCGCCCATCTGGGGATGGCTGAGCAGCGCCTCGGCATCCGGGATGCGCAGCAGCGCATGCAGCAACCCGCTGTCGCGCAGATAGCCGCGAGGATGTTTCACCACCCGCTTCATCGAGTCGCGCGAATAGGCGGGGATGCGCCGCCAGATGAACGTGCCGTGCGCGATCTCGAAGTAGTCCCTCGCCGTCGGCTGGGAAACGGAGAGCGAGCGCGCCGCATCGGCGTAGTTCAGCACCCGTCCCGACAATCCGCCCAGCATGCCCACGAAGCGCCGGAAGCGCAATTCGTCCAGGCCCGGGAACAGACGCTTCACGTCCCGGTAGAGGTAGGTCTGGAGATACTGCTCAACCCAGTGCCTGCGGAATTCGTTCCCGGGATGCAGCCACGGTTCGGGAAATCCGCCACGGAACCAGAATTCGTGCGCCGCCCTCACGTCCCCGCGCGGCTTCAATCCGGCAATAAGGCTGGCAGGCTTCGCCCGGCGGTTCTGAAGGCGGCGCAGAAAGGAATCGCGTGCGCAGGTCCGCGTCACCTCCGCCCAGGAAAACGGTGCCAACTCGATGATTCCCACGCGGCCCGCCAGGCTTTCCGAAACCGAGCGCAGCATCTCCGGAGAACTGGAACCGGTGATGACGAACCGGCCGCGCTCTGCGCGACGCTCGTCGATAGCCACGCGCAGCGCAGGGAATACTTCCGGCGCCAGCTGGGCCTCGTCCAGTGCCACGCGCGTGGGATTAAGCCGGAAGAAGGCATCCGGGTCGCGTGAAACGATGTCGTGATCCGCCCGGCGCTCCAGGTCGAAGTGCCTCCAGCCTCGCGGCAGCGACTTGAGCAGCGTGGTCTTGCCGCATTGGCGCACGCCGATGAGGGCGACGCAGGGAAAGGTCTTCAAATACGAGTGCAGCAGGTCTTCGCAGGCGCGTTTCATACCTCACATTATCAAACACATTGTTTAATATTGCAAGGTAATAAAATCGCACGCTCTTCGTCACCGGGGCGTTCGGCCTGGAGCGTCGCCGGCACCCTGGGCAAGGCCAGGATCCAACTCGGCATCGCCCGCTTGCATTCGCAACAGCCTTAGCGTCGGAGGGGCCGATGCTCGATCAGCTACGGCGCGCAGGTGCAAGACAAATTGCGGTCGCCGTAGGCGTTATCGGCGCGCCCCACCGGCGGCCAGTATTTGTGCGCGCGCAACCCCGGCAGCGGATAGGCCGCGAGTTCGCGCGAATAGCCGTGCGCCCATTCGTCGGCCAGCACCATGGCGGCGGTATGCGGCGCGTGCCTGAGCGGATTGTCCTCGCGATCCAGCCGGCCCTCCTCCACCGCGCGGATCTCCGCGCGTATGGCGATCATGGCGTCGATGAAGCGGTCGAGTTCGACCTTCGACTCGCTTTCGGTCGGCTCGACCATCAACGTGCCCGGAACCGGAAACGACATCGTCGGCGCATGAAAGCCGTAGTCGATGAGCCGCTTGGCCACGTCCTCTACGCCGATGCCGCTCGCCTGTTTCAGCGGCCGCAGATCGAGCACGCACTCGTGCGCGACCAATCCGCCCGGCCCGCTGTAGAGCACCGGATAGTACGCCGCAAGACGCCTCGCGACATAGTTGGCATTCAGGATCGCCACCTCGCTCGCCGCGCGGAGACCCTCGCGCCCTAGCAGGGTGATGTACATCCACGAGATCGGCAGGATGCCGCCGCTGCCGTAGGGGGCTGCCGCCACCGCGCCGATGTTGTGACTGCCGCCGGACAGTTCGCGATGTCCCGGCAGGAACGGGGCGAGATGCGCCGCCACCGCGAGCGGACCCACACCGGGGCCGCCGCCGCCATGCGGAATGCCGAAAGTCTTGTGCAGGTTGAGATGCGACAAATCGCCGCCGAAACGCCCCGGCGCGCACAGACCAACCATGGCGTTCAGGTTGGCGCCATCGACGTACACCTGAGCGCCGTGGCCATGCGCGATATCGCAGATTTCTCTGATGCCGGTCTCGAACACGCCGTGCGTGGATGGATAGGTCACCATGAGCGCGGCCAGCTTGCGGCTGTGCTCGGCGGCCTTGGCGCGCAGATCGGCGAGATCGACATCGCCCGCGGCGTCGCAGGCGACGACCACCACCTGCATGCCCGCCATATGCGCGGAAGCCGGATTGGTGCCGTGCGCCGACGCCGGAATGAGGCACACATTGCGTTCGCCCTCGCCGCGCGAACGGTGCCAGGCGCGGATCACCAGCATTCCGGCGTACTCGCCCTGCGATCCGGCGTTGGGTTGCAGCGATACCGCGGCATAGCCGGTGATCGCGCACAGCATGCGCTCGAGCTCGGTGATCAGCCGGCGGTATCCGGCCGTCTGCGCCGCCGGCGCGAACGGGTGGATGCGCGCGAATTCGGGCCAGCTGATCGGAATCATCTCGCTCGTCGCGTTCAGCTTCATGGTGCAGGAACCAAGCGGGATCATCGAGCGGTCGAGCGCAATGTCGCGATCGGCGAGCCGCCTCAAATAGCGCAGCATGCCGGTCTCGGAGTGGTGGCTGTTGAATACCGGATGCGCGAGAAAGGCGCTGCTGCGCCTGAGCTGGAGCGGATAAGCCTCTCCCACCTCCGGCTCGATCGCATCGAAATCGGGTAGAACCGCGCCGGCAGGCGCAAGGATTTGCCACAGCAGTTGCACCTCCGCGCGGGTGCTGGTTTCGTCTAGCGATACGCCGACCCGGCCGTCGTCGATCCGGCGCAGGTTGGCGCCCAGCGCGTCCGCCCTCGCGTGCGTGGCCGCCGCGCCCGCTGCCGCGACGATGGTGAGCGTGTCGAACCAGGAGGCGTTCTCGATGACCACGCCCATTTGCCTCAGCCCCGCGGCGAGCACGCCCGCTAGGCGATGCACGCGCTTGGCGATGCCGCTCAGGCCGCTCGGGCCGTGATAGACGGCGTACATGCCCGCGATTACGGCGAGCAGCACCTGCGCCGTGCAGATATTGCTGGTCGCCTTCTCGCGCCGTATGTGCTGCTCGCGCGTCTGCAAGGCGAGCCGATAGGCCGGCTGGCCCTGGCTGTCCAGCGTCGCCCCGACGAGGCGCCCGGGCATGGTGCGCTTGAGTTCGTCCCTGGTGGCAAAGTACGCGGCGTGCGGGCCGCCGAATCCGAGCGGCACGCCGAAGCGCTGCGCTGAACCGACCACGACATCGGCGCCCCACTCACCCGGCGGGACGAGCAGCGCGAGCGCGAGCAGATCGGCGGCGACCACCACCAGGCCGCCGCGCGCGTGGACCGCCTGCACCAGCGCGCGATGGTCGTCGACCTCGCCGTTGGCGGCGGGATATTGCAGCAGCACGCCGAAACAATCGGCCGTCGCCGCGGCCGCGGCCGGTCCGGTCTTCACTTCGATCGCCAGCGGCTCGGCGCGCGTGCGCACCACGGCCAGTGTCTGCGGCAGCACCGAGTCGGCGACATAGAAGGTCTGGCTCGGATGTTTGCCGCTGCGCCGGGCGAGCGTCATCGCTTCGGCCGCGGCCGTGCCTTCGTCGAGCATCGAAGCGTTGGCGATCGCCATGCCGGTGAGATCGCAAACCATGGTCTGGAAGTTGATCAGCGCTTCCAGGCGGCCCTGCGAAATCTCCGGCTGATAGGGCGTGTAAGCGGTGTACCAGGCAGGGCTTTCGAGCAGATTGCGCAGGATCACGCCGGGCAACTCGGTATCGTAATAGCCCTGGCCGATGAACGATCGCAACACCCGGTTCTCGGCGGCGATTTTCTTCAGTGCGGCGAGCGCACTGGCCTCGCTGCAGGCGTCACTGATCGCGAGCGCTTCCTGGCTGCGTATCCCGGCCGGCACAATCGCGTCGATCAAGGCGGCGCGCGTCGCGTAACCGAGCGCCGCCAGCATGGCGGCCTGCTCCACCGCATCCGGGCCGATGTGGCGGCGCGCGAATGCGTCGCGCTGTTCCAGCTCGGCCAGGGATGCGCGCGGCGGTGGCGCGGCGATCCCTTTCACCGTATCTTGCATGGCCATCTCCTATTTTTCCGCGTGACCGGCGTAAGTGGCGGCGTCCATCAGACTGGCGATGTCGGCCGCGCTGTCGGGCTTGATCCTGAACATCCACGCGCCATAGGCATCGGCGTTGACCTGCTGCGGCGCTTTCGCCAGATCGTCGTTGGCCGCGACCACCACCCCGGCCACGGGCATATTGATGTCGGATGCGGCTTTGACCGATTCGATCACGGCGCAGGCTTCGCCTTTTGCAAACCGTTTCCCCACAGGCGGCAGTTCGAGAAACACGATGTCGCCCAACACTTCCTGCGCGTGATCGGTGATGCCGATCGCGAGCGTGCCATCGGCTTCGCTGCCGACCCATTCGTGCGTTTCGGTGTATTTCAGGTGTTCTGGCGTGTTCATGATTTTTTTCACTCTCCATTGACCAAAATCTTGCCCTTGCGTACGAACGGCGGCTTCACCACTTTTGCCGCGAGCTGCCTGTCGCGCACCGACACCTGCACCGGCGCGCCGACCGCCACGCCCAGGGGGATGCGTGCGAGCGCGATCGAGCGGTTCAGGGACGGCGAAAAGCTGCCGCTGGTGACCTCGCCTTCGCCTGCCGCCGTGACCACTTTCTGGTGGCTGCGCAGCACGCCGCCCGGTTCGGTGAGCACGAGCCCCACAAGTTGCCGGCTTTGCGGATGTGCGACCAGCGCGGCCTTGCCGACGAAATCGCGCGTGCTCGCGAGGTCGACTGTCCAGGCGAGCCCCGCATCCAGCGGCGATACGCTCTCGTCCATGTCCTGGCCCCACAGATTCATGCCTGCTTCCAGTCGCAGCGTGTCGCGCGAGCCCAAGCCGCAGGGCTTCACGCCGCAAGCGATGAGCCGCTGCCACAAGGCTTCGGCGCGCGCGGCCGGCAGCATGATCTCGAATCCGTCTTCGCCGGTGTAGCCGGTGCGCGCCAGCATCAGCTCGGGGAGCTGCACGCCCTGAAACGCGCGCAGCGCTTCGCCGGCCGCGCGCGTCTCGGGCAGTGCCTGCCAAACGCGCTCGCGCGCGCGCGGTCCCTGCACCGCGATCATGGCGAGATCGCGCCGCGGCTGCAGTTCAAGCGCGACCGGGAAGCGTTGGCGCAGCGACTCGAGCCAGGCGAGGTCCGCGTCCGCCCTGCCCGCGTTCACCACCAGGCGAAAGCGCTGGTCGGTGAAGAAATACGCGATCAGATCGTCGATGACGCCGCCGGCGTCGTTGAGCATGCAGGAATAAAGCGCGCGGCCGGGATCGCGAAGTTTGTCGATGTCGTTGGCCAGGGCGCGGCGCAGAAAATCGCGCACACCGGCGCCGTGCACATCGATGGCGAGCATATGCGAGACATCGAACATCCCGGCGTCGCGGCGCACCGCGTGATGTTCCTCGATCTGGGAGCCGTAATTGACCGGCATGTCCCAGCCGCCGAAATCGACCATGCGCGCACCCAGAGTTCGGTGAGCGGCGTTGAGCGGAGTCTTCTTGAGCACATTTTCCCCGGCAGCAATGAAAAAAGGGCAACGCCGGCCTTGCGGTCCACGTCACCCCTCTGTCCTTGATACCTGAGAGATTACAGCCTGATGCGAATCGGCTGCGCGCCCCTTCGGTGGCCGCCTGCTCGGCGGCTGCTCTCCAGAGTAACGGAAGCATTGCTTCCGCCCGACCGGTCCTTTTGCCTGAGAGTTTCTGGGTATTGCGCCTTCGGCGGCCGCCCTGAATCGGCGGCGCTCTCCCGGTCGGATTGGCGTGACTCTAGGCCCCGCTACCCGCTTTGTCAATGCGAAAACTCAAACACCATGAGGGAAGGCGCGCCTGGCCGGACGTGCCGCCGCGCGAATGGATTTATACTGCCCTCAAACCGATTTCAACTTAGGCAAGGGGGCGTCATGTTCGACCATCTGCTGAATCAGGAACAACGCCGCGTCCGCGATGCAGCGCGCGCTTTCGTGCAATCGACGCCGCGCCAGCTGATCCTCGACATGGACGAGGAAAAGATACGTTTTCCCAGAGAGTGGCTGCGTGAGGCCGGACGCAGAAACCTTTTGGGTGTGCGCCAGCCGGCGAAATGGGGCGGCCAGGGCCTGGATTGGGTGGCGTCCTGCGCGATCAGCGAGGAAATCGGCAGCCTGAGCTACGAGCTCGCCTGTGTCTTCGGCGTGGGCGCGGATCTGGTCTGCGATGCCATCGTGCTGCATGGCACCGATGAACAGAAGGCGCGCTATGTACAACCGCTGCTCCGCGGCGATCTATTCGCCGCGGAATGCCTCACCGAACCGCGCGGCGGATCCGATTTTTTCGGCGCGACGTCGACGGCCGTGGACAAAGGCGATCACTTCCTGCTGAACGGCCAGAAGCGCTTTATCGTCGGCGCAGAAGGCGCGGACTACTTTCTCGTCTACGCACGCACCGATCCGGACCCGGCGGCCTCGCCGCAAAAGCGCATCACCTGTTTCATCGTCGATCGCGGCCCCGGCGTGGAAGTCGAATACCTCTATGGCCTGATGGGATGCCGCGGCGGCGGCACCGGCCGGCTGGTGTTCAGGGACGTGCGGATTCCGCGGGAGAACGTCGTCGGCGCGGTCAACGGCGCCTACCCGGTGTTCACCACCATGATGATCCCGGAGCGGCTCGGAACGGCGGCCATGACCATCGGCCCCGCGCGTTCCGCTCTGGACATCGCCACCCGCTATAGCTCGAAGCGCAAGGCGTTCGGCGAGGTCATCAACCGTTTCCAGGGGGTGAGTTTTCAGGTGGCCGAGGGAGCCATGCTGCTCGATGCCTGCCGCGCGCTCGTCTATGCGACGTCGCGCGCAGTGGATACCGGCATGGAAATGAACCGGGTGCGCCGCATGGTGTCCGAAACCAAGAAATTCGTCACCGAGTCCTGCCAAAAGGTGGTGCACAACTCGATGCAGGTGGTGGGCGGCATCGGTTATACGAACGTACTGCCGCTGGAGCGCATCTATCGCGACATCCGGTTAGCTTCCATCTGGACCGGCACCAACGAAGTGATGGCGACCATCGTCGCGCACGAGTGGTATCGCGAAGCGGCCGCTCTGCGCGGCGCACGCGATTACGCGGCCGACGCGCCCGAGGCGAATGCGGCTGAGGAAATCAACTACGGTTAGGCGCCAGCGCGCGCCGGTAACGCTCCTGGATCACCTGCGCGAGCACCGAGACCGCGATCTCGGCCGCGGCGCGGCCGCCCAGATCCAGGCCCACCGGCGCGTGGATGCGCGGCGCGAGTTCCGCGAGCCCCTGCTCGCGCAGGCGCTCGATGCGCTTGGCGTGAGTGCGGGCGCTGCCCAGCGCGCCGATGTAGAACACCGGGCTTTGCAGCGCAGCGCAGAGCGCCGGATCGTCGAGCTTGGGATCGTGGGTGAGGGTCACCACCGCCGTGCTGTCGTCCAGGCCGATGCGCGCCAAGGCCGGTCCGGGCCACTCGGTCACCAGCGTGACACCGGGAAAGCGCGCCTCGCTCGCGAACGCCCGGCGCGGGTCGACGACGATCACCTCGAATCCGGCGAGCGCCGCCATCGGCGCGAGGAACTGCGCAATGTGCACCGCGCCGATCACCACCAGCTTGGCCCGCGGCGTGTAGCTGCGCAGGAATATCGCACCCTGGCTCGCCGCGAGGGGCGCGCTGCGGCCGGTCGCGAGCAGCGCGCGCGCTTCGGCAAGCTCTTCAGCGCTCAGCGCGACCGCGCCGCTGCAGGTCACGCCGTCGTAGAGCGACTGCGCGCCGTCGGCGAGCCTGGTTGCAAGGGCTATGGGCCGCTTTTCCATTTGGGCGGCGAGAATCTGCGCCAGATATTCGAGCTTCATTCGACCCGCTCCAGGTAGATCTGCACCTTGCCGCCGCAGGCGAGGCCTATCGACCAGGCCATGTCGTCGGTCACGCCGTACTCGAGCTGGCGCGGCCGTCCGTCGGCGATCACCTGCAGGGCCTCGGTCACCACCGCGCCCTCGATGCAACCGCCGGAGACGGAACCGACGAACGCGCTGTCGTCCGCCACCGCGAGATGACTGCCGGCCTGACAGGGCGACGAGCCCCAGGTGCCGACCACCGTGGCGAGCGCGACACCCTTGCCGGCCTCCCGCCACTGGCGGACTTGTACGAGAACGTCCATCGTCACTTCAGCCATGCCTGCCTCCAATATGCCTGAGACGCTTGTGTTGCCTGGATGGATGCGCCTGCACCAGTCGATCAGCTTCCCATGCCTACGGCGTCAGGCGGCGCGCAGCGCGCGCCACAGCTTTTCGCACGTCGCCGGCATGTCGATGTGCCTCATCCCGGTCGCCGCATGGAGCGCATCGACGACGGCATTGATCACCGCCGCCGGCGCGCCGACCGCTCCCGCCTCGCCGGCGCCCTTCACGCCGAGCGGATTGCTCGCGCACGGCACGTGATGGAAGCTGCAGTCGAACGCAGGTACGTCGTCGGCGCGCGGCATCGTGTAGTCCATGAACGAACCGGTAAGCAGCTGTCCTGAATCCGTATCGTAGAGCCCGAGTTCGAGCAGCGCCTGCCCAATGCCCTGCACCGTGCCGCCGTGCACCTGGCCTTCGAGCAGCAGCGGATTGATGGCGCGGCCGAAGTCATCGACGATGCTGTAGCGCTCGATGCGCGCGACGCCGGTGTCGGCATCGATCTCGATCTCGCAGATGTGGCAGCCGTTGGGATAGGTAAACGCATCCGGGGTGCGCGTATGCGTGGCCTCCAGGCCCTGGGTGACGTTCGCCACCTCGAATAGCGACACCGCGCGATCGGTGCCGGCGATGCGGTATTCGCCGTCGCCATATTCGATGTCCGCCGCGGCCGCCTCAAGCAGGCCTGCCGCGGCGTCCTTGCCCTGATCGATCGCTTCGTCCGCGGCGCTCATCGCGGCAATGCCGCCGATGGCGAGAAAGCGCGAGCCGCCGGTCAGGCCCGAAGGCACGACATCGGTGTCGCCCTGCACCACGCGGATATGGCTCGCATCCAGCCCGAGTTTGTCCGACAGCAGTTGCACGAACGTGGTGATATGTCCCTGGCCGTTGTCCTGCATGCCGGAAATCAGAGTCACGCTGCCGGCCGGATCGATCTTGAGGATGACCGTGTCGCCGCTGCCGCCGCCGCAGCGCTCGATGTACATCGCCATGCCGATGCCGCGCAGCTTGCCGCGCCGCCTGGCCTCATCGCGACGCGCGGCGAAGCCCGCCCAGTCGGCCTTTTCCATGGCGCGCGCCATCACCGCGGCAAAGTCGCCCGAGTCGTAGCGGCTTTCGACCGGCGTCTGGTAAGGCATGTCGGCAGGTTTGATGAAGTTGCGCCGGCGCAGTTCATCGGCGCCGAGGCCCAGCTCGCGCGCCGCCAGGTCGACGATGCGCTCGACCAGGTAGATGGCCTCGGGGCGGCCGGCGCCGCGGTAGGCGTCCACCGGCACGGTGTTCGTGACCACGCCGCGGATGTTGGCGTAGATCGCCGGAATACGGTACACGCCGGAGAGCATGGGCACCGCCAGTTGCGGGATGTAGGGGGCGTAGTTCGACAGATAGGCGCCCATGTTGGCGTACGTGGTCACGCGCAGCGCGAGGAAATGTCCGCCTTGATCCAGCGCGAGTTCGGCGATGGAATAGTTGTCGCGGCCCTGCACATCGGAGACGAAGGCCTCGCTGCGATCGGCGGTCCAGCGCACCGCGCGCTTCAGTCTGCGCGAAGCCCATACGACCAGCGGCTGCTCCGGGTGCAGGAAGATCTTCATGCCGAAGGCGCCGCCGACGTTGCCCGAGATCACGCGCAGCTCTTCCTTGGCGATCTTCAGGACCGCTTCAGCCAGCTGGCCGTGAATCACATGCGGGCCCTGGCTCGGCGTGTACAGCGTGGAGCGCGCGCTGGCGCGATCGAAATCGGCCAGCGCCGCACGCGGCTCGATCGGATTGGCGACGACGCGGTTGTTGACGAGCTCGAGCCGGATCACATGCGCCGCCCGCGCGATCACCGCGTCGACGGCGGTCTTGTCCGACCCGGCGCCAATGTCGAAACACAGGTTGTCCGCGATGTGATCCCAGGCGCGCGGCGCCTCAGGCAAGGTCGCGCCGCGCGTGTCGACCACGGCGGGCAGCGGCTCGTAGTCGATCGCGATCATTTCGGCCGCATCCTTCGCCTGCGCCAGGGTCTCGGCCACCACCAGGGCGACCGGATCGCCAACATGGCGCACGCGCTCCCGCGCCAGTATCGGCCGCGGCGTTTCGGCGCGCTGGGTGCCGTCGATGTTGGTTACCGGAACGAGACAGGGAATGTCGCCCAGGCCGTCGGCCGCAACGTCCGCGCCGGTCAGCACCGCAAGCACGCCGGGCGCTTTGCGCGCGGCGGCGGTGTCAATGTTCGCAATGCGCGCATGCGCGTGCGGCGAGCGCAGAACGTAGGCGTGCGCCGCGCCGGCGAGCTCGAAGTCATCGGTATAGCGGCCGGCGCCCTGCAGCAACGCGGCATCTTCGATGCGGGTGACGGACTGGCCTAAAGCGAACTTGGACATGCGAGCAACCTTTGAGGCCGGCGAGGGACTGGCATTCTACCCTAGAGCCCCTAACTGCCGAAACCGTCGGCGACCATCACCTCGATCAGACGCGGACCGCCGGCTTGAAGCGCCTCGCGCAGCGCAGGCACGATGCCGCGCGGATGGGTGACGCGCTCGGCCGGCACGCCGAGCGAGCGTGCGAGGCCGGTGAAATCGATGTCGGGATCGCGCAGGTCCATGCCGGTAAAGCGGTCGGTCGAACGCATGGACACCAGCCGTTCCTTGAGGATGCGGTAGCTGCGATTGTTCGCGATCACGTAGGTGATCGGCAACTTGAGGTGCGCCGCCGTCCACAGGGCCTGCACTCCGTACATCGCGCTGCCGTCACCGATCACCGCCAGCACCGGCCGTCCCGGCTGCGCCAGGCTGATGCCGACCGCGCCGGGCAGGCCGAAGCCAAGACCGCCGCTGGCGAGTCCATAGAAGCTCTTGGGATCGCGCAGCTCCAGGAATCCCGGCAGCGACGTCGATGAGGTGAGCGCCTCATCCACCACGACCGCCTGCTGCGGCAGCGTTTCGCTGATGCATAGCATCAGGTAGCGCGGATCGATGGGGGTGATGTGTTCGGCGCGCATGGCCTCGATGCGCGCCTCGACGCGCTGCGCCGTCCAGTTGCGCGGCTTGAGCGCTGCGAGCCGGCGCGCGGCGTCTGCGGCCTCTGCCTTCGTGCGCCGCCCGCGCAGCAGCGGCAGCAAGGCGCGCAGCGTCTCCTTTACGTTCGCTCGCAGCGCAAGCTCGGTCGGATAGTTCTTACCGAGCTCCCAGTCGCGCTCGCTGATGTGCACCACCGGCATGCCCTCGGGCAGCGGCGCCAGCGGGCTGTAGACCGACATGCGCAGCAGGTCCGCGCCCAGGCACAGCATCAGATCGAACGGCGCGAGCGCCGCGCGCACCTGCTTCTGATTGCGCGTCAGCGCGCCGAGATAGGCTGCGTGCGCGCTCGGAAACTGCGCGCAATACGGAATCGGCTGCTGATACACGCCTGCGCCGAGCAATTCGGCGAGTTCGGTCGCTTCGGCGAAAGCGTCATGGATGGCAAGCTCCTGCCCGGCGAGGATCACCGGATGCTTCGCCTCGAGCAGCTTCGCCGCGAGTTGTTCCAGGGCGTCATCCGAAGGCCGCACGCGCGCGTCGACCCGGGTCGGCTTGCCGAAATCGAGATCTGCCTCGGCATCGAGCACGTCGCCCGGCAGGCTGATGAACACCGGTCCGGTCGGCGGGGTCAGCGCCACCTTCGCCGCGCGGCGCACGATGCGCGGCAGGTCTTCGACCCGTGTCACTTCGACCGCCCATTTGACCATCGGCTGCGCGATCGGCACGAGCGGGTCATAGAGCAGCGGTTCGAGCAGTCCATGACCCTGCTCCTGCTGGCCGCACGTCACGATCAGCGGCGAGCCGGAGAACTTGGCGTTGTAGAGCGCGCCGATCGCATTGCCCAGGCCGGGGGCGACGTGCAGGCTGCAGGCGGCGAGCCGGTTGGAAGCGCGCGCGTAGCCGTCGGCCATCGCCACCACCACGGCTTCCTGCAGGCCGAGCACATAGGTGAGTTCGGGAAAATCCGGCACCACTTCCATCAGCGGCAACTCGGTCGTGCCCGGATTGCCGAAGAGGTGGGTGACGCCCTCGTCGACGAGGAGTTGCAGAAAGGCGCGACGGCCGGTGAGCTTGGCCATGCTCAGAACGATCGTGGCAGGCCGAGCACATGCTCGGCGACGTAGGACAGGATCAGGTTGGTCGAGATCGGCGCCACCTGATACAACCGCGTCTCGCGGAATTTGCGCTCGACGTCATACTCGCAGGCGAAGCCGTAGCCGCCGTGGGTCTGCAGGCAGACGTTGGCCGCCTCCCAGGAAGCCTTGGCGCCAAGGTGCTTGGCCATGTTCGCCTCCGCGCCGCAGGGCTCGTGCCGATCGAACAGCGCGCACGCCTTCCAGCGCATCAGATTCGCCGCTTCCGTTTCCATGAAGGCATCGGCGATCGGAAACTGCACGCCCTGGTTCTCGCCGATGGGCCGGTCGAACACCACCCGCTCCTTCGCGTAGCCGCTCGCGCGGCGGATGAACCAGTAGGCGTCGCCGATGCATTCGGCGGCGATGAGGATGCGCTCGGCATTCAGCCCGTCGAGAATGTATTTGAACCCCCTGCCCTCTTCGCCGATCAGGTTCGCCGCCGGAATTTCTAGATTGTCGAAGAACAACTCGCAGGTATCGTGGCTGACCATGTTGCGAATCGGCTGCAGCGTAAGCCCCTTGCCGATGGCCGCGTGCAGATCGACGATGAATATCGACATGCCATCGGACTTGCGCTTGACCTCGGCCACTGGCGTGGTGCGCGCGAGCAGGATCATCAGGTCGGAGTGTTGGATGCGCGAGATCCACACCTTCTGCCCGTTGACCAGGTAGCGATCGCCTTTTCTCACGGCGGTGGTCTTGAGCTTGGTGGTGTCGGTGCCGGTGGTCGGCTCGGTCACGCCCATCGACTGCAGCCGCAGTTCGCCCGAGGCGATCTTGGGCAGATACTTGCGTTTCTGCTCCTCCGAGCCATGACGCAGGAGCGTGCCCATGTTGTACATCTGGCCATGACAGGTGCCGGAGTTTCCGCCGCACAGGTTGATCTCCTCCATGATTACCGAGGCCTGGGCGAGGTTCAGGCCCGAACCGCCGTATTCCTGAGGGATCAGCGCGGCCAGCCAGCCGGCCTTGGTCAGGGCATCGATGAACGCCACCGGAAAGTCGCGCTCGTAATCGATCTTGCGCCAGTACTCGTCGGGGTACTGGGCGCACAGGTCGCGCAGCGCTTCGCGCAGCTCCTGGTGTTGATCGGGAGCGGGGATGTTCATGTTCTTCTCCGGATTTGCCTCGGTGTGAATCGCGCCGGTGACTGGATCACGCAGGGCTCCGGCAAAGATCGATGCAATCGGCTTTCCGTGCGGAGCGCCATCCGTTGTCCCCGGCGCACGACTCGGTTGCGCCACGGTGATGTGATATTCATAATACCGAACGACATCGAACTAGACAATGACCCGGAAAACACCCGGACGGGGAAGCGCACATCATGGAATTCAAGGACATTCTCTACACCGAGCAGGCCGGCGTCGCCACTATCACCATCAACCGCCCCAAGGTCTATAACGCTTTCAACAGCAATACCTGCGAAGAGCTGATCCGCGCGTTCGGCCAGGCCGGCTGGAACCGCGACATCGGCGTCGTCGTGCTCACCGGCGCCGGCGACAAGGCGTTTTGCACCGGCGGCGACCAGAGTGCGGACGCCGATGACGGCGGCTACGGCGGGCGCGGCACCATCGGCCTGCCGGTGGAGGAAATGCAAAGCGTCATCCGCGACATTCCCAAGCCGGTGATCGCGCGCGTCAACGGTTACGCCATCGGCGGCGGCAACGTGCTGGTGACTCTATGCGACCTCGCCATCGCCTCGGACACGGCGCAGTTCGGACAGGTCGGCCCCAAGGTGGGCTCGGTCGATCCGGGCTTCGGCACGGCGCTGCTCGCGCGCGTGGTCGGCGAGAAGAAGGCGCGCGAGATCTGGTACCTGTGCCGCCGCTACAGCGCGCAGGACGCCCTGGCGATGGGTCTGGTGAACGCGGTCGTGGCGCACGACCAGCTCGACGCCGAAGTGGCGAAGTGGTGCGGCGAAATCCTGCAGATGAGTCCGACTGCGATCGCGCTCGCCAAGCGCTCCTTCAACGTCGACACCGAGATGATTCGCGGCATTTCCTCGTTTGCGATGCAGGCGCTCAAGCTCTATTACGACACCGAAGAATCGAAGGAAGGCGGCAAGGCGTTTCGCGAAAAACGCAAACCCGATTTCCGCAAGTACGCAAAGTAATTGTCGTGCGGTGTCGCCTGAACCATTGTTGCGCGCACCGCGCGGCAGCGACATAAAAAAGCCGGGCGGTAGGCCCGGCTTTTTTTAACGAGGAACTGGCTCGATCAAGCAGCTTGAATCTTGGCCGCCTGCTTGCCTTTCTTGCCGTCGACGATTTCGAAGGATACTTTCTGTCCTTCCTTGAGGGTCTTGAAGCCCTGCATGTTGATCTCAGAGAAATGTGCGAACAGGTCTTCGCCGCCGCCATCGGGCGTGATGAAACCGAAGCCTTTCGAGTCATTAAACCATTTCACTGTGCCAGTTGCCATGTCGCGTTCCTTTTAAAGTTGAGAATTTCGGGGTTAGGCCCGATCAATGTTTGAATCTCAAGACTGAAAAGGACGTACCGCTCAGGGAACCGCTCTCAAGCGCTTGAAACTAAACACTTGTGCGCGTTATACCTGCTAATCCCGGAATCGTCAAGGGGGGGCTGGCTCAGGTTTGCATGCGCCGAAACTGCGATCGCGCATGCAATGGCCTTGCGTGCGCTACGCGCGGCGCGATTTTCCGGCTTTTGGCTCGATGATTTGACCCACGTCAACACCGACACCCACGGATGTTGGTATTTAAGGATGGGCGGAATTGCGAGGTTCACGGCTCGGCCGGGATCGGAAGGCATTCCGACCGGAACAACGCTGTATCGGATCTTCTTGAGGATGTGCAATGAATACATGGATGATCAACGGGGTCGTAGTCCTGTTTGCGCTGTTGGCCTCTACCGGGCTGTTCTTCTTCGTCGTAACCAGGGGAGCATTGGTGCTGCGCGGACTGTCGCCGGGTACGCAAGACGAAAAGTCGCACGTCTATCCGATCTATTCGAATATGCGTCTGATCAAGCTGGTCGATTTCCAGCCTATCATCTCCGCCATATTGCTGTTTCAGTATCACCGCCTGGTGTCGAAGGTCGTTGCCGAACTCCAGCAGCTGGAGTTGCGAAACAAGAAGGTGCTGATCACCTCATGCGCGTTTGGCAATGTGATTCCACGGGTTGTGAACGCAGCCGTGGAGAAGGGAGCCGAACGCGTGCTCATCGCCGACATCATTCCCAATGAGCTTGTTCATGCACGCAGCAAACTCCGCGAGTTTTCAGGGAAAGTGGACTTCATCGAAGAAAACGCCACGTCGATGAAACAAGGCGACGGTGTGGTCGCTGCCAACGTCATGTTCTTTCTGCTGCACGAACTGCCGCACCACCTGAAGGGACAGGCCTTGAGCGAGGCGGGGCGCCTGCTTGCTCCGGGAGGAAAACTCCTCCTTGCGGAATTCCACCGGCCGGAACTGTGGGTGTTGCGCGCTCTGAGCTGGACTTACTTCAAAGTGTTCGAGCCGCTTGGTCTGGCGCTCTGGGATACGCATGATCCGCTCGGCTGCCTACAGGACATGGGCGGATGGACGTGCGAACGCACAACCTATTTTTTCGGAAACTTTCAGGTCATCACCGCGACCAAGCAATAAACGCTCTTGGTCCGCAGAGATTCTGACGCCAATTGTTTGGCACGCGGCGCATCGCGAGGCACGAGCCTCTAAACAGCCCGCGCTAGGTTTTCGCGCGGGCGGTCAATTAATAATCAGACTCGACGCTTGTACTCGCCGGTGCGCGTGTCGATCTCGATCTTGTCGCCGGTGGCGCAGAACAGCGGCACCTGCACCGAAAAACCGGTGTTGATTTTCGCCGGCTTGAGCACTTTGCCCGACGTGTCGCCGCGCACGGCGGGTTCGGTGTAGAGGATCTCGCGCACCACGGTGTTCGGCAGTTCGACCGAAATCGCGCGCTCGTCGTAGAACACCACCTCGCACTGCATCCCGTCTTCGAGGAAGTTGATTCCCTCGCCCATGTTGTCCTTTTCCACTTCGAACTGGTTGTAGTCGGCGTCCATGAACACGTACATCGGATCGGCGAAGTAGGAGTACGTCGATTGTTTGCGCTCGAGCACCACGACGTCGAATTTCTCGTCCGCCTTGTACACGCTCTCGCTGATCGATTCGGAAAGCAGGCTCTTCAGCTTCATCTTGACCACTGAAGCATTGCGCCCGGACTTGCTGAATTCGGCGCGCTGTACCACCATCGGATCACTGCCGAGCATGATGACGTTGCCGGCGCGGAGTTCTTGTGCGATTTTCATAGCTTTTTGCCCTACACGATTGGATTGATCTAAAGCTTTCTATTTTAACAAAATTTCGCAATACTGCACAAGATTATTTGCGAGATTGCCGGTCCGGGCCAGGTGCTCCGCCCAGCGCAATGCATGCGCGCGCAACGCCTGCCGCTGTTCCAGGAAGCCGGTCCAGGTCGCTTCGACCTGTGCGCCGTCGCCTTGGTTCCAGGCGCGCCAGAACCCTGCGAGCACCGCCGCGGTTTCCGCCGGCAGACCCTGGCAATACAATCCCAGGAAGGCCTCGAGCTTGGGCCAGTGCGCTCCCTGTTCCTGCGGGTAGATCTGCCACAGCAGCGGCCGTGCCGCCCATTGCGCGCGTACGAAGGAATCCTCGCCGCGCACGAGATTGAGATCGCACGCCCACAGCAAGCGGTCGTATCGATCCTGATCGA